>JGI24539J26755_10001295_pt1 | contig 11618 bp, 8 predicted proteins | sample NorSeaMetagenome_2_FD_26755 | JGI IMG/M metagenome (IMG submission 26755) | reverse complement strand
ACCGCCATACCGATAATGACGCCAGTGCTTACATCGACCTCGAGAAAACGAGAGAAGACAATGCCCACACCACGCATTTGGCCAGCGACGTACGTGAAAGAAACAAAAATCAAACAAATAACTGCAACGATGCGAGCCGCCTGAGAGTAGTAGCGTTCACCGATGAAGTCAGGCACGGTAAAACGTCCAAACTTGCGTAGGTAGGGCGCTAGTAACAAGGCTAACAGCACATAGCCTCCGGTCCAGCCAAGTAGATACACAGAGCCATCTCGACCAATAAAAGAAATAATACCAGCCATAGAAATAAATGANGCCGCGCTCATCCAGTCAGCGGCGGTTGCCATGCCATTGACAACNGGATGCACACCGCCACCAGCAACGTAAAAGTCTTTAGTTGAACCGGCTCGAGACCAGATAGCAATGCCAATGTAGAGCGCAAAAGATAACCCCACAAACAGATAAGTTAGCATTTGCGTGCTCATGGTTGAGACTCCTGATCTGCGCCGTTCTCATCTCCAACACCAAACTGGCGGTCCAGCACTTTCATCTGTCGGGCGTAGACAAAAATAAGCACTACAAAAACATAAATGGCGCCTTGTTGTGCAAACCAGAAACCAAGTTTGAAGCCAAACACTGAAAATTGATCGAGCCAATCGGCTAGCACGATGCCACAGCCGAAAGATACCGTGAACCAAACCACCAGAAGCTTGGCAAGGAGTTTCAAATTAGCTTGCCAGTAGTATTTTTGATTATCCATTTGGCTGATATCGCTATCCTGATTAGTCTGCTGGTCGGAGTTCATCCTAGCGCCTCATTGTCTTGCAATAATGTATTTGACTTAAGTTTTTTTATTTTGTGTCCTGTAGTATATCGGCAACACGGTAAAATTGTAACGGGTTACATCCATTATGTTGGATATAAATCCTTCAGTCCATGTCCAATCGTTTTAGCCTGATTGGCCCCTCGACTAAAAGTGGATTGCTGTCTCAAGTGACGCAGTAACAGGTCAATATCTAGCATCTCGGAATCACCTATAACACCCTTATATAGTTGACGATCCAGTCGTTCAAATTGTTGCTGTATATCCGTATCCTGCAAACTGATGGCAAGTGTCTTTAAGGTTTTTGGAGGCCGCTCAGAAAACAATGTTTTACCCCAAATTAAAATAGCATCACGCATAGCCATATAATCATCATTTTTGGCAGCATCTTCTATAGCTTTTAACTGCTGTTTTAGTGTCAGTAGGGCAGAGTGCTCTGGCTTCGATGTTGTTTGAGTTCTATCTCTGGACCCGTGATTCTTTTGTCTCATCAATAAAGCCACAATAAACGCAATAAGTAGTGCATTAAGGGCCAAAGATATCGTTTTCAACGCTGAAGGTTCTGGCTCGCTTGCAATGCCGCTATCAGCGATACTCGGATCATTAGAACTTGCTTTTAGTCCTATTAGACTGGTCTGATCATCAGCTGAGCTTGCGCTAGGTAAAACCTGAAGAGTCGTTGCTGGCAGGCGAGAGACCTGCTCTTTTTGTTGGTTAATATCCCACCAGCGCAATTCGATAGCAGGAAGCGTTATTTCCCCGGGTTGATTTGGGACCAATGCTAAAGATTCAACTCTAGTTGAGTTTAAGCCTTCACTCGAGAGCGATTGACTAAGCTGAGGCTGGTCCGGATAAATACGATAATCTTGACTCTGCGGGACATCTAAGGGAGTAATCTGAGCGCTACTTAAACCTTTAGCGGTAATGGTAATAGTGCGAGTGATAGGCTCACCCACGGTGGCATTCTCCACATCACCACTCCAACGCTGCTCAAGTTTGACCTCACTACTGGGCATCCAGCCACGGGCGCCAGACTGTGTGGGCTGTGCTAATACGTCTACGGTTATGGCTTCGGTGTCTCTAAAGACTTGGTTGCCACGGTTGTTGAATACGCCAAATTGACTGCGGCTGTTAACCTCATAGGCACCAAAGCGCAGTTTTGGGATATCTACCGTGCCAACACTCTTGGGTAATACAGCGTACTTAACTTCTAGGACCAAATAGGGTCTGCCATTGAGGACTTTTTGATAGGTTGTGTCACCAAGGCGCTGGAGTATGACGTTATCTATTTTTAGTTCCGAAAGACTGTAGTCGCGCAAATTGATCGAGGTGTAGAGCCTATGGGTCAGGATGATTTGTTGATTAACATAGACTGTTTCACGGTCAACCAGAGTTTCGGTATAGATGGGTTGGCTACCCGGATTCGCAGCAGTTGGATTGGCCGGAGCTGCCCGCACTCGCAATTCTATGGCATTACTGACATCGCCCTTAAAACTGATTGATGGAATTAACAGCATGCCCGCTCTTTTTGGTCGCAATTGCAGGGTCCATGCGGTAAATGATTCCGTCTTGCCGTTACTTCTGGAGTAGCTTTGTTGGCGGTTGTTAGACAGAACCTCAAAGTCGGTTTTTAGGCCTTTGAAGTCGGGCTCACCAGCAAGGACTTGGCCGTCATAGCGGATTTCTAAGCTTAGTGTTTCGTTAGTATCCAGCACTGAACGATCGACCTTGGCACTGAGCTCTGCCCAACTGAGTGCGGGAGACAGACTTAAAATTAGGCTAATGAGTAAAATAGCGTTTTTGAAATACAAATTCATTTACCAGCGCTCTTGTTTGTTGGGTGGTCTGCGTTGTCGATTTTGTTGCCGAGACTGATAGCGAAACTTTGCCCGCAGCAGGCCGCCTGGATCATCAGGAATACGACGAAGCATCTTTTCGATATCCTGTTGTTCTTGCTTTTCCTCATCGCTCATCTCTTCCAGTGAAGCCTCGGGTGCAGCCTCTTCAGCATCTTTTTCCGCTTGTTCTTGAGCCTTCTGATCATCTATTTTTTCTTGCTCAGACTTTTCTGGATCAGATTTTTCCTGATCTTCTGTGCTCTGTTGCGACTGATCTTGGTTCTGCTGTTCTTGATCCTGACCCTGTGAATCCTGTTTTTGCTGTTCTTGATCCTGTTGGTCTTGATTCTGTTGGTCCTGCTGGTCTTGATTCTGGTTCTGCTCTTTTTGTTGATCTTGATCCTGTTGCTGATCTTTAAGTTGTTCTACTAATGCACGATTAGCAATAGCATCTTGCATATCAGGATCTCGACTTAAGGCCCTATCATAAGCATCAATAGCCTCCTGCAGGTCACCATCTTTGGCTAGAGCATTACCGCGGTTATAGTGACCCTGCGCGCTGTCATTAGTCAAAAAGCTACTGGTTGCCTGCTCAAAATCACCTGCTTTGTAGGCGGCACTGCCACGCCACATTGGATCTTCGAAGAGATCCTGAGCAGTCTCAAAATCCCCGCGGCTTAGGGCCTCAGCTGCCTGTTGGTTGGGGGTTTGCCATAAATCTTTCCATTCAAACGCATGCGCAGGTTGGGTATTAAACAAAAAGGGGAGTAAAAGTACGGTGACTAGGGTGCCTTTGCGAAAGCTTAACAATACAACAGGTAGCAAAAATAACACCAACCAAAAGCCTTGGTCGTCCCAAAGATCAAAAGACCGATCAGTCTCACGGGTGTTATCGGTGAACATGGAGTTCATAGCGGTCAATAGTTCATCGACATCACGATCATCGGCACTTAGCGTCTGATAGATACCGCCATTGCTAGTGGCTAGTTGTTGCAGTGCGGTGACGTTTAGTTTTGCGACCACTACATTACCATTGGCTTGTTTTGCAAAGCCTCCAGCACCGGTAGGGATAGGCGCGCCCTGGGGGGTGCCAACACCAAGAATCGACAGTCGGAAGTCTCCCTGCTGCGAAATAATGGGAGTGAGTTCGCTCAGTGCGGATCTATCAATACCGTCACTAATTAATAAGATATCCGCCTGCTGATAGCCCCCAGTGATGGCTAGATCAACCGCACTGGCCAGCGCCTCTTCAACATTACTGCCATATTCAGGCAGCAAATTTGGCGCTAGCACGGGTACTATACTGACAATGGTATTGCTATCCTCAGTGAGCGGTGACACGGTATGTGCATCAGCACCGTAGACGATTAAGCCAGCAACCCCTTCTGTTCGCCTCGTTAAAATATCGATGAGTTTATAGCGGGCACGCACTAGACGGCTGGGCGAAATATCCTCGGCTAGCATAGATGGCGACAAATCGAACACGACCACCAGCGCCGCATCCTGTTTATGAACTGGTTGAGGTAGTTGTTGCCAGGTTGGGCCAGCCAGACTCAGACAGCAGATGATCCATGCCAAAATAACAATGCTCAACAACCAAGTGCTATTGAGTGCTTTTTTACTCTCAGAGCCTTGCATTAAAAAGGGTAAAAGTTCTGGATTGATAATATTTTCCCAGCTGCCAGCACTGCGTTTTCGCCAGCTATAAAACGCCACCACAGCAGCCACAGGAAGCAAGCCAGCGAACCACCAGGGTCGCAGAAAGTGAAAGTTATTACTCAACTCAATTAAATTCTCAAACATAAGGTTAACGCGTTTCCCCCCTACGACGATTAGCAGCAAAAATAATTAGGCTCAGTGAAAAAGCCGCGCCGAGCGGCCAATGAAACAATGTGGCTACTGGACGTATGGTTTCAGCATCTTGCTCAATAGGCTCCAATTTGTTGAGCTGTTCGTAAATTAACGCCAGTTCTCGAGGGTCGCGCGCTCGGAAATATTGACCCCCAGTGGTTTCGGCAATTTTGGTGAGGGTTTGCTCATCTAAGTCTGCGCTAGGATTGACCGTGGTGCGACCAAACAAACCACGCTGCTCTTGACGCTCTGCACCAATCCCTATGGTGTAGATTTTAACGTTTGCTCGTCGAGCAAGGTCAGCAGCCTCGTCAGGTTGGAGAGCACCTGCGTTGTTAGAGCCATCTGTGAGTAGGATTAATACTCGGTGATCTACAGGACGATCTTGCAGCCGTTTTACGGACAGGCCAATGGCATCACCTATTGCTGTGCCATTTCCTGCAAAGCCAATCTGAGCTTCAAGTAAGAGTGCTTGCATGGTTGCTCGATCAAAGGTCAATGGTGTTTGTAGGTAAGCTTTTTCTCCAAACAAAACTAAGCCTAGACGGTCCCCGGCGCGCTCAACCACAAAATCGCCGACGACTGCTTTGACCGCCACCAGACGATCAACTGCTTGACCACGAATGACCATATCTTTGCGTTCCATGCTTCCAGAGATATCTACTGCAATGAGTATGTCACGACCTGCAGTGGGTAAGGCGACGGGCTCTCCAATATAGACGGGCCGTGCAATTGCCAGCAGCACGCTTATCCAACAGAGCGTTAACAAAGCCATTAATAGCCGATTACGCCAAGTGGTCATTGTCAATGATGCCGGTTCAACAGCGGCGGCGGCGGCGAGCATGGGTGCGCGCAGAGCTCGGATATGAATCTCTGCTGGTTTTCGCAACCAGCGGTAAATGAAGGGCAGCGGTGCTAGTGCTAATGCCCAAGGCCATAGAAGACTCAACATGATGTCATCGCCTCCAATTTACTCTGTGAATAATGCTTTTCGATCCAGATCTCTGCGCTGATCAGCAATTTTTCAAGAAGCTTATTGCTGTTCTGTGCGGTAGCGTCTTTTCCATAAAGTATGGAATTTAAGTCAGTTGGCAAGCCCTTAAAAACGGGAACTTTACAGCTAAGTTGTAAAAATTCGACAAAGCTATTGATGTCGCGACTACTAAAGTTCTGCTCTGGATAGGCGCTATTAATAGTCTGCTTAAGAGTTTCAAACACCAGTACCAATTTTTGACTAGACGTGACGTCTGGCCGAGTGTTGATTTGCGCCAGTTTGTGTATAGCCTGACGACGGTAAAGATTAGCTCGATAGCGCCTGATCAGCAACAATGCAGCCCAGCCCAAAATACCCGCTGCTAAGACAATTAACACCCACCAGCCCAATGCTAGTGGCCACCAAGAAATGGGTTCAGGTAATTGAATGTCGCGAAGTTGCGCGAGGGGATCGGCTTGCATTACTAGCGACTTCTTCGGCTGCTGCGTCTTTTGCCATAGGCACGTCGCAGTACATTGATAACATTATCATCGGTACTAAATGGCAGTAGGGCTGCAGATAGTTTTTCACTCACTTTCCGCAAGCGCATACTACGGTCGACGAATGCTTGTTGAAAGCGCTCACGCAATTGGGAGTTGCTCGTGTCAAGTAATGTTTGATGCAAACCATCACTGACCGCATACAGCGACGGTGGCGGCAGTTGCTTTTCAATGTTGTCGAACACATGACAGAAGTTGAGATTAGCGTGGCGTGCTAGTTCAAACAGATGACGCTCGCAATCGTCGTTTAGGTCGTGAAAATCACTGACGATAAACAGGGTACTGCCGGGGAGCACAAAACGTCTAGATTCCTCAAGAATCTCGGCAAGACTGTAGCGATCAGCACCTGAATTATCACTGTCTTGTAGGTGAAGTAATTGGGCGCTATAGTCCTNTAGGCCATNAATAAATTTCAGGACAGCATGGTGACTGCGTCTAGGTTTAACGTCCATCTGTTGTTGCTGACCAAAAATTAAGCCTCCGGCCCGATCATTCGCAGATAATCCGGCCCATGCTAGGGCTGCAGATATCTCGCAGGCGACCACTGATTTTAAACGTTGGCTACCGAAGAACATCGGATTGCGTAGATCAGTAATCACCAAAATAGGCCGTTCTCGCTCTTCACTAAATATTTTAGTATGAGGTACTTGGGTTCTTGCTGTTACGCGCCAGTCGATGCTGCGAACATCGTCACCAGGCTGGTAAAGACGTACTTGATCAAAATCCATGCCGCGACCACGGAAGCGAGATTTATGGCCGCCCGCCAGCATTTGCCTTGCCTGAACTNTAGGGAAACCGGTTAACTCACGAGCGCCATAGCGCAATTTCACCATATCGTGGAGACTGGCGATGGCGGGATGTTGTTGGTNTTNGTCTATCACTGTCATTACGGTTGCTTCACTAGGCGGACGGCACAGTGTCCAAGAGTTTGTCGATTACTTTATTGGCGGTTATACCGCTGGCCTCAGCCTCAAAACTCAATATTAACCGGTGGCGCAATACATCGTGGGCAATAGCGCGAATATCGTCGGGTGTAACAAAATCTCGACCTTCCATCCAGGCCAGCGCTCGACTGCAGCTATCCAGTGCAATGGTTGCTCGAGGGCTGGCACCATAATCTAACCATTGGGCAAGTTCACCACCGTATGACTCAGAGTTACGTGTGGCTAAAATAAGTTGCACTAAATACTCTTCCACCGCCTCTGACATATGTACATGGCTAATCTCCCGTCTCGCAGCAAGCAGTGTTTTTTGACTTAATGGAGTAATGGCACTGCCTGGTTCATTTCGAGCTTCTTGACGAGAAAGAGCAAGAATAGCCCGCTCAGTCTCAGGGGCTGGATAATCAACCATAATATGCATTAAAAAACGATCCATTTGCGCTTCGGGTAATGGGTAGGTCCCCTCTTGCTCGATTGGGTTTTGGGTGGCCATGACCAAAAATAACTCTGGCAGCGGGTAAGTGTTTTTGCCAACTGAAATTTGGCGTTCTGCCATGGCCTCTAAGAGTGCTGACTGTACTTTGGCTGGTGCGCGATTTATTTCATCGGCAAGCACCAAGTTATGGAACAGCGGGCCAGCTTGAAATTCAAAGGTACCTTCTTGAGGACGGTAAATATCACTGCCAGTAATATCTGCTGGCAGCAGATCGGGAGTAAACTGGACGCGGTGAAAGTCAGCCTCAAGCCCTTCAGAAAGCGTTTTGATCGCTTTGGTTTTTGCTAGGCCCGGCGCTCCTTCAACTAGAAGATGGCCGTCTGCAAGCAGTGCAATCATAAGGCGCTCTATAAGATGTTCTTGACCGACAATTTTACCGCCTAGCCACTGTCTAAGTTGTTCGATATCTTGTTGCAAGGGCTACCTCTATCTGTGGTTGATACTTATTTGCTCGGGGTGTGATTCTATTATCTTCAGTTACAACACACAAACTCTGTTTGGTTGGTTTAAACTATTTCGTAACGGTGTAACAAAACTGTAGTTAAAAACACGAAATACCTGCTAATAGTTTCACACAGCAGCGCAGCAATTTGTTACCTTAGACTAAAGGCACACGGTGCGCTTAATTTACAGACTTTAAAAACGCTAAAAGGTTGCAAATTCTTCTCATGGACGTAAAAAAAGATGACCGACGTCAAGATTTAATCAAATCTTTGTCTTCGATTGCCAAGAAAAAAATCAATAGGTCTCAACAAGCACACTTCAATAATTTTACCGCGAATGCCATCCACTTCTATCCCGATGCGGACTACTTAAAGCGCCCCTCCGAGGACATCTTCTGGAATATTTGGGGTTTATACCTTTTTGCCGAGCAGCCTTTTATTGACGCTACGCTGCAGGTAGCAAAGGTTAGAGTGTTCAATCCGACTGTAAAAATAGATGGCTGGTCCAGTCAATACTCTACTATCTATGTCAATCAACGCGATATGCCATTTCTGGTTGATTCTTTGCGTATGGCGCTGAATCGTCGTGGATTGAATATTTTTACACTGCAAAGCAATCCAGTGTGGGTGGTGCGTGATGACACCGCTGCAGTAAAGGACATTTCTTCAGATTATGTTCAGGACGCAGAGAAAGAAGCCTTAATGACCATTGAAGTCGACTTGCTGTCTGATAGAGAGATGGTGGAACTGCAAAGAGAGCTCGTCCTCGTGCTCGATGATGTTGGTGTTGTTGTTGATGGTTATGCTGTGATGAGATTGCGGCTTGAGCAGCTCATTGAAGACTTAAAAAAAAATGCGCCCAAGGTGGAGCAGCTAGAAGAATCACTAGCTTTTTTGCAGTGGATTCATGACGGTTATTTTGTATTTACCGGCTGCGCTGAATTTGAGCTAAAAGTTAATAGTGATGAAGTATCTCTGCAGGAAGTAGCAAATAGTGCGTGCGGTGTACTGCAAAAGTACCGTGGTAACCTGCGACACGAAGCGGTGGATCAACTCAGTGATGGCGTCAAGGCTCTTTATGACGATGATCAGATATTAATCGCAACAAAATCCTCTAAACGCTCTCGAGTACATCGTGATGTCTACTCAGATTATGTTGTGGTCAAGCGCTTCGATAGTGACGGTAAGCCAATAGGCGAGATCAGATTTTTAGGTCTCTATACGACCCAGTTTTATTCCTATAGTCCAAGACGTATTCCGGTGCTCCGCGAGAAGGTCAATTGGGTTATGAAACATTCCGGATTGAATCCAAATAGCCATGATGGCAAGGCATTACAAACAATTCTGGACTCGCACCCCCGAGATGAACTTTTATTAGTGAGCAGGGAAGTTTTAGCTGAGACCGCGATTGGCATCTGGCAAATCTATGAGCGTCGAGTCGTTAGGGTATTTATCCATGCTGACCCTTTTGATAAGTTTGTTAGCTGTTTAATTTATCTTCCAAGAGAATCNTTCACCACAGATTTGAGAGAAAAATTACAAGAAAAAATAGGCATTGAACTCGACGCGGTNGAAAGTGAATTTACCACTCAGTTTATACCAGATTCTGTCTTAGTCAGACTTTACTTTGTGTTTAAGATTCAGAATAAAAATTACCTAACAGTTGATGCTGATTCATTGCAAGCCTTAGTCGAAAAGACTACCCGTGACTGGAGTGATGAATTTAGAGAACTCGCTCTAGTTGACTTTGGAAAGGCAGACGGTTCTGGGCTGGCGCGCCGTTTTCAGAATGCCTTTTCGGGAGCTTACCGAGAGATCTACGAGCCTGCTCAAGCCCTCAAGCACATTGCTCAATTTGATACTTTGGAGAATACCGACGAATTGGCGATTGATTTCCAGGGTGACAATACCAATGATAGCCAAAATCTCAATCTAATACTGTTCCATCGAGACTCTCCACTGGAGCTCTCAGATATGATCCCTATGCTTGAGAATCTTGGCTTCAGAGTAGTGATGGAACACCCCTATAAGATACAGGCGGACGCTGAAAATGCCGTTTGGATGCAAGACTTTTTACTGACGTTTTCTTTGAACGTCGATATCGATGTCTCAGCCATTCAGCAGAGTTTTAAAGATGCGTTACTTCAGGTTTGGCGAGGCGATGCAGAAAATGACAGCTTCAATCGTTTGGTCATTGGCGCTCGACTAGACTGGCGCTCTGTGGCAATGTTACGTCTCTATGCGCGTTATCTAAAACAGCTAAGTGTTCCCTACAGCCAAGATTTTATTGCCGATACTCTGTCCAAATACCTAGAGATTACGCGTAACTTAGTCGCTTTATTCAAAAGTTATTTTGATCCAGGCTATGCATCAGAAGGGCATTCAGAAAGAGCCCAGGGGTTGGTATCAAAGATATTGAGTGGCTTAGATTNAATCAGTAACATTAATGAAGATAATGTTATTCGAGGCTATCTTGAGTTAGTTCAGGCGACCCTGCGAACCAACTTTTTTCAAACAGTTGAAGACGGTACATTTAAGTCTTACATTTCCGTTAAGTTGGCCTCTCATCAAATCAGTTTGGCACCTAAACCACGTCCAGCTTACGAGATTTTCGTCTACTCTCCCCGAGTTGAGGGTGTTCATTTACGTGGTGGCAAAGTTGCCAGAGGCGGTTTGCGCTGGTCGGATCGTGTTGAGGACTATAGGACAGAAGTACTAGGGCTAGTCAAAGCTCAGCAGGTTAAAAATGCTGTCATTGTGCCTACTGGTGCCAAAGGTGGCTTTGTGGCCAAGCAGGCTAACCCTGCGGCGGGGCNCGAGGCTTTTGTTCAAGAAGGNATCGCTAGCTATATGCTTTACGTACAGGCGCTTTTAGATATCAGTGATAATATCGTAGATGATAAATTATTACCGCCACAGGAGGTTCTGCGCCGTGATGGGGACGATCCTTATCTGGTGGTAGCCGCCGACAAAGGCACGGCAACATTTTCTGATATCGCCAATGAAATTTCTGAAGCTAATAACTTCTGGCTAGGTGATGCCTTTGCATCAGGCGGCGGCAATGGCTATGACCACAAGGGTATGGGGATTACTGCACGCGGCGCTGGGTTGCGGTACAACGGCATTTTCATGAAATTGGGGTAGACATTCAAACCCAGGATTTCAGTGTGGTCGGTATTGGTGACATGGGGGGTGATGTATTTGGTAACGGCATGCTGCTGTCCGAACATATCCAATTGGTAGCAGCTTTTAACCATCTGCATATATTTGTCGATCCGACACCTAATGCCAAAGCAACTTTCGCAGAGCGGCAACGGCTATTCGATACGCCAAGAACCACGTGGGATGATTTCGATAAAACGTTGTTGTCACCGGGGAGTGCGGTTTACTCTCGAAGCTCAAAATCACTAACTCTAACGTCAGAGATCAAGGCGCGCTTTGGTATTGAGAATGACCGAGTAACGCCCGCAGAGTTAATTCATTACCTTCTTAAAGCCCGGGTGGATTTGATTTGGAACGGTGGTATTGGCACCTACGTAAAGGCATCCTCAGAAAATAATTCAGAGGTAGGAGATAGGGCTAATGATGGGTTGAGAGTCGATGGTCGTGAGTTGCAATGTCGTGTGTTGGGTGAGGGTGGGAATCTCGGCATGACACAGCGTGGACGAGTAGAGTTCTGCTTGGGCGGTGGCTTGT
>JGI24539J26755_10001292_pt1 | contig 11634 bp, 8 predicted proteins | sample NorSeaMetagenome_2_FD_26755 | JGI IMG/M metagenome (IMG submission 26755) | reverse complement strand
GATGTTTTAGATCAATTAGGCATAAAAGACCCTGTTTTAGATCTAGCAAAAAAACTTGAAGAAGTTGTATTAAAAGATGAATATTTTAAGTCTAGAGGTTTGTATCCAAATGTTGATTTTTATTCAGGGATCATTTATAGAGCCTTAGGAATTCCTACTGATATGTTTACAGTTATGTTTGCTTTAGGCAGATTGCCAGGCTGGATTGCTCAATGGAAAGAAATGAGAGAAACAATTGAGCCTATTGGAAGACCTAGACAAGTTTATACTGGAGAAAACCTTCGTTCATATTCTGATATCAATAAAAGATAATATTTATAAAATATATGTTTTGAAAGGCAACTGTTATGGTTGTCTTTTTTTATAATTTTGCTATATGGGATATTCGTCATTATTAGAATGTATTAAGGATTTAGAAAAAAATGGTCATTTAATTAGAATTAAAGAGGAAGTTGATCCAAATATAGATATAGCAACATATCATTTAGATGAATTTAGAAAGCAAGGAAAAGCATTGCTTTTTGAAAATGTTAAAGGAAGTAAGTATCCTGCAGTTTCTAATCTTTATGGAACTTTGGAAAGAAGTAACTTTATCTTTAGAGATTCAATTAATAAGGTTAAAAAACTAATTAATCTTAAAATCGACCCTATTAATGGTTTTAAAAATCCATTAGCATCTCTACAATCCGCATTTTATGCATTAAATGCACTTCCTAAGAAAGTATCTTTACCAAAATATTTTGAGGAAATATCTATATCAGACTTACCACAAATAAAATGCTGGCCTGATGATGGGGGTTCGTTTATTACTCTTCCACAAGTTTTTTCAGAAGATGTTAATAATCTTGGAATAATGAATTCTAATTTAGGAATGTATAGAATTCAAATTAGCGGAAATGATTATATAAAAAATGAAGAAATTGGGATTCATTATCAGATTCATCGTGGAATTGGAATTCATCAGAAAAGAGCAATTGAGAAAGGAGTTCCTTTAAAGGTTTCTATTTTTGTTGGTGGACCTCCTGCTCATACATTTTCTTCAGTAATGCCTTTACCAGATAATATGTCTGAACTTACTTTTGCTGGAATATTAGGAGCAAAAAGATTTAGATATTCTGTAGTTGACGGATATACTATATCAGCAGATGCTGATTTTGTAATCTGTGGAGAAATATCTAATGATCTTAAGCCAGAGGGCCCATTTGGGGACCATTTAGGGTATTATAGCTTAAAACACGATTTCCCTTATCTTAAAGTAAAAAAAGTATTAGCTAAAAAAAATGCAATTTGGCCATTTACTGTCGTAGGAAGACCACCTCAAGAGGATTCTCAATTTGGTAAATTAATACATGCAATGACAGGAAGTGCAGTTGAAAATGAAATTCCTGGTCTAAAAGCAGTTAATGCTGTTGATGATTCAGGTGTTCATCCGCTTCTTTTAGCTATTGGCTCAGAGCGATATACTCCATATAATCCAACAAAAGTTCCTCAAGAGCTTTTAACAATTGCAAATCATATTCTAGGAACTGGACAATTATCGTTAGCTAAGTATTTACTTATAGTTGATGATGATAATGCCCCTGACATTAATAATAAAAAAGCTTTTTTTAAATATTTATTAGAGCGTGTTGATTGGTCAAGAGATTTACATTTTCAAACTATGACTTCTATTGACACTCTTGATTACAGTAGTAAAACTCTCAATGAAGGATCTAAAGTTATTATTGCTGCTGCAGGAAAATTAAAGAGAAATTTAAAAAAAGAAAATCCATCTCTTTCATTACCAAAATATTTTTCAAATAGTTTTATTGTTACAGAAGGAATCCTTGCCATTGATGGTACTGGAGATATAAAATCTTTAATTACTTACTTAGAAAGTGTCAGTTTAGATGGAATTGCACTAATTACTTTAGTTGATGATGCAAAATTTGTTTCTGAAGATTTTAGTAATTGGTTGTGGATATGTTTTACAAGGTCTAATCCTTCTCATGACATTTATGGACTAAATTCAAAAACTATAAATAAGCATTTTTCTTGTTCAGTTCCTATTATTGATGCAAGAATAAAGGAACATCATGCGCCAGTTTTAATTAGATAGATTTATTTTCTTTTTTTCCAATTTTTCTTTTTACTATTTTTTTTGAAAATTTCAAATTTCGGGCCTTTTTCATAATTTTCAGGTAAATCATTTTTCAATACTGATCTTTCTATAAGTTTTTCTATATCCATGAAATTTTTGATCTGTTTTTGATTTATAAAAGTTATTGCTTCACCTGTTCTGTCTGCTCGAGCAGTTCTTCCAATTCTATGTACATAATCTTCTGCATCATGAGGAACTTCATAATTCATTACTAATTCAATTCCCTTAATGTCAATACCTCTAGAAAGAATATCAGTTGCTACAAGAATTTTTATTTTTTTATTTTTAAAATCTCTTATTGTGTCTTCTCTTTGTTCTTGATTTAGTTCTGAATGCATATCACTAGATCTTAAGCCTGACTTATTTAAAGTTCTTTTAATCTCTTTAACACTTTTAATACTAGAAGCAAAAATAAGCACATGACTTAGAGGTTTTTCTCTTTCTTTTTTCTTAAGAATATCTCTTATTAATCTTATTTTCTGATCATCATTTATTAAATATGCACTTTGTTTTATTCCTGCAGCTGGCTTTGAAATTGCTAAACTTATACTTGAAGGATTAATTAAAATATTTTCAGCGAGCTTTCTAATTTTAGAAGGCATTGTAGCAGAGAAGAGAAGTGTTTGCCTCTTTTTTGGTATTTTTTTTGAAATAGAAACAATATCATCATAAAAACCCATATCTAGCATTCTATCAGCTTCATCTAATATTAAATACTCTATTTCACTAGTATCAAAATAATTAAATTTTAAATGAGCCATTAATCTTCCTGGAGTACAAATAATAATATCTGTTCCTTTAACAAGTGCTTGCTTTTGATTTTCAAATTCAGGACCTGTTCCTCCTCCATAAATTGGGTAGGATGATGAATTAGTATAATAAGAAAAGCCTTCGATTTGCATATCAATTTGTTTTGCAAGTTCTCTTGTAGGAGCAATAATTAGAGCTTTTACTTTATTAGATTGTTTTTTATTTGAAAGGATACTTAGAATTGGTAGAACAAAGGCTGCAGTTTTTCCTGTTCCTGTTTGAGCACAAGCTATTAGATCTTTTCCTTCTAAAATTATTGGTATGGCTTGTTCTTGAACAGGAGTTGCTTTTTCAAATCCCATCATTTCTAGCCCTTCTTGAAGTTGACTACTAAGTCCTATATTATTAAATTTCATGTTTATTTTTCATCATTAACTACTTTGTTAATTTTTTTCAAGACATTAAAAAATGTTTTTATTTCGTCTTTATTACATTCCGAAAATACTTTATTATTAAACTTCAAAACTTCTGTCTTAGCTATTTCTCTCCACTCAAGCCCAATTTTAGTTAAATGAATGATAGATTTTCTTTTATCATTTGGGTCAGTTTTTCTAATTATAATACCAATATCTTCTAATTTATTTAATGATCTTGCTAATGATGTTGATTCCATGCCCATATTTGGGCCTAGTTGAGTTGATGGAGTTCCTTCAAACATATCAATGTTTAAAATTATTTTTCCTAATGACATACTAACCATATAATCTGATGCTTTTTTATTATACATCTTAGTTATATTATACCATGTTTTTCGAATATTATAGTCTACTGTTTCTTCAGGCTCCATTTTTTAATTTAATATTAACAAATATAACAATTCTAAAGTTCGTGTTTTAGTTACTAAAAAAATTCTCAAATTGTTATAGTTCATCTTTATATATCTTATTTATTTTTTTGTGATTTTATAGAATTTATATTTTCTTATATTTAACACCAAAAAATATAATTATGCAATATATATCTCCATTAGAGTTTTTTTATAGGTGGGAAAAAGAAAAACCGAATGAAATATTTTTAAGTCAACCTATTGACGGAGTTTGGCATAATTGGACTTGGGCCGAATTTGGTTTCCAAGTTAGGAAAATGGCTGCATATATTACTTCATTAAATTTTGAGAAAAATTCTAAGATTGCAATTCTTTCTAAAAATTGTGCACATTGGATTATGAGTGATTTAGCTATTATGCTCTCAGGTAATATTTCTGTTCCTTTATACCCAAACCTTACCGAAGAATCGCTTAATCAGATTTTAGTTCACAGTGAGTCAAAGTTTATTTTTATTGGTAAATTAGATAATTTTAATCTTGTTAAGCAAGGTATCCCTAGCGGAATTAAAGCTGTAACATTTCCTTTTTATTCTGAAGATTATCTAATTTGGGATGATGTTATCTTAGATGTGATGCCAATAAAAGAAAATATAGTTCCAGAAATTAGTGATTTAGCATCTATAATTTATACCTCAGGAACAACTGGAGCACCCAAGGGTGTTATGCACAGTTTTCATAATTTTAGTTTTGCAACTGTTAATGCGAGTCAAAGTTTAGAAATATCTAAAAATGAAATTTTCTTTTCGTATCTTCCTTTAAGCCATATTGCTGAAAGACTATTAGTTCAAATGTGTAGCCTTTATGTTGGTGGAAGAGTGTTTTTTGCTGAAAATTTAGAAACTTTTAGTGAAAATTTAGCATTTGCAAGCCCAACAGTATTTCTTGGGGTTCCAAGAATATGGACTAAATTTCAGCAAGGAATACTTAGCAAGTTACCTCAAAAAAAATTAGATATTTTGTTAAAGATTCCTTTAATTTCAAATTTAATAAAGAATAAAATTAAAAAGGGTCTTGGTTTGTCAAATGCCAAAAATGTATTTACAGGTGCTGCTCCAACTCCTGTTGCAACTTTTAATTGGTTTGCAACGCTTGGTATTTTTTTACAGGAAGCATATGCCATGACTGAAAATACATGCTATTCTCATGTAACTTTAAAAGATAATATTAAGATTGGATATGTTGGTCAAGCACTTCCTTTTTGTGAAGTGAAATTAAGTCCTGTAAATGAAATTTTAATAAAGCATGAAGCCTTAATGTTAGGTTATTATAAGGATCAAGAAAAGACAAATGAAATAATTCGTAATGGATGGCTACATACTGGAGATGAAGGTGAGGTAAATAGAGATGGATTTTTAAAAATCACAGGTAGAGTAAAAGATTTGTTTAAGACTTCAAAAGGAAAATATATTGCCCCTTCACCAATTGAGATGAAAATTTCTGAAGATCTTAATATTGAGCAGGTTTGTATAGTTGGATCGGGAATGCCCCAGCCAATTGCTCTTGTTGTTTTAACAGCCATTGGAAGAGATAACTTAAATATTAGAACTAGCTTAGAAAAAACTAGGATAAGTGTAAATAGCCTTTTAGAAAAACATGAGTTAATACATAATATTGTTGTTGTAACTGAAGTCTGGAGCGTTGAAAATAATTTACTTACACCTTCAATGAAGATCAAAAGAAATTCACTTGAGAAATTATATAAAGAAAGTTATGCTAGCTGGTATAAAGAGGAATCAATTATAATTTTGTAATAAATAATTTTCTCACCTTAGATTATGTTTTTAATTTTTTCTTTTTTGCCGCAGGAAAAAGAATATTATTTAAGATTAATCGATATCCAGGAGAGTTTGGATGAAGAGATAAATCTGTTTTGGGATCTCCTACTTTGTGCTGGTAATCTTCTGGATCATGTCCNCCATAAAATGTCCAAGTTCCATTACCCAATTTTCCATGAATATACCTTGCTTCATTTGAGAGATTAGTTTCTCCCATAACAATTACATTAGATTTTAAATACTGTTTTTTAAAAGCTGTAGTTTGTCCCATAAAACCTTTAATAACTTGCATATGATTTTGACATAACATTGTTGGGATAGGATCCCATTTAGCAGAAAAATCAAATAATGTAAAGAAATCTATTTTAGCTTTTACCCTTCTTGATTGTGTTGCGTCAATAGAGGAGAATTCATATTTATTAGGATCTTTTACTAAATTAAAGTTTTTAAATGCTAGAGTCTTTTCAAAATCTAAATTTTTATCAATATCACTATCCATTGCATCACCATCAAACATATGCTGACATATATCAACTCCCTCCGAAGCCAGAGCTATGTCATATGAGTCTGTTGCGGAGCACATTGCAAATAAGAATCCTCCAGAAAATACAAATTCCTTAATTTTTTTTGCAACCTCTAATTTAAGTTCAGAAACTTTATTAAAACCTAACTCTCTAGCATTTTTTTCATACAATCTTTTCTGATCTTTGTACCAGGGAGTATTTTGAAATGCAGCATAGAATTTTCCATATTGACCAGTAAAATCTTCATGATGCAGGTGCAGCCAGTCATAAAGCGGAAGTAAATTATTTAGAACTTCCTCATCATAAATTATATCATACGGTATCTCAGCATATGTTAGTGCAAGCGTTACAGCATCATCCCATGGTTGTTTGTTCTTTGGCGAATAAATAGCTATTCTAGGAGTTTTTTCAAGTTTAATGACTTCTTGATTTACATCATTTGCACTAATAGATTGTAATATTGAAGTTGATTGAAGGTCAGCTATTAGAGAAAATGAAATATTTCTTATTGTACATTCCTCCTTAATTTTATCATTGCTTTTAATTAAAAAACTTCCCCCTCTATAATTTAATAACCAATTAACATTTATTTCTTTTTCAATTGCAAGAAATGCAACTCCATATGCTTTAAGATGATTTGTTTGAGTATCATCCATTGGGATTAAAATATAGGCTCCAAATGTAGTTTTAAATGAAAATAGAATTAGAAAAGTTACTAAAAGATTAAATCTAAGATTAAAATGGAGCATTATCAGAATTTTCTTCATTCATACTTGATGATGCTGTAGAAATCATAGATTCATCTGTAATATTACTTTCTAAATTATCGTAGTAATCAAGATCTGAAAATTTTGCAAATTCAGCAGTAAATTTAAGTCTAACATTTTCTAAGGCACCATTTCTATGCTTTGCAATAATAATTTCTCCTTGACCTCTAGAGTCATCACCATTGTCCCATTCATATATTTTATAGTATTCAGGTCTATATATNAAAGTAACTATATCTGCATCTTGCTCAATAGCTCCAGATTCTCTTAAATCAGAAAGCATAGGACGCTTACTTCCAGTTCCTGTTCTACTTTCTACTCCTCTGTTCACCTGTGATAATGCAATTACAGGTATTTTTAACTCTTTTGCAATACCTTTAAGTGATCTTGATATTGTTGAGATTTCCTGCTCTCTATTTCCTGAATTTCCTCCTGCACTCATTAACTGTAAGTAATCAACAATAATAACTTTGACATTATGATTTTTCACTAATCTTCTTGCTTTTGCACGTAATTCAAATATAGTAAGGGCAGGAGTGTCATCTATATAAATTTGAGCATCAGTTAATTCTTTAATTTTTTCATGTAATTGAACCATCTCAAAATCTTTAAGATCACCTTTTCTAAGTTTTTGAGCTGGAAGTTGAGCTTCGCTAGCAATTAATCTTCCTACTAATTGCTCAGAAGACATTTCTAATGAAAAGAAACCTATTGGAGTTTGATGGTTTATGGCAATATTCCTTGCCATAGTTANTGCAAATGCAGTTTTACCCATTCCTGGTCTTGCTGCAACAATAATAAGGTCCGATTTTTGCCATCCAGATGTAACTCTATCAAGTTTAGTAAAACCAGAAGGAACACCGCTTAGCCCATCTTCTTTTTGTCTTAGTATTTCAATATTATCAAGAGCTCCTTTAATTAAGCTACTCATTTTATCGTAACTTTTTCTTAATGTCCCCTCTGTAACAGTAAATAATTTTTCTTCGGCTGTGTTAAGTAAATCAAAAATATCAATAGTATCATTAAAAGCATCTCCAATAATATTATTTGAAATACTGATTAGTGATCTTTTAATAAATTTTTCAGCTATTATTCTTGCATGAAATTCAGTATTTGAAGCTGAAGAAATATTATTAGTAAGTTGACTAATATAGAGCATTCCACCTACAGATTCTAGAAANCCTAATCTTTTAAGNTCTTCAGAAACTGTTAGAATGTCAACAGGTTTACTATTGTTAAATAAATTAACAATAGCTTCAAATATTTTTTGATGATCTGGTTTGTAAAAATATTCAGATTGAAGGCTATCAATAGTATCTGACAGTGATTCATTATCTATCATAAGTGCACCAAGAACAACTTCTTCTAATTCAATCGCTTGTGGTTGTAATTTTCCATCAATTTTTTGTGTCGATGTTGCTTTTATTGTTCTTTTTCCTACTTTAATTGCCATATTATTTTTCTTTTACTACTCCCATATTAGCAAATTTATCCATTCTTTTATTTACAAGATTACTGCTAGAAATTTCAGATAAGTTTTTAATACTAAGATTAATTTCTTTTTTTACTTTTTTAAATATTTCATCTTTATTTGTATGAGCTCCACCTATTGGTTCTTCAATTATTTTATCTACTAAACCTAAAGCTTTCATTTCTTTTGCAGTAAGTTTTAATGAGTCAGCTGCTGTTTCTTTATAGTCCCAGCTTCTCCATAAAATAGTAGAACAGTTTTCTGGAGAAATTACTGAATACCAAGAGTTGTTAAGCATTACAATATGATCTCCTACTCCAATTCCCAAAGCTCCACCAGATGCTCCTTCGCCAATTATAACACATATTATTGGAGTCTTAAGTCTTGACATTTCTAGTATGTTTCTAGCTATAGCTTCCCCTTGCCCTCTTTCCTCAGCTTCAAGACCTGGAAAAGCACCTGGAGTATCAATAAGAGTTATAACTGGCTTCTTAAACTTCTCGGCTAACTTCATTAGTCTAAGGGCTTTTCTGTAGCCTTCAGGGTTTGCCATTCCAAAATTTCTAAATTGTCTTTCCTTTGTGTCTCTTCCTTTCTGCTGACCGATAAACATTACAGTTTGTTTGCCTATAGTTCCCCATCCACCAATCATAGCTTTATCGTCCTTTACTCCTCTGTCACCATGTAGCTCAATAAAATCTCCATCTGTAATTGCATTAATATAATCTAATGAATATGGTCTTTGTGGATGCCTTGATACTTGTACTTTTTGCCAAGGACTTAAATTATTGTATATATTTTTTTTAGTTTTTAAAATTTTCTCTTCAATATCAGAAATAATTTTAGTTGTATCTAAATTATCTATATCAGCTAATTCTTTAGCTTTAGTTAACTTATCAGCTAACTCCTCAATTGGCTTCTCAAAATCTAAATAAATCATATAAAAATGTGTTAAAGGGTAACAAAGTTAAATAAAATCATTTGTGAATGTATATAAAAAATCAGTTGATTATTTTTGTTGTTGAAAACTATTTTAAATATGATACTTTATCCAAACGCCAAGATTAATATTGGTTTAAACATTGAATCTAAAAGAAGTGATGGATATCATAATATTTCATCCGTTTTTTATCCTTTAAAAGGATCTTATGATATACTAGAAATTACTAAATCTCCAGTTTTTTTGTTTTCTTGTTCTGGAATAAAAATACCTAATGGAGAAAACCTATGTGAAAAAGCTTTTACATTAATAGATTCTAAATTTTCTATTTCTCCAGTACATATTCATCTTCATAAAAGAATACCTATTGGAGCTGGTCTTGGAGGTGGCTCATCCGATGCATCATTTACCTTAAAAGGTTTAAATCAATTATTTAATCTTAAAATCTCTAATATAGAATTAGAAAAATTATCTCTTAAACTAGGTGCAGACTGTCCTTTTTTTATAGAAAATACTCCCAAGTATGTAGAAGGTGTTGGAGATAAACTTGCTCCTTTATCTTTAGATTTATCAGAGTATAACATTAAATTAATTAATTCAGATATTCATGTAAGTACTATGCAAGCATATAGTTCTGTAGTAATAAATTCTTCTAAAAGTTTAATTTTAGATGATATTTTAAATCCAATATCAGAGTGGAAGGATACAATTAAAAATGATTTTGAATCAAATATTTTTAGTGCTTATCCATTATTAGAAAATATAAAAAATGATTTATATAAAGAAGGAGCAATTTATGCTAGTATGTCAGGAACAGGTTCAGTTGTTTATGGAATATTTTCTAAAAAATAAAGTTATCCGTTCATAGTAATTAAGAACTCATTATTATCTTTAGTTTTCTGTAATCTATCTTTCATAAATTCAATTGCTTCAACAGGATTCATATCAGCTAAATAATTTCGTAGTACCCATATTCTTTGGATATATTCTTTGTCTAATAGTAGATCTTCTCGTCTTGTACTAGATGAAACTAGGTCTACAGCAGGATAAATTCTTCTATTAGCTATTTTTCTATCTAGCTGTAGCTCCATATTACCAGTACCTTTAAATTCTTCAAAGATTACTTCATCCATTTTGCTTCCTGTTTCGGTAAGAGCTGTAGCAAGTATAGTTAAAGACCCTCCATTTTCAATTTTTCTTGCTGCACCAAAAAATCTTTTAGGTTTGTGAAGTGCATTTGCATCTACACCACCACTAAGAATTTTTCCTGAAGCAGGCTGAACAGTATTATATGCTCTAGCTAGTCTTGTAATTGAGTCAAGAAGAATTACAACATCATGACCACATTCAACCATTCTTTTGGCTTTTTCAAGTACAATATCAGCAACTTTAACATGTCTACTTGCTGGCTCATCAAATGTAGATGCAATAACTTCAGCATTTACACTTCTTTCCATATCTGTTACTTCTTCTGGTCTTTCATCAATAAGTAGGATAATCATATATACTTCAGGATGATTATCAGCTATTGCATTGGCAATATCTTTTAATAGAACAGTTTTACCAGTCTTTGGTTGTGCAACAATTAAACCTCTCTGACCTTTTCCTATGGGAGTAAAAATATCTAGCATTCTTGTAGATATATTGTTATGACCATTATCGATTAAATGAAATTTTTCATTTGGAAATAGTGGTTTCAAATGCTCAAAAGGAACTCTGTCTCTTACAATACCAGGGTCTTTTCCGTTAATACTTTTAACTTCAATAAGTGGAAAGTATTTTTCGCCAGTTTTTGGAGGCCTAACTGTTCCAAGAATTGTATCACCAGTTTTAAGTCCGAAAAGTTTTATTTGAGAATGAGAAACATAAACATCATCTGGAGATGAAAGATAATGGTAATCAGATGATCTCATAAAACCATATCCATCAGGCATTATTTCAATAACTCCTTCAGTTGAAATTATACCATCAAAATCATAATCATAATCAGATTTAGGTTTGATATCTGTTCTTTCCGGTTTATTGCCTTTATAGTTTTTACTATGTGGGATATGGCTTGGCTTAGTGTTAGGATTTTTTTCATCTTTACTTTTAGAATGGTTAGGTTTTGGCCCATTATTCTTATTTTGTTGATGATTATGTTGAGGTTTTTTGTGAGCAACTGGCTTTGGATTTTCTTTTTTTTGAGAATCAGTTTTAATTTCTTCTACTTTTTTCTCATTTTTAACCTCTTTGATTTTTTGAACTTTTTTATGAGTAACCTTTTTTTCAATTACTTTTTTTTCAATTTTTACTTCAGCTACATTAGGCTTAGTATTGTTTTCAGCCTGATAGTCTAAAATAGCATAAGCAAGTTCTAATTTTTTAAGTTTATCGTGTTT
>JGI24539J26755_10001286_pt1 | contig 11655 bp, 10 predicted proteins | sample NorSeaMetagenome_2_FD_26755 | JGI IMG/M metagenome (IMG submission 26755) | reverse complement strand
TTTTGAACGATCAGGCCGATCGCAGCCGTGCCGTTGGCCTCAATTGGTGGGGCACTCGGGCGAGATGAACCACCCTTTAAAGAAGGATGCGATGAGCCAGAAGGGGGTGTATCGGGGGAGCGGGTTTCCCCTATACATCAGGCGGCTGATGAAGGTGAGAACATCGCCATGCACCCCGCCGACGCGCCGCACGACCCGACCGGCCCGGCACACCCGACCTCGAGAAAATGACGCTAACTTCTTCCCAACCCGACCCACTCCGCCCCCGCAGTTCCGTCAGATGGACCTGGAGTACACCTTCTGGCAGATGTACCTGCTGTGCACAAACCCCAAGGTGGTGTACAGGCACACGATGTATCGCAAACGTGAGCCACCCACCCTCCACCCACCCTCCACCCACCCTCCATCCCGCGCCGTTCGGAACGGATCGACCTCCCGATGAATGAATGCCCCTCGAACGCTCACCGATCTTCCCACACCTCACCCAATCTTACCTACAGAGACCAAGAACCAGTGGGCGAGGGACGACCCGGCGTTCGTGGTGCTGACGGCGGCCATGGTGTTCGTGGTGTCGATCCTGTACTGCCTGTTCTACAGCCACAGTTTCGGTCAGGCGGTTTACGCGGTGTTGAGGTCGGTGCTGGTGGACTTTCTGGGCGTCGGCGCGGGCGTGGCGACGGCGTATTGGTTCGTGGCCAACCGGTACATGCGGGAACCCGGGGTGAACCACTCGCACGCGGTGGAGCAGCAGGTGGAGTGGATGTACGCGTTCGACGTGCACGTCAACGCCTTTTTCACCCTGCTTCCCTCCCTCTACTGCGGCCAGCTGGTGCTGTCGCCCCTTCTCATGATGAACGGTTTCATCCCGAGGCTGCTGTCGGGGGCGTTGTACGGCGTCGCGCTGTCCTACTACCACTACTGCGTGTTCATCGGGTACAACGCGTTACCCTTCCTGGAGCACACGGCGCTGCTGGTCTATCCCATCGCGGTCATCGCGCTCGTGACGCCTCTCGCCGTGCTCGTCGGGTTCAATCCCACCCGGTTCACGCTCGGGATCTACTTCCACTGACCGTGCTGACCTAACGTAGCGACCTAATACTCTAGCACAACTTTAGTAAACACAGTATCGTATTATACAACAGCTAACATTACGTGTGTAGGCTAGGAAAGTCGCGGCTGGTGTGGAGCCGCGACGCAATCGCCGATTGAATCAGTCCAGACGAGTCGAGGCGGTGTAGTCGTCAGTCACTGGCCCTCTATGCAGCAGGCCTCCGACGACTCGTGCCCCGTGGCGATCGGGCGCCTGGACTTGCCCAAAAAATGGCCCACGCTCAGTCCCAGCACCACGGTGAAGAAAACCCCGCCGTTGCACGTCATCACCGCCAGCATGATGAGGTACGACGAGCAGAGATTGAGGGCGTAGAGGGCGGTGCCCACGAGCCTTTGTCGCAGGGCCGGGGACTTGTACGGCCTGGGCAGGATCGGGGCTGTCACGCCCTCGATCTCCTCGGTTGTCTGCGCCCTGACCTTCGGGGGTAGCGTCCGAAGGTAATACAGGCCCTCCTGCATCACGCACAGCGAGAACATGAAGAGGAGAGCCACGAGGTACTCGAAGTGCGTCTCGGTGGCCCAAGAGTCGAAGTAGAGGGTGACTCGGTGGCCCCACTCGAAGGCCACGGGCATGCCCTTCATGTGCATGCCGCCACCGTGCATACCACCCCCAGAGCCGCTACCACCGGCCATCTCGCCCCCGAAATGATGGGAATGGTCCATCTCCATACGCGCCTCGGGAACTGAGGCCGGGCGCGGAATTCTCCCGATATCCAAGAAGAACCACGTCACCGGGTGGGGTTCACTTAACATGGGCGGCGGAGGCAGGTTGGCGGGTCGGCTGTTGCGACTCGCGGGCTCCGCGGGAGATGTCGCCGCGGCGGTAGGGACCCGGTGTCGAGCCCAATCCGCGTCGACATCGATCTGGACGAGGTCCTTCGCGGCGGGCGTCGCGCCACTCGCGCGGTGCCCTGGCGGCGATGAGACCTGGTTCGCCGTCTCCAACCGTCGCCGACTCCGGAGGGACCCGACGCGGATCGAACGCCTCCGTTGGTTCGGAACCGCGGCGCCCGTCGAGCTCGATGACGACGACCACGATGCCAATCACGCGGCCGCGTCATCGCCCGCCGGGTCATCGCCGGGCGGGGTCGACCCCACGCCCAAGCCGGCGCAGGTGGACGTGTGGAGGAAAGAGGATCAGAGGTGGCGCGTCGGTAACCGGGCCGGGGTCGCGGGCGGCGGCGACGTATCCGCGGCGACGGACGACCAGGGCAAAGGCAAACGCAAGAACGCGTCGAAGAAGAGGAAACAACAAGGGCTGCAGACGAACCAGCGGCTGATGGACGCGAAGGACCTGAAGGAGCTCCTGTGGCTGGTGCGGACCCGGGCGTCCTTCAGCGATAAGGGCGCCTTCAACGCGATCAACGTGTGCACCGCGCTGTCGCAGATCGTCCGGCTCATGCCCCAGTTCCAGCGCAACTCCCCGGCGAGGACCGCCATGCTCGAGCGACTCACCACGGACAAGGCCTTCAGCAAAAAGTTGTTCCCGATGGTCCTCGACCTCGCGCACAGCCGCGATCGATTCGAGGGCATCCAGTGCGACGCGCGAACCGTGTCGTCGCTCATCAAGGGCGCCGCGGGTCTGACGCAGCGGATAGGTTACCACTTCGACCCGTCCTTGTGGGCCGCGCTGGATCCCGTGATTCGACGAACCGCCCCGGACATGAACGTGTACGAGGCTGCGAACGCCATGTGGTCCTACGGGATGCTCTTCGAGTCTGGCGCGTTTCCCGCGCTCTCGGGGGAGACGCTCAAGGCGCTGACGGAGGCGAGCGCGAGGGTGATCAAAGGGGACGCGCCGGTGAACAATGTCAACGACATCATGTGGGCGTATCTGCGCATATACCAGTACGGGGACGGGCAGGCGTCGTACGACTTTGGGCCGCTCGACACCGACCTGCTTCAGGCGCTGTGCGAGAAGGTGATTTTGCACGGCAAGGCGGACGGGTGGGAGCTGAAGGTGGTCCCACTGGGCATCGCTATGCGGGCGTACAACAAGATGTACGACATCGGCGCGGTGAGCGAGCTTGGCGAGAAGATGGCGGATCGGATGATCTCGGAGACGTCGCGGCTGGTGAAGAAGATGGACGGGAAGCACAGGAGGCTCGCCAAGAGCATGTTCTACAGGTTCGGTCTGGAGCCGAGGCTGCCCGAGGAGCTGACGACGGAGCTGGCGAACACGGATCACAAGAGGCGGGGTGGGTTCATGGGGGCTAAGCAGGCGTTCAAGATCAGCGGCGGTAAGGACCAAGAGGTTGTCGAAACCATGGTAGCCGAGGTCAAGGATATCGAGAGCACCGAGCGCAAGAACAAAAAGAGGCACCGACTCTTCTCGGCGAAGGACGTCGCCATCGAGTCCGAGAGGGTTCGGGCGATAGGGCAGGAGTGGTGCGACGCCCTCGGTAACGGCGCGGGGGAGGGGCTTCGCGCGAGGCTAAGCCAGTGCCCCACCCCGGAAGAAGAGGAGCGGCTGCTACAAACCTCGATCAGCGAGGACATCGCCCCGGCGCGGGCGAAGCTCAAGAAGAGGTACCTCAAGGCTGTCGGCCTCCTCAAGTTCAAGCGCAAGCACATGAAGAGCGAGGACCAATAGACTGATTTTTTGACGTGCAAAGATTCGCGTTCGTTCACAACCGCCGTTTCTCGTCGTCTAATCCTCGAGTTCCTCGTCTATTTCCATCTCGTCCATCTCCCGGTCCAGGTGGATCCCGCCGGCGGTTATTCGCGCCAGCCGGTCTTCATCCACCAGCGCCGCCTTCACCAACGACTCGTAGGCGCTCGCCTTCCTCCTGTGGTAGCTCATGAGCGCGTCCTGCTCCTCTTCATCGCTGCCCCTGATGCGGTGCAGGCGCAGGAGGCTGTCCAGGCATCCGAGCTGCGCGGGCATGTCCTCCTGCGCCTTGCTGAGGGTGAAGGAGCTCTGGAGCATGTCCAGAGACTGGCTCAGGTCCCCGCCCCTCGTGTCCAGCACGATGGTACCGATCAGCGCGAGCGACTGCGCCACGAGCTGGTGGTTGCAGCACTGGGTGTGCGCAAGCTTGAGCGCCTTGGACAGCTTCGGCTTGGCCTCCTGCGACGGATCCCCCTTCACGATCGTCGCGTAGCCCGACACGAAGAGCGCCGCCGCCTGGTGCGCAAAGTTGGGCAGAGCCGAGGCGTCCTTCTCCCCGGTCTTCTCGTCCGCGTTCCCCGCAGCCGCCGCCTGCATCGTCTCGTGCCTCTTCAGAACCGGTCGCACCAAGTCGAGCGCGCGGGAGATTCCCTCGGGGCTACCTTCCGTGAGCTCCGAGAGGCCGCCGCACACGGACGCTATGTCCTTCATCGAATCCGGCCCAAACGCCGCCGCCGCCGCCGCCGCCGCCGCGAACCTGGCGGCAGCCTCCTTGTATTTGCCCAGCGAGTGCAGCACCTGCCCCTCGGCGTAATCCGCGACGGATGCGAATCCCCGCAGGGTCCTCGGGTAGGTCTCCACCATCGCGCGCATCTGCTCCGTTCTCGCCGCCGCGAGCGAGAGCTTCGTGCTCGTCAAATCCGCGCCCACCAGGCCCTGCAGCGCGAGCATGCGGATGTAGAGGTAGGGCCGCGCGTCCGCCGCGGTCCTCGGCGCCAGGTCAACCTCCGATCCGCACCACAGGCGCTTGGGCGGGACCGGAGGCTGGTCCTCTTCTGGCGTCTCCGTCTCTGTCCCCGCCTTCTTGCCGTCCCTCGGTCTCTTCCCCTTTGTCTTGCCCCGCGGGGACTTTTTGGTGGATGGCGAAGCGGCCTTCTCCGTGGACGCGCGCATCTCCGCCATGAGCTGCTCCTGCTCCACGATGGCCCTCGCGTCCGCGTCGCCACCCTCCGGCATCACGCCCAGGAATTTGCACGCGGCGTCGCACTGATCGACGGCGGCTTCCAGGTTGCGCCGAGCCTCGGTGAATTTGCCGAGCGGCCGGAGGGATTCGCCGGTGATTAGCTTGGCGAGCGCGATCGTGGCGCGGATCGGGAGCCACCTGTACGTGTGCTCCTCCTCGAGCTCCTCGTCGGTCTTGTTCTCGATGGACTCGATGAGCCGGGCGACGAACTTGGGTTCGTCCGCGGTGGCCTGGACGTTGCCCGCCGACAGGTTGCCGAGCATGCGGAGCACGCGGAGGTGCAGACGCGCCGGGGCGGCGGCGTCCTCGCCCTCCTTCTCCTCGAGATCGGTCACCGCCTCCTCCGCGGCAGCCGCACATGCCGCCTCCCCCGCGCCGACGCCTTCGTCCGAGGCCCTCTGCGCGATGGCCCGCTGCAGCCTGGCGAGCGCGAACGCGACGGCGATCTCGTGCATCTCAGCTTCTTTCGCGAGCTCGGCGCCCGCGGTGAGCTCGCGTTCGGCGGCGTGGAACTCGCAGTCCACCATGAAGAGGTCGGCTCGGTCCATGACGAAGTGGAGCTGCCACGTCACCCAATCTGACGTCTCCTCCGGGTACTTCTTCACCGCCTCCGTCGCCAGATCCAGCCCGCTCGTGCAGGCGTTGAGCCACGACCTTCGCGTCTCCCTGCCGAAGAGCCTGTAACAACGAGCGAGGCCGCTGAAGACTTGGCACTTGAGCTTCTCGTACCCGTGCGTGTTCTTCAGGAGCAGCATGCACTGCTCCAGGTGCTGCTTGGCCTTGTGCACGTTGTCGGTGTACTGAAGCAGCAGGGTCGCCAGCCGCACGCGCGCCCTCGCCTCGGGCACCGGGAGCAGGGTGACCTCCTTGAGGCAGAGCGCCTCGTAGCACCGGACCGCCTGCAGCGGCGCGTTGTCCTCCTCGAACTCGTTCGCGAGGAACATGAGGGCGTTGTAGATCTCATCGGTCTCAACCTTCTCGACCGCCTCGGTCGCTTTCTTCGCCTTGGGCGCCATCGTCCGCCCCGATCGCGCGCGCCCCACTGGCGCCAAATTCATCGGATCTGACACACAGATGGAAACATTCAAAAAAAGGAGATGCGGCGTCCCTCGGTTGACCACATCGCCACGCGCGCAGTAGGGTCCGACCGAGCCGAGGGAGACCGGTACCTCACACCCACGATGGTGGTGCCCCCGTACGCGCACGTCGGCTGCCGGATCGAGACCACCGACGGCGCCAGGGCGGTGGTGCGATACGTCGGTCCAGTGGAGGGAACGGATGGTGAGTGGGTCGGGGTGGAGTGGGACGACCCGACGCGGGGAAAGCACGACGGATCCCACGGCGGCGAGAGGTACTTCGAGTGCGTCGCATCCTCCGCGAACGGCGCCACCCCGGGATCCTTCGTCCGCCCGCACAAGATCCGACCCAGCGTCACGTTCCGCGAAGCCATCGCGACCAAGTACCTCGACGGCAAGGTGCCCGTCCAGGGTGCCAAGTCCACCGGCGGCGACGTCGGCGACGACGGGACGAACGAGGAGGGCATGTTCGTCAAGTCGTCGAACGGACAGAAGATCGAGATCCAGCTGTGCCTCAAGAAGGAGGATCCCAACGCCGTGCTCGGCACCATCGACAGGGTCTACCTCCCAGACGCCGCCATCTACACCGCGGGCGAACCGGGCGACGCGTCCTCCTGCGGCCTCCCATCGGAACAGGTGCAGATCCTGGACCTGGCGGGGAACCTGTTCAAGGACTGGAGCGCCGTCGCCGCGTTCGGTCGCGAGTTTCCGAGTCTAGTCAACCTCGAGCTCACCGGGGTGAGAGCCGCGTGGCCCGCGTGTCCGCCGCCCGCGCCGTCGCCGTTTCCGAACCTCTCCGTGCTCGTCATGAACAGGTCCGGCGCGTCGTGGAAGGAGGCGACCGCGATCGTCGCCGCGTGCCCGGCGCTGCGAGAGCTGAGCCTCGCGGACTGCGGCATATCCGCGCTGGGCGAGGGCGAAGGGCCGGTGTCGGGCGCGGCGGCGGCGGCGCTCTCGGGGCTCGTCGCGCTCAACCTGGAGCGCAACGCCCTGGAGGACTGGTCCGAGGTTGAGCGTCTGGCGCTGCTCCCGTCGCTGGAGCGGCTGCATCTAGGCGGGAACCGGCTGAGACGCGTGTGTTATCCTGAGACGCACGCGGGGGGACCGGTACCGTTCGAGCAGCTCAAGGCGCTGTTGTTCGCGGACAACGCGGTTGACGAATGGGACAGCGTCGACGCGCTGAACGATTTCCCGTCCCTCGCGGAGGTGAGGCTGACCGGTAACCCGGTGACGGAGAGTGCGGCGACGCGGCACGAGATCGTGGCGCGCGTGGGACGGCTGTCGCAGCTCAACGGGAGCCTCATCGCGGACCAGGAGAGGAAGGATGCGGAGATTCGGTACCTGCGCCGGGTTCTCGGGCTGGTCAAGAGCGCCGAGGGCGCGGCGGCGGGAGGTGAGGCCGAGGGCGCGGCGGCGGCGGCGCGGGCGCCCCAGCGGGGAACCGAGGCTGTTCAGGCGATGCATCCCCGTCTCAGGGCGCTGGTGGATTCCTACGGCGAGCTGGCCACGCACGCGGCGAAGGGACCGGGCACGGGCAAGATGGGAGAGGACATGCTCGAGCTCACGCTGGTGTGCGTCGCGGCGTCGGCTGGGGAGAAGGCGCCCACGAAGAAGAAGGTCCCGATGACGATCACCGTCGGTAAGCTCAAGCTGCTGTGCGAGAAGCTCTTCAAGGTCAAGGCTGACGCGCAGCAACTGTACTACAAGGAGCCGTTCATGGGTATGCCCGAGCTCTTGGAGCCCGACGACTACGACATAGCGTACCTCGGCGTGAAGGATGGCTCGAGCGTCCTCGTCGAGGAGAAGAGCTGAAGTGATTAGCTCTTAGCTGGCGTATTTCAACAAAATGTCAATCTATCGGTACAGTGTTGAGATCTTACACGTACAATCTGTGAATCTGCGTTTGCCTGAGGGTCTTGCGGCAGGTGGGGCAACGCCGCGGAGGATGCTTTAAAGCTTCCTTGATGCAGTCGTAACAGAACACGTGCCCGCACGTGGTGCTCGCCATGTCCCCTTTCTTTATGACGTCCATGCATATCACGCACTTGATTCCTTTCCCCGGGCTCTCGGGTTCCTGTCGGGGAGCCCCGTAGTCCCCGCCCGGNTCCCTCTCAGGCTCCCCACCCTCGTTTCTTCTGTTTTTCTGAATAGGCAGNCCCGTCCATGTGTCTCTCGGNGGGGACTCCTCGAGGTGGGTCAGGTCCACCGGGCCCTTCTCCGCGACGACCCGGACCTCCTCGTCCTCGTCCCCGTGCTCCCCGTCACTCTCCAGCGTCAGGTCTACCGCGTCAGTCTCCCCCGCGTGAATCCCGCCCCCCGAGAGCCTTCGCCGCCTTGGGCTGCCCACGGACGGCGTGCCCCCCTTGCTCCGCCGTCGGACGCGCGTCCCGACGACCGGCGAGCGCGTCCTTTCGTCGTCGGATCCGTCCGATAGCTCGATGACGGAGCTCGACGGCGGCGAAACCACCGTCTCGCCCCCCCGGGGACCATTCCGCACCATGCCCGCCGTCAACTCTGACTCTGATTGGCGTGGACTCGTATCGTTTCGAACTGCGAATTTTGGACCCATATTCGCAAACAGGTTAGGACATATGGGCAAACGCACTGATGAACCCCGGTGGGCAACCCTGACAAACGACGGAACCTTATCGACGCGTGACCGTATTTTCGAAAAGGGTCGTGGAGGCGGAACGGGGCTCACGCGTCCTTCGACGCCATCAGAACGAAGGGCGCTGCAGCACAGCCCCTTGCGTGTTTCGCGAGGAGTTCGCGCGTGTTCTCGCGGGGAACTCGCCACTCGCGCCCGGTAGATCTCTGGCTCAGAGGGTCGAAGGCATCTTGAAAAAAGGCGCAGCGGGAGGTTTTTCACACACGGAGGGGAAAAATGGCGGGGGTGAGCGTCAGCCTCGGCGCCGGAGTCGTCGGCGCGCGCGCTTCCGCGCGCGTCGAGCGTCGCGCGTCGACCGTTCGAGGCGCGACCGCATCCGTGAACGGCGGATCCAGGGCAACCGCGGTCGGCGGGTCCGTCGGGCGGTCCGCGTTCCTCCACGGGGCGGGGGCGGGCGGCCCCGCGGGTTTGGGTTCGGCCGCGCTTCCCCGGCGACGCGCGTCTCGCGCCCGGACGCCCGTCGCGCCGAACGCGCTCTTCTCCGAGTTCATGCAGAACCTATCGGGTCCCGCGCTCCTCGACGGCTGGGGTTTGCCCAACGCCGTCGAGGCCTTCAAGGCGCTCCCCGCGATCACCACGGAGACGATTGCGGATCTCGCGGTGGGCGCGGTGGCCATCTTCGGCGCGGGCGTGTTCATCAACGACACGGACTCCACCCCCGAGGTTGCGACCCAGACGGGCGGCGGCGGTGGCCAGGGCGGCGGCGGAAGGTTCGGAGGCGGGGGCGGCGACGACTACAACGACAAGTGGTACTTTGAGGATCCCGAATCCGACGCGAATAACTTTTTCATCCGCGGCGGCGTCCAGGGCATCTGGTGGATCATCGCGTGCTCGGCAGCCTCGGCGTACTGCGTCCTCATCGGTAAGGCTCCTCACCTGGGCGCCTTCTGGGGCCTGGCCGCCGTCGGTATCGGCTGGGGCCTCTTCGTCTCCATCGCGCTCGGGCTCACCGCCGTCGTCGTCGTGGTGCTGGCGGTGGATTACTTCCTCCAGTGGTCGCACGGCGATCTGCACGCGGCGCTCAAGGCTGGGCAGGAGAGGCTCACCGGCGGGCTGATCCAGAGGGAGTTCGACATCCAGCCCGCGGCNGCGGATAAGAAGAACGTCGTCTCCGACCCCAACAAGAACCTGCCCGAAGGCGTGAAGATCCTGGGCACCGACGCGCAGATGGTACAGGTGGACCTCAAGCCTGGCGAGGAGATGAGCGCGGAGCCCGGTGCGATGTGCTACATGTCCGCCAACGTGCGGTCCATCACGAGCATGCAGGGCGGCGTGCTCGCCGGCATCTCCCGCGTCCTCGCGGGTGAGCCGTTTTTCCTGAACAGCTTCAAGAACATCGCCAACGACGGCCGCGAGGGATACATCGCGCTCGCCGGTCGACGCGAGGGCGACAAGATCATCGTGCTGGACCTGGAACGCTTCGGCGGGGAGATTCTGTGCGCGCGTGACTCGTACCTGTGCTCCAAGGGCCAAGTGAGCATCGACGCCGCCACGACGTTCACCCGAGGGCAGATGGGTCTCCGCCTGTTCCTGTCCAACCAGAACACCATCTTCATGCAGAAGCTGAGCGGCACCGGCCTGGCGTGCATCTCAGGCAACGGCACCGTGATCAGGCAGGACCTCGAGGAGGGCCAGGAGATGGTCGTGGATGCGCGCGCGGTGTGCGCCTTCTCCAAGACGATCGGGTACCAGCTGAGGCTCATGAGCTCGCCCCTCGCCGCCCTCTTCGGCGGTGAAGGTTTGTTCTTTGCGAGGCTCTCCGGACCGGGAACCTTCTACCTGCAGTCCCTGCCCGCCGCGCGCCAGGACGGTGGACTCCGCGACGAGGGAGAGGTCGCGGTGTAATCACCCGTGTCGTCGTCGGAGTCGTCGTCTGTGTTACCCACGCGGCGCTGAACCTCCTTGTGAAGGATCGGTGGCGCGCCTTGTCGGTGGGTCGATGGCAATCAAAATTCTTTTCCATCTTTGCGGCTTCTTGCAAGACGGTAAACGTAGCACCGCGCGGCGCGTCGCGTCGTCGGTTTTCAATAAGACTAACGCAAGTTTTCTCATCAGACACGTCGTCAAGCGTATTTCGCCCTTTGTATTCCTGCTGCTATCTGCTACTCAGTCCATCGTGACCTCGTCGAACGAATCTTTGATGCACAGGTTCCCGCCCTCAACCTTGTCCACCTCCACGCGTGCCTCTCGATAGCTCACCTGACCCGCCCGTGCCTCGTCCTCGGCGCACTCACCCACCTTGGTCTCCCCGGCCTCCCCGTCGATGAACTGCTCCGCCACGTCCCCGTCGTCGTCCCGGAAGAGTTGGCGGGCGAACCATCCCAGTCCTTGTATCCCGCCCATCGCGAGCCCCGAGGTCATCGACACCGCGTACTGTATCACCGGGATCCGTCGTCGCTCCACCGCCACCTCCCTCTTGGTGGAGAAACCGCCGTTGCTGCCGTCCGAGTAGTCGTCCTCGTCCTCATCCTGCGGGTTGTCGTCATCGGTGGGGTTGGACGGTTTGGTCAGACGCGGTTCTTCGCGAATGGAAAGGTTGGGAAGTTCGTGGTCGCCTTCTCTCGAGATCTCGTCGCGTCGGGTGGCCGGTGTGCGCGGGGAGGGATGGTGTGCACGGGGTCGATCGACTCACCCCGAAGACGAACGTCTTGGCCGCCTTGAACCCCCGCTTGAGGAAGTTCATTGGGTTCTCTCTCTTGCGCTTCGTCGTGGCCGGACTCTCGGCCTCAGCCGAAAGTGTGGGCGCACTCGACCGGTCCTCGCTTTTTCATCTGAAGACCCATCTTCGCAAATGACCATTTTCGCGAATTCTGACCAGTCGCGAGGGGTAACCTGAACTTTCGTCCAAAAAATGGAACAGAGGCCGCGTCCTTTCCCGAGGTGCCACTGGATCTGGTCGCCGAGGCGAGATGGCGTCGTACCAGCACCCGTATGTCAAGCAGGTGAA
>JGI24539J26755_10001280_pt1 | contig 11681 bp, 9 predicted proteins | sample NorSeaMetagenome_2_FD_26755 | JGI IMG/M metagenome (IMG submission 26755) | reverse complement strand
GCGGGCGCGTACTCGTGCCCGAAGACGCACCGCGCGACGTCGTCCGCCAGGCACAAACGATGGCCCGCCGCGGCGGTGGGGAAGCCGCCACTCACTCCCGCGGGCACGTACTCGTGCTCGAAGGCTGCTGTGGCGGTGTACGTGGCGTGGGCGCGTCGAAGGTGGGGCGGCGACGGATTCACGGCGTGCGTCGCCGACCCCGGGCTGGTGGACACGGACATCAACCGCGAGTGGCCGCCGGCGCTCAGAGGGCTTTACGTGACCGTCGCGAGGATCACGGGTCTGTTGACCGCGCCGTCAACGGGCGCGAATACGGTGTTGCACGCGTGTTTCGATGAAGGCGCGACGTACGTATACGGCGCGAGGGGTGCGCGCATTCAACCGGCAGCCGTTGCACCGGCAGTGTGCGAGGAGGTTTTCTCCTTTATGGAAAATAGAACCTAGCTAGCTAAGAGCCTAAGAGACACTCCTTGTAGTTCCAGCACGATGTAGACGCTCGACAGTTCGAGTCGAATGGTCGATCGAAGCACGCGCGGGCGAGCGGAGCCAGTGGAATCGTGACTCCAACCTCGTCCAAGAGGTCAAACTGGATCGGGTCGTCGTCGGGGCCAATTCTAGCCACCGGCGCTGGACCGAGCTGGCCGAGCGTCGGATCTCCCCAGCACCAGATATCGCCGCTATCGGTCATCAGCACCGTGTGATTGTTACCCGCGGCGACGGAGACGACTTTCGGATATTTCTCCTCCCCCGCCGGTGCCAGTCGCGAGTCAATGGACTCCCACATCCGTCCGGTTCGCATCAAGGACATGCCCTCCCGGTGTATCGCCGGGTCGCCGCCGTCGTTTTGATACAGCATCCGCGGGTCCCCGGCGCCGTCGCCCGTGCCCGCGATCCACACGCGCCCCTCCGAGTCGCACGCCACCGAGTGGGACTGTCCCCCGGCTGCNGACACGAACTTGATGTCGGGAGGGTCGGTCACGGGCGTATCGAAGTAACCGTCAGCGACGACCGACGGGTCCAACAGGTGCCAGTCAACCTGCACGCGGCCGGGATGGCACGCTCGCTGCCTCCACGTCCGTTCGTCTCCCTCCCTGAACCGACCGAGCTGATCCCCGCTGTCGTCACCCCACGTCCAAAGGTCCCCGCGCGCGGTGNTCGCTAAACCATGCGCGGCGCCGAACCAGACCCCGACCACCTTGCCGTAGTTTGGATCGGAAGCCGGAGACCCGTCGCTGTCGTCGGACGAACTGTCCGACCCGGCGCCGTCGTCCTCGTCGTCGGTGTCGCTCATCGCACCCGGGAACACGAACGGCGACACCGACCTAGACTGCGGCGTGCTCGGCACCGATACGGACCCCGATACGGTACTGGATGATTGGTGGATGGGCACCAGCGCGACCCTCGTGGGCACGTCCCTGTTCATGCAGTCGCCCAGTCCCAACTTACCGAACCTGCCGCATCCCCAGGTGTACATAGAGCCACTCGCGGTGAACGCCGCGGACGTGTCCCCGGACGCGGCCACGCCGATGACCCTATGCCCGAACAGCTCGCTCACCTCCCTCGGCTTCGACCACTGCTCGCGCTCATCCGCGGCGGCTGCTGCGCCAATCGCCGGTGAGCCCGACCTCGGCGAACCCCCTCCCCGCGGACTTTCACTTCGACGCCTGTCCCTCCTGAGCCTGCCTCCCGGGGAGCTACCTCCCGGGGACCCGCCGAGTGATAGCCTGGACAGCGCGACGCTGTCACGGATGGATCCGTGACCGAGCTGTCCCTTGGCGTCCCCGCCCCACGTGTACACCCTCCCGCTCTCCGTCGCCGCGATGGCGTGAAGCGATCCAACCGCGACTGACACCACGCGCTGCCCCCCGAACGCGCCGCGCCTCGGTGCGGTCATCAGTCGCACCAAGCCCGGTGTATCGAACCGCTCGGGGAACGACGTGCGACTCAGCGGTGGTCGACCAGCGGAGACCCCCGGTGAGTCCCCGTCGCCGCCGCGGTTGTACCACGCAAATTCCATCTCGATACCGTCCTTGTTCCTCAACACGGTCAGGGGCGACGAACCCACCCCGGCGGCGACGTTGAAGCACCGTCCCGCCGCCGCGGTGAGCGCGCGCCCGGTGCACACGGGCCACAACTCTCCCAGTTTCGTCAGCTCGGTCGTGGCCTCCACGTCGCGCTCCGTCGGCTCGCTCGACTCCCCGTCGACCACGGGTCCCCACACATGCACCGCCCCTCGCGCATCCACGATGACGGTGGTGTCCTGTGCCGCCGTCAACGAGGGCAGGCCCACGCGTTCGGCGTGCTCGGCAAAGCGTAGAAGCGACAGCCACGTCTCCTTCTCCCGCGGGGATCCCAGCCACGGGTAGCGCGCCGCGACCGCCTCCGCCGCGCCCGCCTCCACCAAGCTCAACCCTTCGTGGTGCATTCGCTCGCGGAACGCACGGCAGGTCGCGCCGAGCGCACGTAGGTCGCACGAGTCGAGGCGAGACAGAACCCGCAGCGCGACATGCTCGGGAAGGTCCACGAGCGAGCTCATCGCGGTCGTCGAACGGCGCTGACGCGCGCGTTCGGCGGTGGACCTCTGTGGCTGTCTTAACCAAAAAGGTCCGGTTTTCGTCAACAAGCTGGTTTCTTCTCGGACTGTCACAGTCCGGTCACCAGACCTCGCACGGTTGGGGAAACTCCCCTCGGACGACCCCTAAACGGCTCGTCCGAGGGATTTGAATGGCGGCGGCGTGCCAGACGTAGACTAACACACAATGATGGACAACAAAAGGCAACGCACGCACGACACGGGCGAACCCACCCACCAACCAAACAACCCCGACAGCTCCAACAACATGGCTCTCTCCCCTCTCGTCCGCGGCTCCAGCGACCTGTTCTTCCGCGATGCGTTCCGCGAGGCTGACGACGTGAGTGGCACCTACGTCGAGCGTCTCTCTCCGATACGTCTCTCTCCGATACGCTCACCTCCGATATGACTCCGCGCTCCTTCCTCGACAGTTCTTCACCAACTTCTTCCCCGGAGGCGCACTCGTCCCGGGTGGTGCGGGCCCCGTCGCGCGCCCCAGCGGCTCCGTGGCTAAGATCATCGCCGTCGACGTCATCGTAAGTCACCTTCCTCCTTCCTTCTATTCGCCGTCCTTCCACAGTCTTCCCATACGTCGTTGTTCGGGTCTCCATGTCCAAGTAATTTTCATCTCATCAACCCCCGCAGGAAAACAAGGACGGGTACACCCTCAAGGCTGACGTGCCAGGCACCAAGAAGGAAAACATCTCCCTCGAAGTTGACGGCAACGTCATCCGCATCGGTGTGATGCTAGACGAGGGCGTGACCGAGGAGTCGGAGTCCCCCGACAAGAAGTGGCACAGGAGTGAGCGACGCGAGTACCACTCTTTTCAGCAGCGGGCACTCCGCATGCCCGAGAACACCGACTTCTCCAAGATTGAGTCCAAGTACGAGAACGGCACCCTGACCATCGACGTCAAGAAGCACCCCTCGCCCAAGCACCCGACGCCCAAGAAAATTTCCATCAAGTGACTCGATGAATCACTTGCAAGGGATGTGAGTTCACGCCGCGCAAGCCGCCGCACACGAAACGAAACGAGCGAGACGACGACGCAACGAACGATTGAAACAGTTTTTGTCAATACCATGGAAATATCTACGAAATATCTCGACACGCGAGCCGCCGAGCCGTCGAACCCTTGTACCAACGCTCGCCTTTCTCCGCCACCCCCTCCTCGCCCTTAGATGGCGCCGTACGCACCGCCCTCAGTCTTCCTCACCTTGGGCGTGAACCCGAGCCAAGACCTGGGCAGGCAGGGGCAGATCTCCTCCCTGATGTAACCCTGACCCTGCACGCGGAGCGGCGCCTGCTCGTAGAAGACACCGCACACCATGATGATCAGCACGGCCCAAAGGCCGTCCGAGGTGGTGTGCTTGTTCCAGATGACCCAGTTGACGAGCTCNGAGATGAACTTGTTGCACGTCGCCACCACGGAGACGGAAGTGGCGGACAGCGCCTCACGGATCCACATCGTCGCCACGGACATACCCAGGCCCATGATGCAAGACGCCACGAGCAGGGTGATCGTCTTAGTGCTCCACTCGTTCTTCGCGTCATGCATCTGGAGCATCTCCTCGGCGAGTAGCATCTGCCCCAGCGCGAGGGGCATTGACAGGATGTTGATGTTGTACGAACGAGACCAGTTGTTCAACTGGACCTTCTCGATCGTGGTCTTCGCCACGAGACCCTCGGACACGGCGGCCACGAGGAACAGGCAGCAGAACATGTACGCCTTCACGGAGGCGTACGCGTCAACCTTGACGTAGAACGCGGCGCCGAACACGATGCCCACCAGCGCCAGGGAGGACTTGTAGTTGGGGAGCGCGCGACCGAGGAAGAGGTACTCGCACGCGCTGAAAAGCACGGGGGTCATCGACTTGACCGTGATGAAAGTCTCCAGCGGCGCGTACTTCATGACCTCCATGCCCGCGTACAGGAGGGCGAAGAAGGTGATGACGAGCGGCGTGAAGATTCCCGCGATCCTCCAGGTCAAGGGCTCCACCTCCACCATGCCGGTGTAGTGCGCGATGAGGAGCATCAGCGTCGTCGCGGTGAACTGGCAGAAGAGGATGAAGTTAGGAAGCGGGATGAAGGTCACCACCACCTTGTTCACCACCGAGAGCTGCGAGCCGATGGCGCAGTACACGAGGATGATGCCGAGAACCCGGGTGGACTTCCACAGGTACGTGGCGGCGTTGTTGCTGTCCTCGTTCGTGACGCCCATCCCTTCAACCTTGGCCTTGCCGTCGCTCATGTTCGCGTACGGNGTCGGTACCGCGTTCGCGCTCCGAAGATGTCCCGACGGGTCCTGATCGGCGCCGCGTCGTCTTCGAGAGTGACCGNCGGGCGCTCTCGAACGGGCCCGATTAAAACACCCGCGGCATCGGTAACACCCTCGAGGATTGAACTTGGCGTGTAGCGCTGTCAGNAATTGTGAATTTGAGTCAAACNCNNATTTGCTCATANGAAATAATTAAATCTAACCATTAATNTCGTGTNANGTGCANGGCAAATAGTATACAANTCGTGTGAACTTCGGCTGCNGATGTGATGAAAATAATCGAAACTCGTCTTCGGACCCTGCCCAAAAACACCGTTCGCGTNCCTCNCCTCGCCCTCTCAAAGGCGCGCTTCCACGTGCCGCCCAGACACTAGGGGATCTGNAAAGATGGTGCGTCACNCAANCATGCGTGATCNTCCCACGTCGTCGCGTTTCGAGANCGTCGCGCCGGTCGTCGACGCCGCGCGCGTCCCGCTTCGGGCGTCGATCAGGGGTTTTCCTATTAGGGCTTGGCTTTTGCCGGCAAGATGCGCGCGACCTCCGTACGCACAGGCGCTGACGATCGCTCCCTCCCTCTCCACGTCTCAGGTGAACATTCCCAAGGCTAAGAAGAGCTTCTGCAAGAAGTGCAAGAAGCATGCGCCCCACAAGGTGACGCAGTACAAGACGGGCAAGGCCTCTCTGTACGCGCAGGGTGAGTCTCATCCCCGAGAAATAAAATACGCCCCGATGAGTGCCGGAACCGCGCTCCCGTCGCGACGCGACCGACGCGAACACGTTCACTGACCTTCTACCNTTTCAATCCCACAGGTAAGAGGCGTTACGACCGCAAGCAGAGCGGTTTCGGTGGTCAGACCAAGCCCGTGTTCCACAAGAAGGTGCGTGTCATGGCCAGGGAAATCTCTGCATGTTTTTTCTAGGGTTGGGTTGGGGGGCCGGACGCGCGGGTCCCGCCTGCCGAGGCTGGGTCGCACGCGGCGACTCACGCGCGATCTCGCCCCCCTGTCCCAGCCTAGGGCCTGGAGTTCCCACTCCACCCCGTGCCGTGTCGCCAGTTGGCCCGGGAAGAACCCCCAGACGCTGACCAAACCCCCCCTCCGCGCGTGTTTCAACAGGCTAAGACCACCAAGAAGATTGTGCTCCGCCTCCAGTGCAACACCTGCAAGGCTGTGTGCATGCACCCCATCAAGCGCTGCAAGCACTTCGAGATCGGTGGTGACAAGAAGGGCAAGGGTGGTCTCTACCAGTAAACGTCGCACTTATTGCGCTGCATTCTAGTGGGGGTTTGGTAAAGAGAGTTTGTTTCGTCTTCGGGATGAAGGCGAGAAGCTTGTAATCCTATGAGCCGGGGTAACTCATGAGCGTGTCTCTTTTCGTCCGCCTACGTGTTTGTTTTACATGAGCTAAGCGCCGTCTAGTCTAATCCATGAATTCTGAGAGGGGCATCTTGATCAGGTCCGGTTATCAAAGGCACCGGGCTCGTCTTGGTACAGACGATGACCCTGATCTCACTTGCGCCCGACGTCGGGTCCACCTGCCGGCACTTCACCGCGTCGATGTAGGGCAGACCGGGCAGAAGCGCCGGGCACTGCATGATGTACTCCTCCAGCTCGTACATCTCGGGCTTGGACGGAACAATCGCGATTGGAACGTCGTACACGGGTTCAGTGCCGGTGTTGACGACGTGCACGCGAATCTTGAAGAGCGGCCCGAGGCCCTGCACGGACGCCTGGAGGCGCACCGTGACCCCTTGGCGCGATTCGTTCACCGGTGACTGTCCGTCCTTCAAGATCTTAACGTACGCGCGCGCGGTGTTCAGCCTCAGCTTGAGCAGATCCCTCTGGAACGCCTGGTGCATGTCCACCGCCTGTTCCCTCTCCCTCTGCGTCTGCTCGACGTACAGCTTCGTCTTCTTGGGCACCGCGAGGGGAATGTCCTGCTCGGGGGGAGGCCCGTTCTGCGACACCGCCTCCAGGTTGGCGAGTCGCGGCATGATCTTAACCTGCAGGTTGCCACCCCTGGTGCACAGTATCAGCGTGTTGTCCTCTCGTCCCATCCTACCGAAGCGCAGCCCCCGGACCGGCTCCATCATGTCAAACTTGCTCACCACGTGCTTCTCGTTGTACACCCTCAGCTCGTTGTTCGCCAGCGCCACGAGGAGGCAACGCACCGCCCTCGTCCTCGTCACCTCCATCGACTCCATGCACGTGATCTCCGCGGGCAAATAGAGAGAGTACGCCTTCTTCCCCTTGGCGTGGTAGCAGTGAATCACGCGGTTCATGCACGCCACGTGGATCTGCTTCGCCGTCCTGATCAAGCCGCACGGCTGCGTCTCGAGCTCGATCACCACCGTGGACAGCTCGTCGTTCTTGACCGTGTACACCCGCCCGTCCCTGCACGCGACCACGATCCTGTAGTCCACGTCCAACAGACCGGTGGACGCGACGAACACCGGCGCCGACGGGAGCTTCACCGAATGCTTCACCGCGCTGCCGTTGGCGTTGAGCACGTAGAGCTCCGCGGATTCCGTCCCGACGAAGAGGCACGACGTCGCGTCCCACTCGTCCATGTTCTTCCTAACGCTCCCCATGCACGTGATGGACGTGAAGTGCTGCAGCTGCTCGGGCGCCTGCGCCGCGCAGTACGCGGTTCTCAAACCATCAACCGTCCCTCCTCCAGCGCCGTCATCCTCCATCGCGAGCAGGTCGAGGGACCGGGACGTGAGGGAGACCCCGGCGTCCCTCAGGTTGGCGAGCTCGTCCCACGCCTCGTTCGGACTCAGTTGCCCGTCCCGCGCCATCTTCCAAACCTCCATCTCCTGCTCGTCCACGGCCAGCGCCGGGAGCGTGAACTTGTAGTAGGGGCGGAGGTTGCGGTAGATGTACACGTGCGTCCCCGCCGCGATGGCCAGCGACGGTCGCTTGGGTGACTTGGGCTCCGCCGGGTAGAAGGTGCACACGGCCACGGGCGGCTCGAGCAGGTCGTGCTCCGACGTCAGGCTGGTGCCGTTCCAAACCTTCATCTTCTTGCTCGCGGTGGCCACCACCAGCCTGAACTCACCGTCTCCCGCGAGGTCCGCGGTGCAGATGCAGGGGCTGAAGGCGTCCGCGCCGGCCATCGGGTCCTGCCACGCCTCCAGCCACGCGGGCGTGTTCTTCTCCCTGACCTGCCGGGGAGGAGCCGTCTGAGCAACCTGCTGAGCAGCCTGCTGAGCCGCCTGCTGCTGGTACGCCGCGCGCTCAGCCTCCTGCTGCATCGCCCACTGCTGCTCCGCAATCTGACGCTCCCGCTCCTCGTTGGTGGTGTAGTCGCCGTAGTTGGCGCGCTGATACTCCGCGGTGTTGGGCGGGGGATTCACGCCGGGGTACTGATCATCCGCCTGCCCCTGCTCGGGCTGGCGGCCATCTCCGGTGTATGCGTAGACCATCGGCCCGTGCCCCGGATCTCTGGAGACTCTTTGACTTGTTCAAAACGACGGGCAGACGAGCATTTCTATTTCGCAATTCTTGTGATCGTACTTGTATGGGTTTTCCTCGTCCTGAACGGAACCGTCGAGCCCTGGTATGAGCAAACAGTATGTGCCTTGTCGCTATTAAGAGTCTTACCAAGCTCGCCCAACAGCGACGCCAATCGCTTGCCCTAACCCACAACCAATCAGCGCCGCGGGTCGTGCGCGCGCAGCGATCGAGCGTCGATCGGATCATGCTTCGTCGCGTCATCACCGACGCCGCGCGTAGGGCCGCGGGTACCGCGTCCACAGCCGACTCCGTCGCCAACCGGTGGGTATCGTCCGCGTTGTGCGCGAGCAGCGGCGAGGGAGCGACGTCCATGATGATCCGCCAGCCGTCGTCGTCGGCGACGTGGGCCAGGCACATGAGTCGGCTGAACGCCAAGGGCACGCGGCCGATCGGTGTGCAGGTCGCTCCTACCCCTTACTTCGGCAACATGATCGTCGAGCGCCTCCCTTGGGTCGCGCCGCTTCCCGAGCCGTGGGAGGCTGAGTACCAGCAGTGGTCCGATGAGCGAAGGCAAAAGTTCTTGAAGAAACTGCCCGAGTCGCTGGTCAACCCGAAGGCGGACTTCGAGGAGCGGGACGCCGGGGAAGTTTTCGACCCAGCGCCGAGGGAGACGGAGGCGGACAAGACCGGGGACCAGCGGACCATGCACCGGAAGCTGGATGAGTTTTTGTTCCTGGTGGTGCAGGATGCGAAGTCAGGGGAGTGGGGCTTCCCCAGGCGGGAGCACGCCGACGGGGAGACGATGCGGGAGGTGGCGCGTCAGGCGATGGAGGAGGCGGTGGGTGACTCCGTGGAGACGTACTTGGTCGGTAACGCGCCCCTGGGTCACTTCTACGAGGCCAAGGCGGGAGCCGAAGGCAAGGAGGGCGGCGAGGGGACCAACTTTTACCACCGAGCGCAGTGGCTGGATGGCACCCTCAAGCTGGAGTCCACGTACAAGGACTACAAGTGGCTTACCAAGGTACGCGCGCGTTTCCCGGCGTTTGTTTCCACGAACCACGTTTATGCGACAGCGCAGTCGACGGGATTGGAGATGACGAGACACAACTCAGTTTACACTGGTCTTCTTTCCACCGAAGCTTAACAAACGGCGCTGAGTGACATTTACTTAAGCCTCTGGCCGGATCCATCGCCGTTGACTGCCCGCATTTTCCCTGACGATTTCCTCGTCGTGTTTGTTCGCATTCGGTCTCGTCTCACCCTTGCTTTCCGTTCACATCACAGGAAGAGCTGGGAGCGCACTTCAACAAGGAGCACCACGAATTCATCAAGGCGATCTGCTGACGAGCGCGACTGTCGGCGCGCACTTGAACAGTATCGTCCATAGACTTAGTTTATTTTTGGCAATGGATGTATTTCATCTCCAGATCTACGCTCTCACGCCGTGGGTGGCGTCCACTGCGTCAATCCCTTCTCCGCGTTGTGGTAGTACGCTCGTCCTTGTTGATCGTAGTACACCTTCCAGCCAGACACCGGCGCGGGAGCCTCCTTCTTTGCTTCCTTGGCGACCTTCTCACCTTCGTCGCCTTTGTCGGAAGCATCGTCGTCCCTGCCGCGCTTCTTTCCGCCCTCCTCGTCCTCACCGCCGTCGCCGTCCCCGGCGTCCTTCTTCCCATCCTTCGCCGCCTTGCCCTCGCCGTCTGGACCGTCCTCCTTGTCGGAGTCCTCGTCCACGTCGAGCCCCTCCGCCTTCCGCTTCGCCTTCTCCTCGTCCGCCTTTCGCTTCGCGGCGAACGCCCTGGCCTGGGCCGCGATGTCCTTGTAGTCCGGCTCCTTGCTGACGGCGTCCAGATCGGACGTCCACGCGGGGCCGAACTTGGACGCCCAATTCACCGTCCCGTTGGTGCACTGCGCCGCCTGGTGCCCTTCCTTGCCGCAGATGTTGCAGGCGTGAATGGAGCTGCCGGCGGGGCGGCGGAGTTTGTGGTGTTTATCCATGGTCGCTGCGGTCGCCCGGGTTGCGTGGTGGATACTGATCACCAAACGAACCCTCAGGTTAATTTGGCCATCAGGAAAAACGAGACTGCCACAAAAAAGTTGTGCTGTCGACACCCGAGACACACGCCACAGCGCGGGGCTTCTGAGGTATGGGATGATGGGTGCGCTCGTATCGTCAAACGCTCGTGTCGTGCATCGTATCGTCGGGTGGATGCGAACGGTCGGTACCAGGGGCCTCGAAGCTATGCGCTCCGTGACGGACGTTACGAGAGACACCACGGCTCCGAGCACCTCGGAGCGTTGGATGGAGGAAGAGTTCCTGTGCCCTTGCTACTATACCGATAACTTCTTCGTGAGGTCCTTGGGTCGCCACGTGACGTACGATGGCACCGCCGCGGGCTTCGACGCCGCACATCCGAACATCGTCAAGGACATGACGGATGAGCGACGACGCGACGTACACATGGAGCTCGAAGGGGAGCTGGCTCGGCGCCGAGGTCACTTCGCCGCCGCGAGGAAGAGGCGGGCGTTCGTCGCCGCAAACTACAAGCCGCTGCGACCGGAGGTTTACACCCTGCGTGATGACTTCGTGGACCCTCGGTGGGTCGAACTCGCCGAACTAGCCAGGACGCACGGTGGCAAAGATGCTTTGATGAAAGCGTCGGGGATTGTTCGTCAGCGCCCCCGCGGCGTGTTTGCCTTCCCCGCGCTGACGCCGAGGTTCTGCGAGCTGATGCGCGAGGAGCTGGACCACTTCGAGCGGAGCGATATGCCGAGGGCGCACCCGAACACCATGAACAAGAACGGCCTGTTGCTGTACGAGCTCGGCATGTATGAGAATCTGCTGAACCCGCTCCTCGAGCGTTACGTATCGCCGGTGGCCGCCGCTCTGTTCGACGGGGGTGCACGGGAGATGGCGGACGGATCNGATTCGTTGGACCACCACAGATCATTCACGGTGCGGTACGAGCCGGCGGGTGCTGGCAAGGACACGGACTTGGCCTACCATTTTGACGACGCGGAGTTGACGCTCAACGTGAACCTGGGCGGTCATTTCGAGGGTGGCGAGCTGTGCTTCGGGGCTCTGAGCTCCGACGGCGACGAGATGCACTCGGCCAGGTATCCGCACTTTCACAGGGAGGGTATCGCGATTCTCCATCGAGGATCGCACTGCCACGAGGCGTTCCCGGTGGAGGAGGGTAAACGCGTTAACCTCATCATGTGGTGCCGCAGCTCCAATGTGAGGAAACATGGAATGTGCGCAATGTGTGGAAAGCCGCGGGAGGAGGAGGGAAAGGGAGGGAAGGTTGATGATCACTAACGTTTACGTAGAAAAATGTCGAGGAGACACTAGTTTAGTTGCCAGTAATGACT
>JGI24539J26755_10001279_pt1 | contig 11686 bp, 3 predicted proteins | sample NorSeaMetagenome_2_FD_26755 | JGI IMG/M metagenome (IMG submission 26755) | reverse complement strand
GGCGCATGAGGGTGAGTGTGGCCATAGCGCCATTCTGGGTCGGTTTGTTGCCAAATGGCTGTGTCTTGCCAGTTTGGGTTGTCAAAGTTGGTGTAACTTTCGTGTGCGTGGCCGTTGTTGGCATAGCCGGGTTCGTGCCCCCACGCCCATGTTTGCGGCGCGTTATAAGTGGGATACCATTCTGCTGTGTGCCATTGGTCATGCTGCTGCTGCCCCCAAGAATCAGTGTGGTTAGATAGCAAGACAGAGCTGGATTGCAGCTGATCATGCTGGTTCTGAAGACCTGATGAGGAGTCAGCTTTAATGGTTTCCACGAGATTGTGTAGCCCGCTGTTAATAAATAACGCTTCGGCTTGTCGTGCACCTGGGATGATGTTGGCGCAGTTTTCATTGGAGGAAATGCCGGGACAGGCCGGGTGGTAGCAGTGCTGGCACGTGCTGGGGTTTCCTACAGCGTCACACATTCTATGTAGACTATCGGCATGATGCCCCACAAATGACGTACTGGCAGTTATGAACATTGGTTGGCTTTGCAATTTGGCTTTGGCCTTGCAGTTGGCCGCGTTGTGACCACTTTTGCCGCAGAAGAAGCAAATGCCTGCGTAGGGCTGACCGTCGATTTTCTTAACAGGGGGAATTGGTGTTTTGCCTTTTCCGCCTTTACCTTTAGGGTTAAGGCCCCTGGCTTGGCTAAAATTTCGCGCGCCACCACGCCCTTTGCCTTTAAATTTCCCTTTGTCTTTGCCTTTTCCTTTGCCCCTGGGGCGAAAATTGCTTCGGTAGGGATTTGCGGAGTTGCGCGTGCACACGGCTACCGTGTGGTTTTTGTGCGTGTTGGCGGAGACGCAAATTGGATTTGTGCAGTAGTCCCGAGGCTTGATTTGAGATGCTTCGTTGGACAAAAATGCGCGCTGCCGTTTGGCAGGTTTTTGTCGGTCCTTGGTCCGTTTGGAGGAATTGGATAAAAATGCCGGGGCCGGAATTTCGTACGATTCTGCACGCGTATTTAAAAATAGTCGCACGCGCGAGTCAATTGTAAATTTTCCAAAAATTTCATGACATATCGCAAGCTCCTTGTTGAGCTCCTCGAACACAAAATTAGAATCACACATGTCTTCGTATCCTCTAGAGAATAGAAGGTTAATTTCGTGCTGGGATAGCTGAGGAGCGAAAACTTCATGGAAGAGGTCACGGTGTTCATCACTGTCGTTTTCCGGGGTTTGTGCCCCTGTGATGCGCAATGCTGTAAAAAGCACGCGAAATGACAGGAACCAATCCAAAATTTGCATTTTAGGTGTGCGAGTGTGTAAAAGCAAATTGCGTTTAGCCTTCTGTTGTTGCGCGGCTGTGCTGCCGGTGCATTCTTCTTCCAAAAGTTTTATAGCCGTTTTTGCGCTGTACGGCACGCGGTCCTCTTTGGGTTTGAGCGCTTGTTGGGCGTAATGGGTGGTGAAGGCCAATTTTAGTTTGGGCAGTATCAGCCCATTGCGCTTTGCAGGGGTTAGTAATTTTCCTATCATGCGTATGATTTGGTGGTTAACTACCAATTGGATTTGGGCTAACGCCGCCGTGACAATTTTATTTTGATCAGCCAGTTGGCTAATTGCTGTATCTTTGTCTTGGCCCTCTCCGTCGGCTATCCTGGCGACCAAATTTGGAAATTTATCTTTGTTATAGGCCACAATGTCCAGTTTGCACTCTGGGGTTAGCGTATACGGATGGTCCAGTAGAAGCTTGTGGCATACTTGCGCCGAGTATTCCGAGGCAGAGGCCATGGCTTGGTGCGCCTCTGTAATATTGGCGGTAAATAAAGCCGTCATGGCCGAATTGGACATGCGCGATTTTTTAAACACCATATTCACAAAGTCGAGGGTAATGGCTAAAAGCCGCGTTACGTGGTTTTTTAGCCGTATTGGCGGCCAAGGCGCTATTTTAGTGGCGCTTAAAAACCAATCGCCTTGTTTTTCTAACTGGATTTTGCGAAAAAGTTCTTTTTCGTGGGCGCTGCAGTTTTGTAAATTTTCTGCGCGCTGGAATAAAAATTTACATAGGTCGTTGTAGTCACAATCTACATCTAAGTAATCTTTAACCATAGTATGATTTTGCTCTGGGAATTTTTCTTCCGCAAGAACGGTGCTGTCGCTGAGCGGTTGTAAGTGCTCGCTATTTTGTGCTCTGCCTAGTAGGCTGGAGACTTTAGACGCGGATCTGCCGCTGTGGGTACTTCCTGTACGCTGGTATGTATTTTCGCTGCTCATTTTTGCGCGAGATTTTTAGTAAGTTGGATTTTATTGATATTTGTTTTAAAAAAAAAGAGAAATTTGGGTTGCAGTATGCGCAGGCACTATACTACGGGGGGCGCTCTCCGAGCTCGAGTTCTACGTAACTTATTTGGCGCGGCTTGCGTCTGCAACGACGGCTTCAAAGTTGGGGATGAAAGATTCGATTTTGGAAATGGCCCTGTTCCGTAGACCACGCGCAGGCACATAAAGCTCGTCTAATTTCCTTTGATTTTGGCCCATGTCCAAGATACGAGTAATCTCGTCGCTGAGGTACGCGATAACATGCGCTCTCCACTTGTTGATGTTTTGGACGTATCCATAGTCGAGGTTCGCAATGCCGTCGTATTCGTCGGAGTCGAAAGTAGGGCTAGCTTTAACGTACTTCACGATTTTCCCATTGAACGCTTTGCCTGAAGGTGATCCTTCTGACGCGCACTGGAGGTGAAGCTCGTGCTGGGACTGAGTTCGCGTATCTGCATACATAGCCGCCCTGAAGCGATTGACAAATTCCACAGAAAGTTGTGCAAGTAGCTCGGGGACATAACCTTCAATTCGCCTCCACGAAAATGCTCCACGTACTTGTCGAAGCCCACGGATGGCGGCCGAGTTCGTTGGCTTGTATCGCGCTTCATATCCTCCAGGAACGCTTGCTTTCTTGAAGTTCTCTCGTTCAATAATGGTTCGCATCATATAGAGAGCTGCGCTCCTGAAGAACAGGGCATCGATATCCTTGTACACTGGGAAGTCGAAGTCGTCGTTTCGCAGGAACATGCGAGTCTGCTTGCGTTCGAACGTTGTTTTCGTGTACATGGAAAGAGGATTGCGTTTCAAGTTGGGGAGGTACTCGCTGAACTTGCTGTGCTCGACCGGGTGAATTGTCAGTGTCGCGGTTGTGGAGTTCCAGTGGAGGCTCGCAGGATTGTGCTTTATGCCAACTCTAGAGTGTTGGCGTCGGTCCTTTAGATTGTCGTCACCGAGGTAGGTGTACGTACATTCGCATTCAAGACGCTGACCAGAGTTCCTTCCATCGCGTCTCTGTAGAGCTTCGTAGAAAATCATGAAAAAGCTTTGAGAGGAGCGCCCACCAGAGGAGCGATGTTGCATATAGCTCTCGTAGAAGGGGAATCTTCCTTCAGAATTTTTCTTGAAGAAGTTCACTCCAAGCTCTTTAGCTTGCAGGTCCGAAGGCGCGCGATTCTCTTTGAACAAATGGAGTACGTCGTCCCAATCGGGAAACAACTTCGCTAAGGTGTTGAAATTAAGTTTGCCGCAAAACGCATCAGTGAGGGCGAGGTCGTACACTGATCCTGTGAATGTCATTGCTCTCTCGGTGGCCTTCTTTTGATCAAAGTTGTGGCGAACGACCTTGTCGTCCATTGCAGCTTTCCTGTCGGCGTGGCGGTCGCTGGTGTGGCCGAGGTGTGGGCGACCAGTAAAATTCTTGACGTAATTGTCTGGATCAGGGTTATCTTTTGTCGCCCAGAAGCTGTTCTTGTTCTTGTTGGCAATCTTGACCAGTGAGTCGAGCGAGCGTTGGATATCGCTGATGGTGCTGCCCATGTGGTCGAGGGTCTTGGTGGTGCTGAGCTGAGCCTTCTCAGAGGCGTCCATGGAGGATTCCTGAAGCTGAGAGAAAGTGTTTGAAGAGTCCTGGAGGGACGATGCGGAGTTCAGTACTTCCTCGGCCTTGGTATTCAGGGCGTTGGCCCTTTCTTCGAACGCGTCACCATGCTTCTCGAGCTTGTCAACAAAGTTCTTGTACGACTGCAGATCGGCGTGAACCACACCGACGTCGCCAGATGAGTCTGCAAATGGCTTGAGCGCCTTCACCGATTTGGCGAGCTGGTTGACGCATTCCTTCAAGACCTTGCGATTCTCTTGCAGCTGCTTCCAATATGCCTTCTGCGTGGTGTTCTTCTTGAGGTCTTTGTCCTTGGTGTTGGGAGGGGGAATCGCGTCGAGGGTCTCTTGGTGGAGTTTCATGAGTTGGAGGAGCTGGGAGAGATTTTCCAATTTCTCAGATACATCTGGATGCATCGCTCGAAGAGAGGCATTCTTGCTTCCGTCAGGGTCTGTTGAGTTGTCACTGGAGGATTTAGGGTCATCCTTCCAATGTTTCGTGCGCCTATCAAGCGCATGTCCATTGTGACCTTCGGTATTCCGTTTCTTCGTGGACGTGCCGAGAGTCTTCAGCATATCAAATCCTTCGGAGGCTGGTCTCTTGCGAGCGGAACCAGACGCGGGCTTGTCGCTGGACATCTTCGCGTCGTCCGATGGAGCCTTCACCTCCTGAGGTATACGTTCGACCACGAGAACGTTCTCATCAGAGTCGTCAGAGTCGTCGCTGTCGAGTTTTCGTCTACGCTCATCCGTAGGTAAGTCTGGGGTTGCCATCTTACTGACGTGTGCACACGCGTCAAGAGCGATCTTCTGCAGAAGATGTCAAAACTGTACTTACCGTATGGGTGCGCGGGAAGACGTACAAGACGGTAGACGAAGGAAGTAGAAGAATTGAAGAAGTGAAGGCAGAGAACGACGCGGGGATCGTTCCTCCTTTTCGGGCACTCTCGTTGCAAGCAACGAAAGAAACCCATTTTCACAAAACGATTAGAGTTAGACATAATAAAGTATTTCTATTGGATGTAAAATGTTTATAACAGTTTAACCGAAGAATCAGTCGTGCCTTTGGAGGTACAGTCCTACCTTTGCAAGCACTTCCTGATTTAATCTATGTTGAACCTCACTACAAAGCCAATCGCCTTTCAAATAGGCTCGGCGTCACAACTAAAGTTGGAAGGGGAGATCAACATAACATCCAATGAAATTATTATCTAAATCTACTTTATGCACGTCAGAGGTTTGTAACCGAGGTGGCCATCAGTCCTACCTTTGCTGACGCGCCTATCTATATTCTTCTATTGTGTCCTTTCTGCTTGCGCGCCGAAGGGGCACTTAAGCAGTCAACCCGCGCTATGCTCGCGCACCAGCGGAGTTACCCCGCGCCTTAACACAACCGGCCCTAGCTAAGAGCAGGAGGCGCCAAGCCACGGGCAAGATGAACGGCTGTTAATCTTGAGAGCGATCTACATTCTGACATGCCCCCACACACAGTCACCGCCTCTGAGGAGACGGTTGCTGGGTGGAACAATTGAGAGTAGAACGGAAGCGGACAGGGCGCTCCGACGTACTTCTGTCTCCACTAGCTTCTTTGCTTGGTGGCTCCGTGAGATCTAGGGTGGGATCACGGGTGTGCTCTGGCGAAGTCCTTCTTTGAAATAACGCTGAGTCTGCATCGCAAACCTTCGTGACGGAAAGCTGCGGTTGCACCAAACGCGGCCACGCGTGTGACGCGCATCTGGTTTTGAAATTTGGAAATCGCTTGTGTTGATTTCAAAATTTAGGAGGGGCTGCTAAATGCACGGCGCCTTTATCCTTGGGTTGCCTGGGGCCGCACTTTCACCGAGAGCCATTTCTGATTTGAAATTTTGTATCTGCTGGGAGTGAGCTGCGACGGGTGAGCAGGGCTTCTAATTCTATTCTATGTTACGGAAAAATTTCCTAATGAAATTTCCATTTAAAATTTTCTTCTTGTAGTCTGGGTCTTCGTGTAGTTTTCTTGTTCGCTTTTTAGAGCACGTCTAATCCTCAGTGTGCTGACCGTTTCATCAATTAAGCTTTCCCTTGCCAGTTCTCGTTCCCCTCGTGAGGGTTTCCCGATCTCGCTCCCTTTTTGAGCCACAGCCGTAAGGCGATTTACTGCTCTGGGGGGTAATAGGTTATGCACCGGAGAGGCTCGTGGCCAGGTGTCCGTGTCCACATTTTCATGTGGCCACATGTCCCTGGCATTAAACGTACTCGAAATTATCATCTCCACCTGCACCTTGGTGATGTGGGATGTGGAGTTCTGCAGCTAATTTAGCTGATTTGTCGTCTAACCGACCGTCGGCCTGAAGGGCGACGTTGCGAATCAAAAATAAGTTGTCCCATTCGTTGCTTGGTAGGTCTCCGCGATAGAGATCCTTTTCTCTTCTGTTTTCCTTGGGCGGAATTGTTGTGGCCTTGCCTCTTCCGAGCTCGAGGCACCAGGTTCTTTGAAATGTAGTCTCGCTGAGCCTTTTGAGGCGCGAGGAGGGGCTTGCGGCGTTGTAGTCTTCAAGGGGCGGCGTGATGGTTGTATAATAGTTTATTCTTGCGCGGTCTGGTAAGACTTGTGCGACCTGCGCGACGTACCACGTTGTTGAAGCTTCATCGTCCTTTGTTATGATGAATTCGCCTGGCCATAATTGCGTTGAGGATTTATGCTTGGAGGGCTTTAAGAGGTGCCTTTCGTCCGTCCAGGAAACATCCTCTGGCATAGGGAAGTATTTAAAGATCATGCCGGCATCACGCTGAAATGCCTTTCCTTCGTAGGAGAATTTGTAAGAGTTGCTCCCCAATGATTCGGTGATGACCGCCGGACCATGATAATGTGCCATGTGTTTTACTTTGCGGCCCATGGCTAACGCTTGGTCTTGGCTGGGGGGTTTGTAGAAATAAATTTCGTCTCCCACATTGAAGGCTTTTGTGCTTATTTTTTTACCAGCTTGGTTTAGCCTTTCACTAGTGAGCTTGCGTTGGTATTCGCTTTCTTGTTGTGCGGCCCACCACATTTGCGTGGCTAATTCCATGGTGTCTTTGTGGATGCTGGCGTCGAACTTTTTTGATATGTCCTGGACGCACATGTCGTCGTTGCCCCCAGCACGAAATTGCACTTGGGCGGAGTGGGCTCTTGCTTGCGCGATGGTTCGGGCAGGTAACCCGTGCCCGGCTTCGAAAGGGGTGCAATTTAGGGCGTCTGAGTGCGTGCAGTTCATGGCAAATGCCATGGCTGGAAGATAGTTTTTGACATTCTTGTAGTGGCGATCCTCGCATTTTCGCAGCATTGCACCGATGGTTTGGTTAGCTCTTTCGCAAATGGCGTTTCCTCTGGGGTTGTATCCACCCGTTTGGACTTGGGAAATGTCGAGGTATTTGTTGATGTCCCTAACAATTCCGGCAACCAGCTCTGGCGCAGAGTCGCTACGCAGAACGGTCGGGACTCCTCTTAGGAAAATTACATTGTTTAATATTGCTTGTGCCACCTTGTCCTGGTCTCTTGTGGACATGAAAACAAGCGTCGTTTCCCTTGTGCACAAGTCCACGATGACCAATATTTCTCCTTTTGGAACACCGTAAAAGTCAAATCCGTATTGTTGCCGAGGTAGCGGAAGTTCGTTAATCCCTCTTTTTACAAAAGAGGATTTTAGATGCAGTCGCCTATTTTTGTTAAATTGACAAATTTGGCACTTCGTGATGAATTTTTCTGCTGTGGCTTCCATGCCTGGCCAATAATAGATCGTGCGCAAGATTTTGTGTACTCTTGAGTGGTCTTGATGCAGCAAGTCCTCGTGTGTTTGAAGCAGAAGGCGCTTTTGCTGTGAAATTGGAACAATGATTCTTGGCTGCCCGTGATCACCCATGACTCCGCACAAGCCGAGGTGTTGGTTGGGTATTTGCTTGAGGTAACGCTCTTCCATGTCGGCTGGAAGTTTTTGTCCTAAAAGCTGTTGGCCGACCCATGTGGAAATGGGGTCTGGGGCTGTCGTGGTGGTGGCGGTAGTCATTTTTAATTTTTCCTTTAAGGAATTACTATTTTGTGGGGCGTCCTTGTAGGTCCTAGTTTTTAAGGGGGCTAAATTTTTATTTTTGGCTAAAATTTTATTGGGGCTCGAAGCTTGTTTTGACGCCGCGCTTTCCGGACGCGCAAAATTTTTTAAAATTTTCTTCTGGCTGCTGTCTTTATTTTGCCGCCTTCTTTTGGCTTTCCGGTGCCTTGCGTTTTCGGGGCGCCGTGCGTTATTTTCAGCCTCGGCTTTAGCTGCCGATCTTGTGAGCGGGAGGCACGCGGATGTCGCGATGCAGTGATCCATAATATCGTAGGCTTCGTCTTTGTTGCAGCCAAAGTTTTCGTTNTGGTGTTNCTTTCCGACAATTGTTTCCTGCGCGTGTGTGAGTCCTGGATTTGGTTCAGCGGAATTGGCGTCACCGTTGGAGTTCCTGGCGTGTAACACCTCGGTTGTGACAACGCCCATGGCATCTTTGGGTCCTAAGTAAATCACCCACGCGAGGTTTAACGCAGATATCACTATTTTGGGGCATTCGTCTACGATCTTTTGAATGCCGGATAGATAGTTTCCCGTAGCCGGGTCTTGTGCAATTCTAGATATTACCGACAAAGGTAGTAGCATAGCGCATGGTTGGCTTCGCTCTATCAATGTTTTAAAAATTGTCGTGCCCTTGTCTAGTGGAAACCCAATAATGAAGTCAGCTTGTGCTGATGTTGCTAGTGGTGCTAAAGGGCTAACAGGGTTTTTGGGTCTTCGCCATCTTTGCACGATCCTTCGCGCAGCTTGTGTGTCTTTGTTGGCGTTTACACGCACGTATTTTACATTTCGCACTTTTTCTGGAAGGCGGTCCAACAAAAGGGCAAGTTTTTTAGGGAGGTCATTATCATAGAGGTCGGTCTCTGGTTGGCAACACCTTGATAGGGCATCCGACAACACCATCGTAGGCCCCTTTTTGTAGAGCGTTTGTACAACAGAGTTTAAATCTTGAACTTCGTTTATTCTCCACTCGCTGAGTTGACCTTTGTTAGAGAGGCTGCTTTTAAACAGAGATGGAAGGTGGTCGGTGTAAACCGTAATACCCATGTCAATGTTTGACTCAATTAAATTGCGAAATTTTTCTAGCACAATTAAGCGCGCCAAGCTTTCGCGGTAGAAGACGGGTAATTTTAGCTGGTCGGTTGTCCATGCCTTGGACATCCATTCGACAACTCGTTTTGGTGAGTTATCTTTCAGCCTTGCTACGCCTTCGTCGTCGCCTGTTGCCTCAATGGGATGCTCGTATTGAAACGCAGCAGCTCCAAATCCGAGGTCGCTGGCGTCACACTCAATGAACAATCGTTTTCGCTTGTCTTTGTGCCACAGAAACCGTGACGAGTCTAACATCGCGGCTTTCAACCTGTGAAATGCCACATCGTAAGCACTCCCGGCTACCCAAGGGCGCGGAAATTTTGTGCCGTCACTTTTGGTTAGCGCATGTAGGGGCGCCGCTATAATTGCGTAAAACGAAACGTAGTTGGCGAGCTGTTGACACATTCCTAGAAAGGCTCGCACCTGGTGCACGTCCCTTGGAATGCCCATGTTTCGAATGGGGCATAAATTGGCCTGTTTGGGCTTCGTGGTTTCCGAGTTGATTAAAAAGTTGTGGAAGGTGATCTCCTCCACCCCAAATTTTGCCTTGCTCGCTTTAACTTGGATGCCCGCTTTGGCGCACGTGATTATGAGAACGCGAAATAAAATGTATAGCTGCTCCAAGGTTTGTGCACCGGCAGCTAAATCATCGCAGTAGCTGGCGAATTTATGTCTAATTGAATTTCCCATGCCGCATCGGTCTTTTGGGTCAGGATAAAGCTCTAAGTACGTGGAATCCACGTAATCGTCCAGGGCTTTCAGGTAGGCTGCTTGCTGGACGGCGCTGCTGGGTCTAGCACCCATTAGCAGTCTGTCCCAACAAAATATTCCCTGTGGAGTGTGGAAGGCCGTCAGGCGCTTGGATTCTTCTCCAACTGGAATGCTCCAAAAGGCCGAGAGGCCGTCTATTTGTAAGAAAAATTTATTGCCATGCAATTTCTTAATCTCGGAAGTTGCCAGGGGAATGGTACTGGCCGCTGGCTTCAAGCACTTGTTAAAAAGCGCATTTACGGTCACCCTAAAACCGTGTTCTGTGGCATCTTTCGATTGCCCCGGATCCAGCTTAGGCACAATGACTAGGCGGCTAATGCACCTTGGGTTCGCACATGGTGAAACTACTGGTGTCGACTCTATGAAGTCTCGGATTATTTTTGAAGTGGCTGGTTTGCTGGACCAGTCGAATGCCTTGACAGAGGGAAGTGGGAGACTTCCGTTTTTGAATTCTTCCCGCAGCTCGTAATTGTACGGTTTATTTTTGTACATTTCTAAAATTTTTGGCGGCCCATTTTTAAGGGGAAAAACTTTGTCGTGCCCGCAGTGTTCTTGATAAATGGCGTAAATTTGCTTTCGGAGGCTTGGTTTAACTTGGCGACCAAGAACCATGGCTTCTCTGGAAAACTTGCTAATCGTTTCCTCGCCTTGTTGCATGGTGCTTGCCCCATCGGTTCCTTCGTTGGCGGAGCTGCTGCTGGTTCTGTCCACTATGGCGCGAATTTGAATTTCGCTCATCAGATTTTGGGAAGTTTCTTCCTCTAGGGATTCCGCCATTAGGATGTTCATTTCCTCCTCTCCTAAGGGCTTGGACACGCGAAGCTCGCATGTGCACGGCATGCACTGCGAGTCTGTTGGTGGCGAATTGGCGAAGGGCTTTAAATTTGCTGCCGTTGCCCTGGCCTCGGAAAAGGAAAGTAGGCGTTTTAGATGTTTTCGCAATTTTGTTTTTCCTGTTAAAATTCCCTTCACTCCGGCAAAAGCTTCTTTTCCCACGCCTTTTTCTTTGGTGCCCGACGTGTAAAACACGTGCCCTTGTTGGGCGGCTTTGTAAAGGTTGGATCTTTTGACTTTCCTCTTGTGCGGCGCCTTTTTGGCTGCGGCATGGTGGCAGTGGTGGTTTAATTTGAGCGCTGAGGTTGTGCCGACCAAGCTGTCGCGCATGTGATGTGTGAGGTCCACGTCCCATTGGATCAGAGTTTTGAGGCCCAGAAGGCAGATTTCTTTGGTTCCTGCGACTTCTTCGTTCATAATGTAAGCGAAGGCCGTCTTCTTTTGGCCTCGCACAAGGGCGGTAATTTTGCCCACCTTCGTGAGGGCTTCAGTCTGTCCTCCTATGCCGCTGAGTTTAATGGGAGGGAGATTGTATTCGCTGCAATTTTTAATGTAGTTACAGTGTTTTTGGTGGGCCAGATTAATTATGGCTCCTGAGTCTAACTTTGTCGTGGTTGTGTGGGCGCCGGGAATTCCGCTGGCGCCTTTTATTATAATGTACATTCTGGCCTGAGTGATTGTGGATCTAAGCGGGCCGTTTGTGTTTCGCTTAGATCTTGGTGGGGCATTTGCATTTTTACCACCTCGCCCGTTTTGGATGCAAAAGCTGTTTTCAGTCACGCAAACGTATTGTGTTTGCGGTGCTGTTTTTGTGGCGAGGGGTGATTGCTAAATTTCCTCTGACTCGGAATTTACACAGTCCTCATCGTTTTCACTTTCTTCGGATGAGTTTTCGGAGTCGTAGCCGGCATTTAGTGCCGATGCTTTTTCTGGCAAATTTCCCTCCGATGTTTCATCGGGCCACGCGCTGCTTTGTGGCTGTGGTGGGGGAATCCATGCTCCTGGCCATTGCGGGTTGGCTTCCTG
>JGI24539J26755_10001277_pt1 | contig 11695 bp, 6 predicted proteins | sample NorSeaMetagenome_2_FD_26755 | JGI IMG/M metagenome (IMG submission 26755) | reverse complement strand
ATTTGCAGCTTCTTCAGAATTCCAAACTTGAAGTAAACTATATACAGACCAATCAGGCAAAGGATTAAAACCTTTACCGTTTCCACTACCCATGAGACGATAAAAAGACAGNCCTTTGGTATTCGAAAGGTGATTATGAGCAAANAGCATCATAAAAAAAGCCCAAGTTTTATCTNTTAAGGAGGGAAATTTAAAAAAAGAAATNGTTGTAATTTGTTCACTCATTGTACATCTTGAAGATAGTTTAAAGTTGCTAGAAGGTGTCNTTTTTTTGNAAAAAAACAACCTTAAACTACAAATAAATACAGACTTCCCCTCAAAAGGACGAAAATGTTAAGGCGATTTATAAAGAGTATAAATCGTTCTTTGAGAAGCCTAAAAGCCTTAACGAATTCATTCGTATTTCATCATCTAATATTTAATCCTATGCCGNTATTTTGTTNCTGGAAGTCATGGTTAAATGATTCGCCTTCTTAAATATCAAAANNTTGGGATAGAATTACGCTGGGCTCATAACAATGATTTATTTACAATATCACTTTGTTATTAATAAGTGTCGTAGCTTTCAATAACACCAAATAACCAAGAGTTCCTTTATACAGGACATGATGTGGCAGTCTTCCCAGATGACGGAGGTGAAATTACACCAATGCTTGGTTATCTACCGGGAGGAAACAGGGATGCTCACTTTTTTGTTTCATTTAAAGTGAGCGACTCTAATTATTAAACTGTTTCGATATTGTAACTTATATCGAAATTTACTGAATTGGCAATAAAACAATGCTTACCTGCTTCAGTATGTAATTTAGAAGCTTTATCTGATTGTGATGAATCAACTAAAACCACTTGAGGTTTTAAAACTACAGATTTAAAACGTCCAATTCCTTGTTCATTAATTTTTAAAATACCTTTAGCATTATCCTGATACGAAGCAATCTTTATCCCTTCTTTTCTGCAGACATACAAATATGACATCATGTGACAAGCAGACAAAGCGGACAGCAGTAAATCTTCGGGATTGTANAAAGTAGGATCACCAAAAAATGGTTTATCAGCAGAGCCTTTTAAAGTTGCTTTCCCATCAATACTAATTTCATAAAAACGATCTTCCCGGTTATGGCCACTATTTTCATTACCCAACCAATTTAATTCTAGAGTATAATTGTATATGTTTCTCATGCATCTCAAATTTAGTGATTTAAGAAACTTGAATCCACAAGCAGAATTAAATAGGGAAAGGAGTAAATAGTGACGCTCACTTCTATATTAGCAAAAGGTGTTAATTAGCCTAGGGGAATTAGTTTAGTGCTATTCATTAACAGTCATCCTGTGTTTGAGATGAGACGCTTACAGATAAGCTTCGCTATATCGTGAAAAATATTTCCCTGCACACATTTTACTCAAGTGTCTGAACAGTACTTAATGCCGTTTTTAACGAGCAAGAATAAAACAGAAGATTAGAAAGGGAGTTTTTGACTTGAATTTTAATTTATGAAAATTCAAAAACATTGTGTTGGTATCGATATTTCTAAATCAACTTTTACAGGCTGAATCTGCAGCGAATTTGAAAATCAAGATTTAATATTTAGTGAAGTAAAAATGTATAGTAACGATAAAATCGGATTTAACCAACTTAATAGATGGGGTAAGAAATTAGTAAAAGACAATGCTCCAATGGTTTATTTAATGGAGGCTCTCATTCTATAAAATGAGCAACTTTAATGAGTAAAGCTATCCATGCAACAATAACTATTCTAATTTAAAGTGGTTTTATTTAGTTTCATTAATTGTGTTGATAAAAACCATATTTTTCTTTTTTGTAATTACCATAGATTACAGTATTAAGTTGTTAAGATGTTTTAGTTTTGCACTCAAGCTAATTTAGATATGGGACAGTTAATAAAAAAGACATCCCTTTTTATTCAATACTATGATTAAAGAAGCAAGTAGAGATTTGTTGCATTATGAAATCCAAGGAGCTCCAGAGGGTGCCCCGTGGTTAGTATTTGTTCATGGCGCTGGAGGTTCTATAAGAACTTGGCAGTTTCAAATTGAAACTTATGCAAAAGATTTCAGATTGCTTTTATTGGATTTAAGAGATCATGGTTATTCAAAAGAAATGAGACCAGCTTACGATGCATATGATTTTGATATTATTTCAAATGATATTTTGAAAATAATTGATAAATTAAACATTAAGAGAGCACATTTTATGTCTTTAAGTGTAGGTTCCGTAATTCTTCAAAAAATTGATATACTAAGACCAAAACTTATTGATAAGATGGTAATGGCAGGGGCTATATTTGATGGTAGTAAATACATGTATGCCTTTGTTCATTGTGGGAAATTACTCACGTATATTTTGCCTTTTAATGTTTTTTACTCTTTATTTAGTTTTATCGTTTTACCTAGAAAGAATCATAGATTAAGTCGTTATATTTTCAGAAAACAAAGTAAAAGAATGATTACTACTGAATATTTGAAATGGGTACAATTATATAAACCTTTTTTCAAACTGATTAAACAATATATTAAAAGAGAGCTACCAAGACCATGTTTAATTGTAATGGGAGACCAAGATCATATTTTCCTTAATTCAGCTAAGAAATTTGAAGCAAAGCAAAAAAATGCAGTTTTAACAGTAATAAAAGGCTGTGGTCATGTTGTTTCCATTGAGAGCCCAAAAATATTCAATAAATTGGCGTTAGACTTTATTAATAATAAAGATATTCCAAAAGAAGTTCAGACTGATCAACCGATACCTTACAAATGGAAGGATCTTAGAAATTTAAGTGCTTAATTTTTTTAAGATTCAAACAACGGTGTTTTTGCATGGATGAGCTTCCAGTTTAAAGAATCTAAAATCCTAATTTATAGACACTATCTTAAGAAGTAAATCCGTTTCCATTCAGGCATTCCTGTATCAGTTATTTTGTTTAGAATGAATGACTTTAAGGTTACCTCGGTTTGTTATGCTTCACTATTATTTGATCTTCTATTTAAATTAAATAGGGACGCTCACTTTTGTTTCATTAATATTTAGGTAAGATACATAGAGTACCTTTTATTTCAAAAGTTATAAATGGAGAGAAATATAACAAGTTATCTGACAAGATAAAGTTGCAAATTATTAAAGTAAAAAGTGATTTAGCAAGTGTTAAAGACACGCATGGATCCTTGAAATATCAAATTAAAGAGAAAGTAAGGGGATTACAACTTTTTTACGAAACACACATTAAATCAGATGTCTACAATAAAAAATTAATGATTAGTTCGATGTTTCCTTAGAAAATAGAAATTCTTGGGGGACAATATCGAACTAAAAGAGTGACTTCTGCTGTTGCGTATATCTTTTTGAAAATCAGTAAAATTAAAGTAAATAAAAAAGGACAAAATTGAAATAAATCGAGTTTGTCTCGCTTAGTGGAGCTAACTGGAGCTAGCTCGAACTTTTTCATAGAAGATTTAAAGAGTTTTTTTACCCAAGTTTGATACAAAACAGAGAATAGTCATTACAGCAATTGTCCTATTTATTGTTGTAAGTCCATAAGGATTTTGAATCAGCAACGAGGACGAACTATTGTACGCTCTGTTCATTGGCAGGGAGTAGGTGTGATTTAGATTTTGTAGTTTTAAATTGTCTTAATTCGACAGCACCCTTGGTTTATTTTTCTACATTTGGTACTGATTAAGACCTTTTGATATGAATAAGTTTAGCCTATTATCCATTTTAATATTTTGTTTATTGATGAATTATTCTGTCAATGCGAAATGGGACAAAATAAATCACTCAAGCTCCAATGCACTTTATGATGTTAGTTACCTTACTGAAAATAAAATTTTAGTCACTGGTATTGATGGAATACTTAAAAGTGAAGATGGAGGAGTCACTTGGACTATTAATAAAATGGTTAATGAAAATGGTTTTGTTTGGGATTATTCTCTTTTGTATGAATTAGAGTTTCTTGACGAGAATATAGGTTTTTGTACTGGCTACATGTACACGGGTAATTCTTCCTTAATCCTGAGAACTGGAGATGGAGGTGCAACATGGAACAATGTTTATTTAAATAATTCAGGTTCATGGCCAAGAAATATCCGAGAAGTAAAATTTAAGAACAACTCATTTTATGCAGCCGGTTCGAATGGCGTATTCATGTCCGGAGCAAACAAAGGAACAAACTGGGCAGCTCTTCCGAATGGAGGTGGCGATTACTTTAAGGCCATATCTGTAATTAATTCACAAGAAATATTTGCAATTGATGAAGATAATATTTACAAAAGTACAAACGCTGGATTAACTTGGGATGTTTATAGTTTTGAAGATGGCGACTTAGCCGATATAGAATTTTTGAACGAAGATGTGGGAGTTGCTGTTTCCGAGGACTATATATATGTGACACAAAATGGCGGGAAAAGTTGGGAAATATCATACAATAGTCAAGGAGGCTGGTTTAATCATATTTCAGTATCCCCTTCAGGCTCATTTTATGCTTGTGGATATGGTGTGGTATTAAAATCGAACGATGGAATAAACTGGGCAAAAGAAGACCTTCCAGTAGAAAACTACCAAAGTGTTGAGTTTTACGATGAAAATACGGGTATTATAGTTAGTGATAGTTCATTGTACATTACACACGATGGTGGTGCTTCACTTCCAACATCTTTATTTGAATCCAATCAATCATTATTTTGCCAGGATTCTACTATTACATTTAAAAGTAAATCAGCCTTTATAGACACCTACGAATGGTATGTAAATGATAGTTTAGTGGGAACCAAGGATTCCTTAAACTATTCGTTTAAAGAAGGAGTAACCAGTTATCAAATTCAACTTATTGTTGGAACTACGGTTACAAATCTGAAGGACACAAGCTCAATGACTGTTACAACTGAAGAAAGTCTAAATTATGAATTTGAATATATATTAGACACCCTATCAACAAGATGCCCTGGTTGTTGGGATACACTTCATTTCCCGAACCTTGCATATGGAAGAACAATTTATTTAAGAAACAAAGTGGACCATACCTTTTCGGATTGGGCTGCATCTAATATCCCGTTCCTTGTTCCAAATCAAATATTTGAATATGATGAATTGTATTTAATAACAACGACAAGCAACAGTTGCGGTTCTCTAACTATTGAAAAAGACATTAATTTCTTTGGCTTTAAGGATACTTTAAAGCACGAAACATTTCATTTACTGCCATTTAGATCTGCTGGTGAAATCTCAGACCTTGATGTAGTTGGAACTACAATTTATGGCGTTACAGGTAAAAACAAAATAGTTAAATCTATGGATAGTGGTAAATCCTGGACCGAATCGGGGGATCAAGAATTAATTTCAAATGAAGCAATTGACTTTATTACGGACGATGTTGGGTATTTTATAACCGACGCTTTATACAGAACAGAGGATGGTGGGAATTCATCTACCCTGATAGAAAACAACTCCGCTCAATTTATCTTAAAGGGAATTGAAGCATTAGATCAAGACACATTGTTTTACTGGGGGGATAGTCAATTTGGAGGAAGTGACAATTTTATTCGATTCGTTAATGGTCAGGGTGTAACATCTCTTTTAACTATGGGATCATCAAACTCTTATGAAAACTTTAGCGATTTAAGTTGTCCATCTGGAAAGACATGTTATTTATCTACATCTCGAAGTGCTGGTAACGGTCCTCCTTTAGCTCCCTTTTTCAAAAGTACTGATAGAGGGTTAACCTGGAATGACGTTAAATTCCCAGGTAAGCAAGGAGTAAAGCAAATGGATTTTTTAAATAACCTTTTTGGGTTTGCAATTAATGGAACTTTCCTTTATCGAACATTAGATGGATGTACAACATGGGATACTACTCGGTTATATTACAAGGATAGGATTGTTATTTTAAGTGAAATAAAAATTTTATCGAATAGTACTGCATATGTTGTTGGTACTACAACTGATAACATTGTTGATGTAGATTATTATGTTGTAGCTAAAACTGTTGATGGTGGTAATTGCTGGCAAATTGTGGAAGAATTAGCTTTCTCACCAATGGCGTTGGACTTTGTGAATGACACATCCATCATTGTTTCGGGACAAGGAGCCTCAAGTACTGGTTTAGTTTGGTTAAGTTCTCATTATGATTATCCAATTTTTAGCACAACTAGCAAACATTTATGTGTTGGAACTCAAATTGAGTTTGAAAACGAATCTCAAGGGTTTGATAGTTTTGAGTGGTATGTTAATGATTCCTTATTCTCAACTGCCATTAACGCTGAATTCACACCTATCAAAGAAATTCAATATGATTTTAAATTAATTGGGTATAAAGGCGCTAATATAGATAGCTCAGAAGCATTATCCTTATCTGCTGGTATTCCAAGCCAAATCATTATAAGTGAACAGCCAGAAGACGACAAGGTTGTTTGTTTAAACAGCACTAAAAACATAACTGTTACAGCAAGTGGCGATGAATTAAATTATCGGTGGCAAATGGACATTGGTTTTGGATTTAGAGACACAAGTATTCAGCATGGGATTTACGACTACGCTTTTGGATTAACAAACGACGGAAAGGATATCGGTAGTTATAAAATTAGATGTTTAATTGAAGGAAGATGTGCTGCACCAGTAATATCAGATACAGTTTCCTTTAAAGGCGGAACAAAAACTGAAATCATTACTTCACCTGTCACGGATACGATATGCTCCGGTGCTGATGGTCAGTTAAATATTGAAGTTTCTGGTGATAATTTACGCTACCAATGGTTATATAAAATTTACTCCACCTCGTTTGGAACCATGTCGGGCAGTTCTGCCTACAATGGAGAAAAAACAGCGACGTTAAACACTACGCCCGGATTATCAACATCATACAAAGTGCGAATATATGGCGAATGTGGAGATGTTACTTCTGAGCCTGTTTCGGTTTCAATTCAAGATTTATCTGTAGCAAAATCACCATCGAACCTTCAAGTTTGTGGCAATGAGTACGCTTCTTTCTCCGCACAGTTTAACGGACCAACCAGCGCTTTTAAATGGCAAGTGGATGATGGTAATGGATTTGTTGATATAGTAAATAATACTTCTTATGAAGGTTATGACTCCCAAACCCTCATAGTAAAAAATGTAACTGGAAAAAACGACTATTTATTCAAGTGCATTGGCTTTGACGTATGTTCACAAGAGCTAGAAACATCAACTGCAAAACTAACAACGATTACTAAGGGGAACCTTGATTCTTTAGTTAATAATTTAGCATGTTCACCTGGAACGTATCGAACAAAAGCATATTACTCCAGTGCTACTCCTCCAATGTATTTTTGGCAAATTGATTCAGGATATGGGTTTGAACTTTTAGCTCAAGAAACAAGCAATCAAATGTCAATTTATGTCACAGAAGAATACCAAGGGTATAAAGTTAGACTAATCTCCGAATCCTGTAATATTCGAGACACCTCAGAAGTTTTAACGCTTAACTTAAATGAAAATCCTAGTCCTGTTGGCAGTTGGCCAAGTAGTTTAACAATTTGCCCTCAAGATTCATTTAAATTGACAGTTAACTCAACTTTACCAATTTCCGAAACTAAATGGTGGTATAAAGCATCCAAATACGGATCAACCTCTTCCTTAACTGATGGTATTAGTTATATGGGCACACAGGACTCCTCAATTATAATGACACCTGCTAAAGCTGGATTTTACAGGGCGAGTGTTCTCAATGAAGGATGTGGGTTTTGGAGCAATTTTACAGAGATAAAATTAAAGAGTCAATCCCATGGAGTTGCGGAAGAAAATAAAACAATTTGTTCTAGTGATACGGAAGTTGAATTGAATATTGATACCTGGTATTCATACAGAGTTGACAGTGTGGTTTGGTGGGGAGAATCAAACATATTTACTCCAGACAACCAAGGATTAACAGTCTTTTACCAATTACAACCTGGAGAACAAACAAAAGATTCTTTGGTTTTTTACACTCAATCCTTTAGTCCTGGTTATTGTCCTAGTACTCCCGACTCTTTAATTGTTTCAATTGATTTATGTACAAAAATGAACGAAATAACGGAAAGTTATTTTTCAGTTTATCCAAACCCATCAACTGACATTATTAATATAGAGGTTCAAAACCCTATTTACCGAATTGAAATATTAGATAAAACAGGACGGCTTGTTCTATTAAAAAAATGCAATAAAAACACTAACAACTATTCTATTATTGTAACATCATTAGCTCCTGGTTTATACATTGTAAAAGCAATAGGAAGCACTAATGTTTCCACTGAGAAAATCCTGAAAAAGTAATAAAATTATCTGTAGTTCTTTACAAATTTAATGTGAGATATACTTTCTACTCTTCTTACAGGGTTTCTAGGTTGGTTTTCAGAAGTTATAACCCTATGGAACTTCAACAAAAAGTCGGACAATTTTTATAATACCTATACTTCAGTTTAATATCCAGGATAGTAACATGGAATCGAACCGTTAAGTCATTGATAATTAATTTGTTAATATTTTAACTGATTGTTGTAAATAGCAAAAGTCGCTGAAAATCAGCGACTTTTGTTTTGTGTGGAGCTAACGGGAGATAGGTCGAACCACTTGGAGGAGGATTTAAGGTGTTTTTATCATTAGCCTTCGATTTTATAGTAAACATTCTGCGGAATTGTTTTCAGGTATACCCGTGTTACTGGACACAACCAGCCTTTCATTCCTTTTATGGTTGGAAAGTTACTTTCGCTGACCACGTACCAACCTCCATTAGAGTCCTCTTGCGTTAAATCAAGGGTGTCACATAATGGAAATTTATTTAGGCTGAAAATCGCTGTACATCTGTCTTTACCTTTTGATAAATATGCACTGATGATTTCGGACATTCCGAGTACAAATGGTTCCGCTTTGATTCCATAAGTATCGTCATCAAACATCCATGTTTCACATGTCTTATATAGATTTAAAGACATCATAGCGTTTCCTGGCTTGCTTTTACTTTTTGTAATTGAATTAATCATACTTGTTTTTTTATTTTTTAATAATCGATATGATGCGTGTTTCATTTGGTACCGGCATCAAAAACCAAACTGTGATTCCCGTAAATGGCTTTCGTTTTTCAATTCACGGTTCCACATTTTAGAACACTTGTTGTTTTTGCATGTGAGAAGATTTAAAATTCATACTACAAAGATGACGTACATACACATATAAAAGCCAATCTCTGCAAGCTTGCAAGATGATAAAACATTGATTTACATAACTTTGAGTGATTTTACGAAAACCTGATTTTATAATACAGTATAGCCGGATCTATTCGAATATGATACTACGTTCAAACCATAGGTTGGTAATGTGTAAAGACTAACGAGATAATGAAAACTAACGGGTTGGCAATTTGGCATTGGAGTCGTAAGAAACAAGCTCCCGATCTAGCAAAATTTTATATTTCCCGTCGTGTGATTCAATGGAGTAGGTTTTATATTGGTCTTCTCCTACTGCGTNTTTAAACTTCCTGCGAATACGCGATAAAACTTGCATGAGTTTTTGTTCTAAAGCATTGGTCAGTAAATCAACTGCCTCGTTAATTTGATTATTATCACTGCTGTTTGAGAAAAAGGCGTAGTGACGAATTAATTCTGAACGAAAATCAATTAAATCAGCTCTCGATATGCCTTCTGGATGATTTATAAAAACCAGATATAATGCCCGTTCTGTTGGATTCAAATTAATCTGTAAATCACCAAGATCAGTTAAATACATTTTGTGCATCATTCCTCGAAATTCGAGTCGACTGTTTGTAAGTAAATATTTGGAACGATTTCGAAACATCAAATTTGAACGGACACCATCCATAATTTGCATCAACTGGTTCATGTAAACCCGATTTGAATCGTTTTTTTCAGAGTAAGAGAGGCATTGATCACATATATCTGCAGTACGCATCTTCAGCGCTATTTCTTTTTTTTCTTGACAAAAATCCATTAAACACCCTATCGATTTTTTATGTACTGCNTTCCTCATCTCATCCCCTGAAGCAAAAATCACTTTACGTAACAACCACCCTGAAATGCAATATGTTATGGGGAATCTTATGTCAAAACCTTTGAAATAATTATGCCAATCCGAACAATCAACAAAAAAATTATTCAAAGTGCGCTCGTCCAAAGCACCAAACCAGTTTTCTTCATTTTTTTTGTCAGTCAACAAGAAAACCTGTTCATCACTCGGAATCCTATTATCCATTCTGTATTGATTGCATACACTGAATAAATCATGCCAAGAATAGACCGGTTCTGTAACAGGGAAAGACCGGTCTTCAAAAAAATCAACAGACAGTTTCGTGCCTAATATTTGTCCTCCGTATTCACCTTTATCATCATAAGTAATTTCTAAATCTGTATCTGGCAAAACAATAGGTTCAGAAGGCACAAACGTGATTCCTCCAGAATACTGATTCAAGATATTGAAAACATTATTATAATCTTCCATCTTAAAACCTTCAGAGCGAATCAAATGCACCTTCATAACCTATATTTCATTTAAAAATTAATCGTTTCTTCTGTCTTTCTTTTTAAAGATATCTAAAATATCTTTTTTCAGATTGCCCTTTCCTTTTTCTTCGGCATATACTCCGATTGAATCACTCAAATCATCCATCATGGAGGCATAACTCTCTTTTCTAAAGTTCATCACGTTTTCCTTTCGGATATTCATCATTTTAGAGGTGTGTATCGCATCAAAATCTGCCCCAAGGTAGCTAAAGGTCCATTTACCCGTTTCATCAAGCCTGGCAATCTTTTGGGCAACCATATGATAGGTGAAATACTTGGATGCATTTTCGTAGCCGTCTGTAATAATGATCATCACAACCGAAATCTCATCGTTTTCGAGTTCCTTTCCAAATTGTTTTTCGATTCGATCAATAGAACCTCCAACCGCATCAAGTAGTGCAGTCATTCCTTCAGGCCGGTAATTGTTATTACTTAATAGTTCAATCTGTTTTACAGGTTCATTTTTCAGAATATCTTGTACCTCAGAATTAAAAAAGGTGAGCGCGCAAAGGAATTTTTGATCAGGCATTGTCTTTTCCAAGTTCTGAATCTTTTCAAGCTGCGTATTGAATCCTGCTATCGCTTGCTGCTCCATTCCTTTCATTGATCCACTTTGGTCTACAATAAAATGGTAAAGTGTGGTTTTGTTTTTCATATAAATAAATTTTAAAGTTCGCTACAAAGGTGACGACACTTCCTTCTTATTTACGAATCNTTGCAAGCTTGCAAAANCATTTGGNAACTTTAAAACTAGGAGTTAATGGGAAATGATCCGAACTTTTTTATTGAGGATCTTGATATCTTTATTTAATAATTAATATAGGCCAAAGGTCTTAATTGTCGTCCTTTTTGGTANAGCCTATTGGATAAAAAAAATAGTCTTTTTGAAACACAAACACCATTGGTANCAGTTAAACAAACTTTTTATTAAGATTAGTNTGTTGTTTTTTTAACGATAATTATAGGTGCTCTTTTTTCTAATAAAGAATACTTTTTATTTTTTATAATTTAATTATTGGATGAGATACACATTTTATCCAAATCGCTAATGCTTCCTCGAAAGTCATTTCCATCAACACGGCTCCTGATTCCTTTTACTTTAACCCGTTCAGTGAACTGATGAAATTTCCAGTTAATATGTTTTATTTTCTTTTTACTA
>JGI24539J26755_10001271_pt1 | contig 11714 bp, 5 predicted proteins | sample NorSeaMetagenome_2_FD_26755 | JGI IMG/M metagenome (IMG submission 26755) | reverse complement strand
AAATGACCTTCGACTTGAAGTTGTACTCGCTGTGGTTGTAAATGGGTCGAGGGTTGTGGAGGATGTGCGTCGCCGCAAACCCACTCTCCGGCATCTTGCAGACGCGTCTTATGAGTTAATGATATGAAGGCGTAATTGCCGCGGCGACGATGCCAAATCGACTATTAAGAGATTGCCGAGTTTGAGATTGATGGCCTTGAGCGTAAAGCAGACACTGGGCTCGCGCCGCTCTTGGCCAGCTGGAATGGATAACACGGAGTATCGATCGTTCTTTATGATGTATGCATGACTTTATTATATTTTATTATCATAAGAGCTTTGTTTCTCATTCATAATTTTATTTTGTTACGATCTTATCAAGGTCCTATCTATCAATAGCAGGTAAATTTATCTGATAATGAAACGCTTGTTCGAGTCATGATCGACGACATGGAAGCGTTGGACGGCCTGTCTGGCTCGAGTGACGACGGAAATATACAATCACAGTTATTTGCCCTTAACACAGATGTGCTAGGACAGATCGCTATGTTTTTGAAACCTGCCGATGTGTTTTCTTTGTCGCTGACGTGCAAGCATTTTAAAGAAAACGGCAAACTCATATGGGAACGATGATGAGAGCTCAGCTTGATTGTGTAATGGAAGATCGAACGAGGCGGTTTGATCAGACAGGTACCCTCAGGTCGTTTACGTTCACATTCTCATCTATCGTTACATATATTACACACACATAGAGACTCTCTTCTCGTATGTGATTTATAAATTAACGATATACCAGAAACGTGAAGCTGCGAACCAAAAAACTACGAATTCGTACCTTCGAAGGTACCTTCGAAGGTAGTACGTAGATAGACTATGATATATGTTATAATGATAGATATTATTATTATTAGTTCATCATATGATACATGCATATATACATATTTAATAAACACTTGATATTATTGATCAAGATTTGGTCTGTACGTATCTATTTTTTGCTTTTTATTATAATGACGACAACGGAAATGAAAGTACAAACGAAGGTACATACGTAGTACTTTCCCAAGTGTTTCCCGCCAAGTGTTTTTCAAGTGTTTTTCGTTTTTAAAGTATTTCAAATAAATTTCGAATATATCAATACCATCCAATCATAAGTTATTAAGTCATCATTAGTTATTAAATAAGTCATCATGAGGTTTCGTTCATAACATATTAATATTAAATATGAATGTATATACTTACTTGCTTGTATATATGATAAGATCTTATGATATTGTTGATATTTATTTAACACATTTAAATAGATTTTATAAATAGAGTTATAAACCGTCGATCCCGTCGTACACTCTGGGGGTGACCCCTCTCGTTCCATTTATGACCTGATTTTTTGTCGTAAGTAGTGTTTTTCCCCTACCTGCTGTATCCATCTCTATCTAATCTATATCTGATAATCGCCTCGCTATTTATTCGTCCTCGTCATCCGAAAGGATAAAGCGAGGATAGCTTTTTTTCCTTGCGACAGTCTTCCGACCTATTCCATCCGGACAGCGAGGTCCGGCTTACCCTCCTGCTAGCAAAGAACGCTGCATACGACCTGAAGATTTCACAACCAGATATCGTGTTACTTCAAACGCGATTAAATCGCCCAAAGGTTTGTAAAGTTTTCCGAGGCAAGTTTTTCCGAGGATTTCCCGCGACAACATCAGTTCCTCCGGAGTGTTTGAGACCGCGCGCAAACGAGAGCCAAAGACGATCATTAAATCGTGTTTACTTTCAGTGCATTATTCTTTTGCCTCGGTGACACAGTTTTACTAACCCTCTTTTTCCACCGACCGACATCGTTGTTCGAGCAGCTCGCGGAACGGACGGGGACAGAGATGCAAGCGCTTAGCGCTGCTGCCTCGTGGAGCGCGTTTGCTCCACGAAAGTTAACTTCTACGTTAAAATGTCGAGACCGAGTGTTCAATGTGGCAGGTAAGTCGATGCAACACGTCGAGATTCTTTTCCTTTCATCGCCTGCGGAAGTTCACCGCTCCGATTGTCGCTTTCGCTCAAAACCCCAGTATTCTGCACAAAATATCCATAAAATTAGCGCGGAATAAACATTCATTTTTCATGGACAACAATGAAATGCCGCTGACGATACATTACACCCTAACAACATGCAGACAGTGGAGGGCGTGAACCATTTGCCGTTCGTCCCTCAATAATCACACCCATCCCTGCAGCGCGTAACAGAAGGAAAGACTGCGTTTCTCGTGAATCTGCACCGCTTCTTTTTGCCACTCGTGCCAATGCAGCAGTATCTGCACCTGCAGATACAAGCGCAGACGCCACGTCCACCGAGTCCCTGGCCCGCTACGTTGCTGCTCACGGAGGCAAGCGGGTCATTCGAAAAGTTCTTATCGCAAACAATGGTATGGCTGCGACAAAAGCGATCATCTCCATGCGACGTTGGGCATACAATGAAATCGGCGACGAAAATGCTATCGAGTTCCTTGTCATGGCAACCCCCGAGGATTTGAAGGCGAATGCAGAGTTCATACGCTACGCGGACGACTTTGTTGAGGTTCCAGGTGGTTCGAACAAAAACAATTACGCAAACGTAAGTTTGATTGTCGACATCGCTGAGCGCGAAGGAATCGATGCAGTCTGGCCGGGTTGGGGACACGCTTCCGAGAATCCAAAACTACCCACAGCATTAAAGGAACGCGGTATCCAATTTATCGGGCCCACCGCGCCTGTGATGTCAGTCCTTGGTGATAAAATTGCTGCCAACATTCTTGCTCAAACTGCCAAGGTACCTTCAATCCCTTGGTCTGGAGATGGCCTTGAAGCTATTCTAACCGAAGAAGGCACAATACCTGAAGAGATTTTCAACAAGGCGATGGTTACGACGATCGACGAGTGTGTTGAATCTGCCAATCGAATCGGTTACCCCGTTATGCTCAAAGCATCTGAGGGTGGCGGCGGGAAAGGCATTCGAATGAGTTCGAACGACGAAGAGCTGCGCGTGAACTTCGAGATGGTCAAAGCAGAAGTACCAGGGTCGCCCATGTTTATGATGCAGCTGTGCACTCAAGCAAGACACCTTGAGGTCCAAATTGTAGGCGATGAATATGGCAATGCAGTTGCTCTGAGCGGGCGTGACTGTTCCACTCAGCGACGCTTTCAGAAAATATTCGAAGAGGGCCCACCAACAATTGCCAACCCTGCCGTATTTCGTCAGATGGAAAAGGCGGCACAGCGTCTCACGCGTAACATAGGATACGTTGGTGCGGGAACTGTCGAGTATCTGTACAATGCCGAGACTGAAGAATATTTTTTTCTCGAGCTGAACCCACGCCTCCAGGTTGAGCATCCTGTAACTGAAGGAATTACAGGTGTCAATCTTCCTGCAACCCAATTGCAGGTTGCTATGGGAATACCGCTGAGCCGCATTCCTGATATCAGGAAGTTTTACGGGCGCGACGTAGACACAGAGACTGCCATTGACTTCATGGAAGAAGATTATGATCTGCCAGGACGTCATTTGATTGCAGCCCGGATCACAGCTGAAAATCCTGATGAGGGATTCAAACCAACTTCTGGAGGTATGATCGCTCGCCAAACTTCTTGAGAACCCACTGACCTCCCCCGATATGTTCACCTGTCCATTCCGCATCAAACTCACTTCTCATCTTCGAAACAGGCATTGAGCGCGTTTCTTTTCAATCAACCCCAAACGTTTGGGGTTACTTCTCCGTTGGTGCCAATGGGGGGGTCCACGAATATGCTGACTCGCAGTTTGGTCACATATTTGCCACCGGTGGAACACGTGAAGACGCTCGGAAGTCCCTGGTTCTTGCACTCAAAGGCATGGTTGTCCGCGGCGAAATACGCACCGCTGTTGAGTACCTGGTGCAGCTTCTTGAAACAGAAGATTTCAAGGCGAATTCTATTGACACCAGCTGGCTTGACGGTATTATCAAAGCGAAGTCCATTGCCATGAAAGAGGACCCTCACACAATCGTTGCATCTGCTGTGCTTTACAGAGCTTTTAAGATGGTGAAAACAGAAGAGGCAGCTTTCAAAGAATTCTGGCAAAAAGGGCAAACTGCAACGCAAGGGATAGCACGATTGACAGAATTCCCGATGGAAATCACATATCAGGACGTTAAGTACACATTCACGATTCAGAGACGAGGACCCGACTCTCTCGTTTTGTCCCTTCGAGGTAAAGATTTGATTCAAGCAAGAATTCGTGAGCGCTCAGATGGAGTGCTTCTTGGTATCTGGGGAGGTCAAACACACGAGATCGATGGTCTTGAAGAACCGCTTGGACTTCGCATGGTACTGGATGGGCAGACGTGGCTGTTACCAAACCAATTCGATCCCTCTGAGCTTCGGACTGACGTCACGGGCAAGTTGATTCGTTTCCTTCAGGATGATGGCGGTGAGGTGATCGCTGGAAAGCCATATGCTGAGGTAGAGGCAATGAAAATGGTGATGCCTCTAATTGCTTCAGAGAGTGGCACCATATCACACGCTAAATCCGGAGGTGCGGTGATTGAGGCGGGCGATTTGCTCGGAACCCTCTTCCTGAAAGATCCAAACAAAGTTAAGAAGATTTCCCCTTTCGGAGGAGAGTTTCGATGCAGCTTAGATGAAGGATCTGATGCCCCACCTTCAGCTTCTGAAGCTCTTGAAGCGGCGATATCTGCCACCAATCTTCTGCTGGATGGATACGTCCTGCCCGTCGAGGAAACCGTTAACAATCTTCTTGAACGTCTTTGTGATCCCACCCTGTCCGATATTGATGGTGGGCGTTGGCAACGGGCTTGCTCGGTTTTAAATGGAATTGTTGATCGTTACCTTGCAGTGGAACAATTGTTTGCTGGCAAGAAAGTTGATGCAGTAATGCGGGAACAGACCCGCATTAACAGTGGAGATCTCGACGGTCTGCTGAAAATTGTCCTCGCTCACGCCCGGATCAAGCACAGAACCCAACTGGGCATTAGCCTGTTAAAACAGGCGCCAACGCTACCGCAGCGAATCATGGGAGGGCCAATCGGCTGGGCTGATGATCACTCGCCCATATCTGATGAATTTCGGGCATCCATTGAGCAACTTTCAAATCTTCGGGGCACTGACTACGGCGAACTTGCCCTCACAGCCTCAAACATTTTGCTCGAAAAGCGCCTGCCCTCGATTGACAAGCGACTTTCTGAGCTCAAAAGCATTCTATCAGGCGGGGTAGGCTTGGACCGTGCATGGGGAACAGCAGAGGCAGGAGACCTGAAGAGTCTCATAGAATCTCCCACACTTGCTGTCGATTTGTTGCCTTCACTCTTTGTTGATTCCGATGCGGACGTTGCTGATGCAGCTCTTGAAGTGTACACTAAACGCGTGTATCGTGCACACAATGTCATATCCACAGATATCGTTCGCGTCGATGGGTTAGACTCCATGAATTTCAAGTTCCAGTTCAACACCTACCCAGAGGAATCACCTCTCCGTTTTGGTGTCATGGTTGTCACTTCAACTCTTGAGACAGCAAAAATGCAGATGGCAGCCATTCTTGACCGACTTGCAAGTCACATAGGTGATGCATCCAAGGACACCCCGATTCATGTGCTGCATATAGCCCTCAGTAATCAGGCTGATGACGGGTCACTTGCAGATCGTTGCGCCGCTGTTTTAAGCGAGTTTCGAGGACGAATGGCTGAACTCGGCGTGAAGTTCGTCAACGTCATCAGCTATGTCCCTCCAAATCTCCCGCATTACTACACATTTACCGCCGCGAGCGGTTATCAGGAAGATCCTCTCTACCGGGGCGAAAGACCCACAGTAGCACATCTGCTGGAACTTGCCCGCCTTGAGAACTACAACCTGACACGTCTCCCAACTGTCAATAGAGATCTTCATGTGTATGTTGGAGAATCCAAACAAGGGTTTGGAAAGCGAGGCCTTCAAAAACATATGCTGCTCCGTCGAATCAGCCACTCCCGCGATGCAGCGGACGGCGGCATCGAACGTGTCCTCGGAAAAGCTGTTGAAGCCCTTGACCTTGCCAGCCTCGATCCTCGAACCAAGGGAACCAGCTCTGGGAGAATTTATATTAATTTTCTCCCTTTACAAACGAGCAGTCCTTTCGATGCATGCGTCGGAGCCTTAAAAATGAAGGTTTTAGAGTTCATCAGCCGAAATTCAACGGAGCTCCTAACTCAACAGGTGGACGAAATCGAAATTCGATTCCGCATTGCCGAGAATCCGGATTCCCAAGTGCAGATCCCGGTTCGCATCATGGCAACGTCAATGTCAGGTCAATGGCTAAAGGTTGATGTATATCGCGAATATCTCGATCCGCAAACAGGCAAAGCAACACAATTCTGCATGCTTGGTGCAGATGGCGCCGAAGAGGCATGTTTTTTGGAGCCTTACCCAATGCCGGGGACACTGCAGCAGAAGCGGTCCATTGCTCGAGCCATAGGAACAACATACATATATGACTTCCTTGGTCTCATCGAAAAAGCAATGGTGCTCGAGTGGCGTCAATATATCGCCACCTCTGGCGGTGGCGAGGTACCAGTTGACATGTTCCGTGCTGAAGAGTTGGTTCTGAGCCCTGATGGTGGAAGCTTAAGCAAAGCTGAAGCGAGTCGCATCGCGGGCTCCAATGATATTGGTATGGTTGCTTGGCAGTGTTTCATGAAGACTCCTGAATATCCAGATGGGCGCGAAATAGTCTTGGTGGGCAATGATTGCACCTTCATGTCGGGTTCTTTTGGCGTTAAAGAGGATGATTTCTATTTCGCTGTTTCACAATATGCGCGACAGAGAGGCCTCCCCCGCGTTTATATCGCTTCAAACTCAGGTGCTCGCATTGGTCTCGTCGAAGAGCTTAAGCCTTACTTCAAGGTAGCATGGAATGACGCCTCTAACCCATCACTAGGTTTTAAGTACCTGTACTTGTCGCCAGATGACTACGCCGCATTTCCAGCCGGAACCGTGAATGCTTCTGAGCTAGTTGATGATGGAGAAACGCGCATGAAACTTGATGACATCATTGGACAAATCCATGGAATAGGAGTCGAAAATCTTCGAGGATCAGGAATGATCGCCGGGGAACAGTCTGCCGCGTACGCCGACGCATTCACGCTTTCCTACATCACTGGGCGCTCTGTCGGAATCGGTGCATATTTGTGTCGCCTCGGACAAAGGAACATCCAGATGACGAATGGCCCTCTCATCCTCACGGGATATCTTGCTCTCAACAAACTTCTTGGTCGCGAGGTGTACACTTCGCAAGATCAACTTGGTGGCCCACAGGTGATGATGCCAAATGGGGTGAGCCACATGCAGGTCGACGACGACCAAGAGGGCGTCAGAGCAATATTGAGATGGTTATCATACGTTCCAAACAACTGCTTCACGCGATCACCTTCACTACCATCGGCTGATCCCACTACCCGCACAATTGATTTCAAACCAACAAAAACTCCGTACGACCCTCGGCACATGATCGCCGGTGTTGAATCAGCATCAGATGGGTCTTGGGTGAGCGGATTCTTTGACAAAGACTCGTGGACAGAAACCATGGCCGAGTGGGGAAAGTCTGTGGTATGTGGCAGAGCCCGCCTCGGTGGAATACCGATGGGCGTCATAGCAGTTGAGACCCGCCTCATGGAGCAACGGATACCCGCCGATCCTGCTAATCCCGAGTCTCGCGAAGCTGTTTTAGCTCAAGCCGGGCAGGTTTGGTTCCCAGACTCCGCGTACAAGACAGCAACGGCGATTCGGGATTTCAACAATGCAGAGAACCTGCCCCTGATTATATTTGCCAATTGGCGTGGCTTTTCTGGTGGTACAAGGGACATGTATGGGGAAATTCTCAAGTTTGGAGCCATGATTGTTGACGAACTCAGGGTGTATCGCCACCCGGTTTTCGTGTACATACCACCTAATGGTGAGCTTCGTGGCGGCGCTTGGGTTGTTGTAGATCCAACCATCAACGAAGCACGAATGGAAATGTATGCAGATGAGGAAAGTCGTGGTGGTATCCTTGAGCCACCTGGGATATGCGAGGTCAAATTCCGCGACAAGGACCAAAAAGCTGCCATGCATCGCTTGGACCCTGTCCTTCTCGAACTTGATCAAGAGCCCGAAGCAAATCATGAGGAAATTTCTGCCCGGGAAGCACAATTGTCGCCGATGTACACTCAAGTTGCACATGAATTTGCTGACCTGCACGATAGAAGTGGTCGCATGCTGGCCAAGGGGGTGATTCGAGATGTTGTCACATGGGAAACAGCCAGGGAGTATTTCTACAACCGCTTACAACGACGACTTGAAATCGATGATCTCGCCGCGGTGGCTGGGGCAGACCTTGCAACGGTCGAATCGCACCTGTCATCAATAGCCTTCACAGATGCGATTGATTGGAATGACGATGCAATCGTCACAAAATGGCTGCGAACGAACATCAACTTGGTGAAAGAGGAAGTTTCATCTCTTGGTCGCGACGCAGCTATTGAAGACGCAGTTGAAAAACTTCAAAACCTTGACTCAGATGCGCTTCAGCTTGTGCTTCAGAGACTTTCGAGCGCAGAAGACAACTGAGAAAGACAACAATTTAGTTTCAAAGACTTGTTTAATATATCCTCGTCTGTTTCGTTTATATTGAGAAAATCGCAGTTTTTTTACATATTTCTTGCCGTTCTCGCAGGTTCTCTCCAATGTCAAGGTGATACTCTACACAGCGTCGCGGCAACACCCGCATCCCTCAATACCGACAACCACGCACCTTGTTGATTATTCAGCTGGTCGTTGGTGCTTTTAACCTCTACAACCTTGACTACAGACTCACAGTCCTTCCCAATTTTTGTGCTCACGGAATTCCACAAAACTAAATCTGGAGCTCCCCACCTCCAGCATAAATAATCAGTTGCCAATAGTTGCATAACCTTAGCAAGTGCAGTTCCTCCCAGCCCGTCAGCGACTATACACAGGTCTTCAATCCGCAATATGGCCCAGTGTATACCCACGAGATCATGATCAAAATGTGCAGACCATGCCTTGATGAGTAAAATTCTAGCGTAGCCCTTTCGAATTTGGGCGAGACGGTCATTTATGGACGCTTGTCTGAACTGCGTGAAACTTTTTGAACAAAAATCACAAGGCGAGTATTGAAAAGGGGACGAAAATGCGTGAACAATGGGCATGAAAATCACATCTGCGAACAGAAGTGAAAAAAATGTGGTCCATATACGAGACTCGGAGTGTACACCTCGCCAGCAACCAGCGTGCTTACTGGCATAATGCTGCAAAACAAGATTTTCAACGGTCGTGGAACCGCCAGTCATGTCTGCTGAGTCAATAACATAACGGTTCTTTTCTCGGCAATTATCATTTAGTGCACGTGCATGCAAGATAATATCACAACATTCACCTCCCGTATCAACAGGCATCTTTTGGAAATGAAGCGATGAATTTTGCTTCAAACACCGTTGTACCTTCGAAGGTACAAGATTATGGGCCGAGCGCTTGAGTTTGAACCTTTCACAACAGCAAGCCAAGGGATCAATGCCCCCAACGCTACATAAAGCTATAGCATCATACATTCTTTCATGACGCCTGAACAAGTTCAAGCTTGCGCGGTCACACCATGAGCCGCGGTACTCAGGACACGCCTCACCGCCTAAACGGTTGAGAATAATGGCAGTGGCATTCTGAAAATAACCATGCTTCTCTAGAAAATCTGTGATCATAGCGGTCACCTTGCCTTGAAGATGCACCACTTTATATTTTGGACGCGGCGAAGCAGTTTCTATCGAATGTGAGTTTTGCTGCACACTTCGCTCATACTGGATCCATGAGGACATTAATGGCTCGATAAGGCCAAATGCCATAAAATAACTTTCTGTCTCGATTGCGGACTCGAAAGCACTGGCATTTCTTAGAGCAGCGAAGGATCCATCGACCTTCAAACGTGAGCTCTGTTTGGAATATTGTAATGTAGACAAAATAGCCGCCCCCATCGCAGCATCACCGCGATCATTCTCAGATGAGGATCTGGTTAGTGATGGAACGCCAAACGAAGGAAACCTAACGACACCAAGTTCTGGAATGAGACACGCATCGATAGTAGTACGCTTATTGAATGTGAGGTACATCACCACATCAATAGCGCGCTTCAAAGAGGGGACAATTCTAATCATATCAGTCAGAATACCAAAGTTTCCATAATTTGTCCTCGCCTCATCACAATGATACAGTGAGTTGGGTGAGCAACATATTGCATTTTTTCTTCTTAAGCTATTGCATAATCTGTCGATCATATTCAGCTTTTCGCTGGGAAGATCTAATTTTGTAGCTGTCCAAATCATAGACAGCTCATCGCATGTCAAGGCAGTTAAATTTTCTCTGATGTTTTCAATTTCATCCACGGCGAGTTGATGCTGACGAGATGTAACAAGTCCACGGTCCAATAATTCTTCGATCGCAGCATGTAAAGCATCAGAATCATTGAAATAGTTCACGAGGGATGCCTTTCGGAACCATGTTGCTTTGCGGCAAAGGAGGCGAATGAGGAGATATTTTGCTTCTCTTGTGCAATCACGCACGCTAGCAAGTGCATTTCTTTCATTTGCGTATAAGAGCTGAAGATGATCTTTCTGCTCGGCATTATCTATGGCAGTGAAAAGTCTAGCAATCAGTATGTCTCTGTGATGTTGTCCAGCATGCTGCATGGACGCTGCTGCAATGCGTAGCTCGGGGTGCATCATCCTCAGCAAGTCACTTAAGATTGTATGCCTGCAAGATTCTGCAAGGGTCGATTCCATAACAGCTGCACTAACACGTACGTCAATGGTCACGTTGTCTTGTTCACACGCGCTAGTGAGATCCAGATGACAGAAAGACCAGAGACCAGAGACTAGAGAAAAAGTTGCAGATACCACCCCGGCATCGAGAAGAGGAATGAGTTGAGATCTAACGGGCTGTGATAAGGCACGCCGGATCTCATAATTTATTCTGTCAATGTTCTCTGTTGTGTCACCTTCCTTAGCAAATTCTTTCGAGCAACGAGCTCCCTTACAAATGCTTGCATCCCTCCTGAATTGTAGTTCAGTACTGAAAGATGACCTCCGGCGGTCACTCGTTGCAGAAGGCTGCAATGCTAGTGTCATCTGAGGAAGTAAGAATACTGACATTTTATCACTCGTTGGTATGGGCCACAGATTTGAATACATCTCGAACGATAGTCGTAGGAAGAGAACCAAGTCTGCGCCTAAGGCGTCTCTGAATTTCTTCTCGCCATTTAGTTTAAAATCGCTCCCCAAGGATGGAACTGATACAAATGATGCCAGGCGCGAAATTGCGGGAGACATTCTTCCGCAAAAAGGGAACCTAGTGCTACCAGCTGGCGTTTTTTAAGCAACAAAGCGTGTCATTTTCTGAAATTTCACTCGGCGCTGCATACCATTCTTTCCTGTCGGCAGCTATCGATAGTCGGGAAGCGCGAGCGCGAGGGGGGTGAAGGAAACGACGGCGGACATGGTCTGCAAAATCTTGTTTATATATTATTATTAAGAGACTCTTTCATACCTTCATTCGTTCGAATATTCGTTCGAAATAATAATAATAATAACTTTATTACAGGATCGAACGAGGACTGTGTGTGATTCGCTCCATGTGGGTCGGCATAGCCTCAGAGGGATAGATGGTTAATCGTGGTATGCGTTACAATGTTAAGG
>JGI24539J26755_10001270_pt1 | contig 11724 bp, 27 predicted proteins | sample NorSeaMetagenome_2_FD_26755 | JGI IMG/M metagenome (IMG submission 26755) | reverse complement strand
CAAAATATTATAATGAATGGTGATAATGATATGGTTGGTAAATAAAATTTATTTTAATTTATACCAAGCTTTTAAACTAACATCTCTTATAAGTATTTCAGTATAAATAGATTGAAAATATTTCAATCGTTTTAAGTTTATTGTATCACCATCAACTACTTTAAAAGAAATAAAATGTTTTATCATACTAATATCTTTAATCCTACCACCAAAAATAGAAACTAAAGGAGAGTTAGAAACATAAACTTCTTTCAAATCTTCAACATTTTCTAAACCTTTTAATGATAATAACTTAGTCCAAGAAAAATCAACACGCATACATTTTTCTGGAAATTTTTTAATAGAAACTAAATCGTAATTATTTGAAAAATTAACAACTCTACATTCTTTAGGACAAAAATCTACTTCAGTTAATTTATTAGAACCAGCATGAAACGCAGAACCTACTTTTTCAGGACATCCTTTTAATGTAGTTAAATTATTATTCATACAATCATAAGACATTTCAACAATTTTAGGACCACCTTCTAATGATGTTAATTTATTATACCCACAATAAAAATTACCACCAATCCATTCAGGACATCCTTCTAATGTGGTTAATTTATTACTATGACAATAAAAATTACCACTAACTTTATTAAACTTTAAAGGAAGTTCAGTTAATTTTAAACTACCTAATCTTACATCACCAAGAACATCAATAGATCCATCGTCTAATATTGTATAACTTTCTATAAGGTATTTTTTACAAATCTGTTCTACATTCATTAATTATATATTATTTTAAAATAATGTTATTTAATATATAAAAATCATAAATGAAAAAGATAATATATTTTATAATAATTTTTTTAATGTCTTGTAAAAACACAACAAATATTAAAATGTCGTATGAAGAATATCGTATGGTGTTAGATATTAAAGAAAAAGAAATAAGAAAGGAATTAACAGATTCTTTAAATTTATATAAAACAGATACTATTTATATTGATACTTGTTTAGTTAAAATATATGACTAAAAGTTTTTTTTATTGAGTTTTTATTCTTATATTTAACACACTAACACAAATAAGAACAAAGATAATGAGTAAGTTATCAGATAAAGAATGGATTGGCCTAATTAATAATATTATCATTCTAACAGAAACTGGAATGAGGTTAGGTGAATCTTATATGAAATCTTTGAGTAAAATAAATATTGATTTATATAAAGAAGTTGTTGGTACAAATTGTGATACTTTACATAAAGAAGAAAATATTATTAATTTAGTTAATTTTTTAAAAAATGAATAGTGAAATAAAGATAGGATTTTTCTCAGATACACACACATTACATAAAGAATGGAAAGATAATTTCGAATCATTTGGACATGGTGATGAGTTAGAGAATATGTGGTCAGAATTAGATATATTATGTTTTACTGGAGATTGTTCTGGTAGAGGAAGTTCTAGAAATATTGAGTATTTTATGAAATGGTTTTCTGACCAACCAGCAAAGGAAAAGGTGATGATTGCTGGTAACCACGATTTCTTCTTTGAGAACGCATCAGAAGAAGAAATAAAAGAAATGTTATCTAAGTTTCCAAATATTCACTATTTGAATGATAGTGGTATAGAATTATTTGGATTAAATATATGGGGTAGTCCAGTGCAACCAAAGTTTGGCAATTGGGCATTTAATAGAAACCGAAACACTACAGTTAATGGTGATGGTAGTGTAGATGACTATGATGGATCACCTTTATATAATGGAATCAAAAAACACTGGGATATGATTCCAAATAATACTGATATTTTACTAACACACGCACCACCATTTAAACATGGTGATTTATTAGCACATAAATTTAGAAGATATGATGAGTGTCCAAATGTTGGGTGTGTTGATTTAAGCATTGCTATAGAAAGAGTTAAACCTAAGATAGTTGCGTTTGGACACATACACGAAGGATATGGGAAAGTAAAAGGTGATGATGATATTATTTACATCAACTCAAGTTCACTTAACGAAGAATACTCACCAGTAAACGCACCTAAATTTCACAAATTATAAATTAAGTAAAATGAAATATTTACAATTAACCTTTATCTTAGAAAAAGACGAAGTAAAGAAATCAAAAAAGTGGATTAAAAAACAACAGAGAAAACATATTGATAAACATATTGATATTAATAATAGGTTCTCATATAATTTCACACAAACAGGGTTAGGTTATATAGGTTCTATAAAAGATAATCTAACTGGTAAAAAGAAAGTATTAACAGATTTTAATTATAAATAATGAAAACAGAAGTAACAATAAACATAGATGATTATTTATCAGAAGAAGAAAAAAAAGAAATAGCTATTGATGTTTTTAGAAACCAAGTTAAAACACAATTGTTTAAATCTATTGACGGAACAGTACAATCTGATAGTGAGGTACAAAGAGTTATTGGAAACATAAGTTATGAGGTTGTATTTAACGAAGTTCAAAAGTATATACCAAATGCTAAGAAAATGGTTGAAGATAAAGTAAGTAAAATTTTAAAAGAAAAAGATTTATCTTATTATATTTTCAGAAAAAAAGATGCTTGGGATAAAGAAGAAAGTTTAGCTATAACTTATTTAAATCAAGGAATTAAATCAAATGAAGAGACTTTCAAAGCAAGGATAAGAAAAGAAATGGAAGAATATGATTTAGGTGATGATTTAAATAAAGAATTATCTAATAAATTTGATAAGCTAGCCGATACTATGTATTCTTTATCTGATTTATTCATAAATAAGTAATAAGGAAATTAATTTTTAATAAATACTATTAATAAAAATTATTAAAAATTAATATGGTTAACAAGAAAAGACATATACTAAAAGCTCTAACATGGAGATTGATTGCTTCTATCACAACATTTTTAATAGGATGGATAGCTACGGGTGATATAAGAGCTGGTTTATCTATAGGTGTTTTTGATTTTTCAATAAAATTGGTTTTATATTATATACATGAAAGAGTTTGGTATAAAAGTAAATATGGAATTGAATAATAAAAATTATAAATTATATGAGAAAATTATTAATATTATTAGTAACGTCAGTTTTACTGATTGGGTGTAAACAAACTTGTGTGCCTTGTATAACTAATAAAAAACAATTAAATAAATATATTGTTAAATATACTGAAGATAATAAGACAAATAAATCGATTTGTCTTGATTTCTAAACAAATTTAATATAATTAACTATAAGTTAAGTAATTAAAAAATATATAAGTATATGGAATTTAAAACAATTAAATATAAACCTAAGAATCAACAAATGTTTTTTACTTCTTTGAAGAAAAAAGTTAATGAATATTTTGATGAAAAAAAATCAAGTAAAGGAAATTGGAAAATGTATCTAAAAACAGTTCTTCAAATGGCTGGATATTTTATACCGTTTTCTATTTTATTATCATATGATAGTATGTCAACTTTATCCTTTTATGGTATTTGGATAATAATGGGTGTTTTTATGGCTGGTATAGGACTTAGTATACAACATGATGCAAACCATGGAGCTTATTCAAGTAACAAAACTATAAATTCAATTTTAGGAGCATTGATAAATTTAGTTGGTGGTAGTGCTCATAATTGGAAGATTCAACATAATATTTTACATCATACTTATACTAATATAACTGGACATGATGAAGATATACACCCTGTTGGTATTTTACGATTCTCACCAAATGAGAAACTTAAAGGAATTCACCGTTTTCAACATTTATATGCTTGGTTCTTCTACGGACTAATGACTATTCAGTGGTTAACGACTAAAGACTTCAGGGGATTAAAAAGATATTATGATATGGGTCTTGTTAAAGGTAATTATAAAAAAGAGTTTTTTAAACTTATTATTTGGAAAATAATTTACATAGGATATGTTTTAGTATTACCTATATTATTTGTCGATAACTTTAATTTTATAGAAATAATTATTGGATTCTTATCAATGCATTTCTTAGCTGGATTAATATTAGGATTAATCTTTCAACCAGCACATGTAATGGAAACATCAGAATTTCCAATGCCTAACCAAGATATGACTATTGAGAATACATGGGCTGTTCACCAAATGAACAATACTACTAATTTTGGGAATAAGAACTTTTTATTAAACTGGTACGCTGGTGGGTTAAACTTTCAAGTAGAACATCACCTTTTTCCTAATATCTGTCACATACATTATAAAAAATTATCCAAAATAGTTAAACAAACAGCTAAAGAATATGGTGTTCCTTATAACGAACTACCTTCTTTTACTTCAGCACTTTGGAATCACGCTAAAATGCTTAGAAAGTTAGGAACCTCTTAATAATAGCATGGTTTTTGATATTAATATATAAACGATAAAAATGAAAAAAATAACCACAAAAGTAATATTATTATCTATTATATTTTTTATTGGATTAATATCAAAATCACATTCACAGTGTATCAAAGGTAATTGTTATAACGGAAATGGGACCTTTTTATATCCTAATGGTGATAAATATCAAGGACAGTGGAAAGTAGGTCAAATGCAAGGCATGGGTAAATATGAATACTCTAATGGAGATAGATATGAGGGCCAATTTCATTTCAATAAAAAAGACGGTACTGGAATATATGTCTGGAAAAATAAAGGAAGTTATATCGGACAATGGAAAAACGATATGAGAGAAGGTTGTGGTAAGTTTCAATGGCCTAACAGCTCAACATATAACGGATTTTGGAAACAAGACAAGATTATCAACACAGATGTGAATGTAGTTACTGATACACAAAAGAAACCAACATTTGGAAATTAATTAATATAATATAATATAAAGTTTTGTTTTTAGATAATTTATCACTAAATTACAGTATGATAAGAATTAGGAGAAAAACAAAACAAATTTTTATAGAAAATTCTTTAGCTTTTGGTGGTGGAAACAAAATATAACCTTTGTTGACTTACTACTATTTGGTGTTAAAATAAAGAACTTATATAAATATTATATTACATATAGAAATGAATTTGTTTACTGTAGTAATATTTAAAACGAATAATAATAGAAATGAATTTAATAATAGAATTATCACTGCAACTAATATTGACATTAGTGATACATGAAGTAGGGTATTGGATGTATGGTAGAAATTATGAATTTAGTAGGATATGTATGGATAACTTAATTTCCGGTATTATATTATCATTTTCAGTGACACTAATATTTTACTTTTCATACTTATTTATAAATGAACTTATATTAACTTAAAAGATATGGTAGCAGTAGGATTTGGAGTATTTTGGGTAGCATTGACAATAACATTAATAATAACTAAAAAATAGATTATGAAAGAACAATTATACAAATTGCTTGAAAGTAAAGCACTTTTAGAAAAAGAAGAAGCAATAACAACATTTAAATTGATGACTGAACATCCTGCTGGAATCGGTGATCATTCTACTGATGACTTTTATAAAAACGCAGAAGAAGCTTTACAAAAATTAGTTGACGCTGAAGATAAATTATCTACGTTAGAAAAATTTAAATTGGACTTATTTACTACACAAAAATATTCATGAAAGCAAAAATAGAATTTGATTTAGAAGATTTAGATGATGTAATATCACATTTAAGATGTGTTAAAGCTGAAGATATGGCAAAAGCATTATCTAAAATAAAAAATATATCAAAAGATAACTGGACATTTAATGTATCAGAAATGCAAAGTAAAATACAAGAAGTTTTTGAAGAGTATAATATTAACATAGAAGATTTAATAAATGAAAAATAGTAAAGTAATAATAACCACATCAGATAATTTAAAAAAATTAGGGAAAGAATTATATGACGCAAGTGTTATAATTTCTGATAATAAGATTTATAAAAACCAATGTGGTTTATCAAATGTTGTTGTTTTAGATTGGGCTATAAATCATCCAGGTAGAATTGAAGAATATATTGAGCTTAAAGATAACATGATTGAAGAAAGACGAATATCAAATAATATAGAACTTGGTGATGTATCTTTTGATGGATTAAAATCTGAAGTTAAAATAGATATTACTGGATTGTGTGCTAGTGGTAAATCTAATATTGCTTTATTAATATATGATACACTTAAATTACATGGTATTAAAACAAATATCAGTGATTGTGATATTGAATATGAAGATATAGATATGATGAGATCAAAAAGAAGTCAAATTTTCAATAACTTATCAGAAAGAAGTGGTGTTTCTATTGAAACAAAAATTGCTCAAAGAACCTTTGTTGAAGAGTAGAAGTTGTAATATATAAAACATGGGTAAAAATAATATAGAACACAGACCATGGGGTTGCTATGAAGTAATAAAAAAATCATCTGATGATTTAGAACTTGAAAAATTAATTACCGTAAAACCTAATAACAAGTTGTCTTTACAATCACATAAACACAGAGAAGAATTTTGTGTAGTGATAGAAGGAAATGCTTTAGTTGAAATAGATTCAGTTACATATACCTTAACATCTGGTGAGAAAATTCATATCCCGATAGGTGTTATACATAGGGTTAGTAATATAGGTCAAAAGGACTTAGTTATACATGAGATTCAAAAAGGTGAATTATTATCAGAAGAAGATATTATCAGATATGAAGATGATTATGGTAGAGTTGATTATAAAGAAGTTCTTATTGAGATGTTTAAGAAATATCCAAACCATTGTGAGTTTGGTGAGAAATTATCAAGTTTAATTAATAATTTATAAAATGAGTGATAAAAGATATCAAGATTCCAATAAGTTAGTGAAGCTAATTAGATACAGACACTATCTTTATTTACCATTTAAATGGTTATGGTATAAGTATGTTATATCCTTCAATATAGTTGATGATAATACCCTTAAAGAAGATAAAGTAATTGGTGTTGATTTAAAATTATTAGTATCTTGTTTATTCAAAAAATATATTCTTAGAAGAAACATTAAAATACCAAAATGTGTATTATGGTCATTACTGATAGGTATAGCTCAAGGTGATATGAAATGGTATTATACACAAGATGAGGTAATGAATTTTATAAAAAATGATTAAGTTATTATGAGTGAGAAAATTTTTTTAATTGAAAAAGGTTGGATTGATCCAATGGGAAACAGAAATACTTCTGGATATGAAATACATTCTTATGTAAAATCGGAACAAGAAGCTATAGATTTTTGTGAAAAAAATGGATATTGGACAGGCGATGATTGTTGGGAAATAAGATTAACTTCTAATGATAAAATGTATAAATATAGATACACTGAAGTTAAAATATTAAATAAAGAATAAAAAGTATACATAAATATTATGATAGGTAAATCAGATTTAAACAAATTAACTGACATCTTAAAAATAAAAGGATATAAATTAGAAACTGAATTAGTAGATTTAGAAACTATTAATAATTGGTTAATGAATGATCATCAAATATTTATTGAAATAAAGGTGGATAAAACAACTTATCCTAAATATTGTTATACCATAAGTAGGTTCCATGGGAATCCAAAAAACTTATCTGAAAAAGTTTGGTATTGGGAAACAGAGTTGGAATATGATTGTAGAAAAAATTTCAAATTAGAAAACACACACAAAGAAGCTTTCAATAGCTCAATTTTAGAATCATTAAAATTAATAAATGATTGTGATAAGCAATCAGTCAGTAATATATTTGGTTAATAACAATTAAATCCATATATTTGAAGTATGGTTAAAAATGTTTACATAGGAGATATTCATGGATTAACGGTATGGAAAGATATCGTTAAAAAACATTCAGACGCTGATAACATTGTTTTTATTGGTGATTACTTTGATTCATTTGATGTTAGTGGACTTGATCAGTTAAATAACGCCAAAGAAATTGTTGAATTTAAGAAATCACAAGAATTAAATACGAATAAAAAAGTTTACTTACTTATTGGAAATCACGACCATCACTATTTACCTGGTACTAGTGAAAGAGGATTAACTTCAGGTTACCAACCTGTAATGTCTTTTCAATTTGAAGATTTCTTTAGAGAAAATAAAGATATGTTTCAAATGGCTGTTATTATTGGTAATAAGTTATGTACACACGCTGGTGTTAGTGACAAATATATAACTGATTTCGGATATTGGAAATATGATAGTCATAAAGATGAAAGTAATGTAGCTGATTGGTTAAATGATTTATTTAAATACCAACCTAATAGCTTTTTATTCTCGGCTGGTTATGATAAAAACAACACTGGGATTGGTTCTGATGGATATGGTGATGATGAGTGGCAGTGTCCAATTTGGATTCGACCTAGATCATTACAACGAGTTAATAAAAAAACAGATTTAAAAAAGATGTTTATTCAAATCGTTGGACATACTTTACAATCAAGTATTGATATCAAAGGTAAAACAACTGGTGGTAAATACTACTACATTGATACTTTACCTAATAATGAATATCTTGTAGAGATTGATGGTGAATTAATTGTTGATAAAATAGAATAATTATGATGTTAAATGATTTGAGAATAGGAAATTTGGTAACTCCTTTAAATGATATTGGAGATCCAATAGATGATTGTAATTGGAGAATTACGACTATTGCTAGAAATTATGTTTGTGTTGAATACATAACAGAAATAACAAGGTCTTCTGTTGATATCAAAGGTATTAAATTAACAAGAGAGTTATTACTTAGGTGTGGATTTTATAATGATAATAACTCTGATGACTACATTTTAGATGACTGTATAGAACTTAGATTAAAAGATGATGATTGGGTAGAACCTTCCTTTGATGTGATATTAAAGGGTTCTTATATTACTTACTTATCTGATATACATGAGTTACAGAATTTATATTATTTTTTAAATAAAATTGAATTAGATATTAGAAATGTATAATGAAAAAAAAATACTTAGAGATAAAGAAAATATTCTAAAATCTTTAAATGAAAACCATCCAAAATATGGATACTCTAAACACGACTTAATTGACATTTTAGTTAAGTCATGTGGATATGAATGTAACCTTGTGTTTATTAATTCAATTTTAGACACAGAACGTTCTATGATAAACACAATAGGTAGTTTAGATGAATTGTGTATGTTTTTAACTACTAGAGGAATATTAGATGTTAGAAGCACGATATTAAAAGATAATTTTCTTAGACTAAGATACTTTACGATGAATTATGATAATTTTGAAAAAAATAAATTAAGAAAAAAGAAAATAAATAAAATTTTAGATAAATGAATATTAAAAAGAAAGAAACACTTGTTTGGAATGGATCACACAAAGGAGTTGATTTTGAAATAAATAATTGGAATAGGAATGGATCCGAACATTGGTGTTATTATTTAATTTTAAAATTAGATAGAATACCCAAGGAAAACAATCCTGATAGTTTTTGGTTAAATCCAGGTGATATGGGATATGGTGGTGTTTTATATAAATATTACGACCATGAAGTTATTTCTGATTTAGATTGGCATGGTGGTATAACATGGTATGAAAAAAAAGGTGGATTTGATGGAACTAGTAAGATAATTAAAATAGGATGTGATTACCAGCATTATACAGATGAAGGCCGTAAATATACATTAAATGATATTAAATACGATGTTGAGGGAAGTATAAATAGATTTTTAGAATATGTACCTGATTATAAATACTGGTGTTGTGGTAATGGTAAATTATATGATTTAAAAGAAGGTATTTTAAAATCTGATAAATTTCATAGTGAAGAATATTATGGCGATAAAGAATGGTATAAAAAAGAAAAAAAGTTTATTTCAAGACAAAGAAATATAAGTTCAATATTAGAAAATTCAAAATAATAAATTAAAATAAATATATATATCATTATGTTGCACCTTTTCAATATAATGTCGTTTAAGAATAGGGAAATAAACTTGGATAAAAAAGTTTATGTTTATAGATGTTTAAATAAACCTGGATATATTTATAGTATTAAACAATTCGGGAAAGTAGTTGGACATACAAGTAATTTAATATTGTCTGATGTTAATTTTAAAATAGTTAAAAGTGGAAAAGAAAAAGCTATTGAAACAAATGTTAGAAATGTTCACGCTTTAATAAATGGTTATATAATCAATGATAGTAAAAGTAATAATGTTATAGGTGAGTTAAAGTATTATCCTTTTTGTCAAGAAAACTTTCAGTGTAATAATAAAGAAATTAAAAAGTGTAATAAAGTTACTATCGATAATAATAAATTATTTTGTTATGATTGATCTTTGCCTTTAAGTATTTTTTTAATCTTATTATTTAATAATAATTTTTTTATTTTAGATTTTAATTCACTTACCATTTTATTATATTCTTCTTCATTATATGAACCCATAACTTTATTAGGTAGCCCATAACTACTATTGATAAATAATTTTCTACTAAATTTTAAAACACCTAATTGGTTTTTTAGTTTTTTTATTTTATCTGAATTTGTATCCATATCTTTCTAATAATTTTTTGTTTGGTATTGATTTTTTTGTTTCGTAAAATAAATTAAACTTCCATTTTATTATTTCATTATTTCTTATAAAATTTATTATTTTAAAATCTATAATTTCTTCTAAAGAACATCCATTAATACCAAATACTGATATTGGATTTAAAGAACAATAAAAATAAGATTCAAACTTTATATTAAATTCTGATAAGTCAATTATATCATTATTCTCACAATCAATTATACCACCTACTAAAGATTTATTTGATTTCAAAGATATCAATTTATTATTAGAACAATCAAAACTTTCGTTTATTTTTTCTGGTAAGAAATATAAATTAGTTAATTCATTATATGAACAATCAAAATGTCCATTAACATATTTCGGTGAATTTTTTAATGTAGTTAAATTACCACCTGAGCAACAGAAATCACCATAAACTTTATTGAATTTTAATGGAAGTTCTGTTAACCCCATACCCAAAATAATAACATGTTCATCAACATCAATTGATCCATCATCATTTATTATATAATTACTTATATTATATAGTTCACATAATTTATCAATATTATATTTCATAATGTTTAAATATAACAAATAAAAACAACAAAAACAATATAATAATATAAAACATGTATAAAAAATATTAAATAATGAAAATACCTTATGTTGGAGAATTATCTTATTTAACTATAGGAGTAAGACAATTAAATATGAATTTGTTTCAATATCATATAAATGATGGATATGATAAAATAATATCTGATATTAAAGTGATAGAAAATAATAAATCATTTACTCAATGGAATAATAAAAAAGCTTTATCTGAATTGTTAGATTATTTAAAGTTAATTAAAAGACAAAAAAATATTAAAAATATACTTGAGTTTAAATAACTTTATAATGGTATAATGATAATTCATCCGTTTTTAAAAATCTAAAATGGAAAATACTATGTAGATACATAAGTTTTTTTCTATTTATAGTACCACCATCAATTACATTAAGTCTTTTAAGCATTGATATACAATCATATTCTTGTTTATCTAAGAAATAAAAACATGTATTACTACATAAAAAAATACCACTGAATTTAGAATCAAAATCTTTTAAATCAGATAAATTTAAATTATATGAACAATCAAACTCACCATCTATATTTTCTGGACAACCTTTTAATGTTGTTAAATGATTAGACTTACAAACAAAATCACCTTCAACTAATTTAGGACCACCTTCCAATGAAGTTAATTGA
>JGI24539J26755_10001268_pt1 | contig 11731 bp, 12 predicted proteins | sample NorSeaMetagenome_2_FD_26755 | JGI IMG/M metagenome (IMG submission 26755) | reverse complement strand
TCAAAAGTTGGAAATGTATGATTTAATATAGTAAGAAGTAAAATAAACCATGAGCTCCAAAAAGCTATTTTTAACCAAGTTGAAATTGTCTTTTTAGTAACAAAATAAATTGCTATAAAAGAAATGATTAAAAATAAATAATCTATTATTTGCCACCACAATGGAGCTTCAGAGCAACATGTTGCTGAACATGCTTTAGCAATAAATAAAAAAGGAGTTCCAATACAATGTATCATACACAAAGAGCTAGCTATTATTCCAACATTGTCTAAAGAAAATGAAATCGTTTTCAACTAATTTACTTTTTAAAAATTAACTTTGCAAATATATATTTATTTTGATAAATGCAATTGATTTGCGTTTATTTTAATATTTTTGAATTATGAAATTAATTGATAAGGAAAATATTGATTTTGGATTGTTATTATCTCAACACGGATTGAGTAAAACATCATTTAGAAAATTTTTAATTGAACTATTCTATAAAACTCATCATGCTTTGTCTGTAGATGAGATTATTAATAATTTATCCTATCAAATTGACAAAGTCTCTATTTACAGAGCCTTAAATGCTTTTGAAAAAAATGGTTTAATTCATAAAGTTCCAGACAAGGCTAATTTAATTAAATATGCTTTATGCAAAAGTGAATGTAGCTCTGAAAAACATTTACATAATCATGCTCATTTACTATGTTCTATTTGTAATGAAACATACTGCATAAATGATTTTAAAATACCTGTAGTAAATGAGTACAAAGGGTTTTTAATCAACAATTTAAAAGTTATTCTTGAAGGAAGTTGTGTTGATTGTCAACAAATTTAAACATAGATTATTTAATATAAATTATATGATAAAATTAAAAAATATTCACAAATCCTTTAATCAAAATAAAGCTCTTGATAATCTTTGTTTAGAGGTTAATCCAGGCGAGATTTATGGTCTTTTAGGAGCTAATGGAGCTGGAAAGTCTACTACAATGAATTTACTTTTAGGCTTTTTACAGCCAGATAGTGGATCAATTGAAGTATTTGATTCTCAAAATAATTTAAATAACAAAAAAGATAAAATTGGATATATTCCTGAAAATGTAAATTTATATCCATACTTAAGTGGAATTGAGAATTTAGATTATTTCTGTAAAATAGCTGGTTTAAAATATAAAAATGAAGAATTAAAAGAATTACTATCTGAGTGTGGCTTAGAATCAGATGCTCACAACAAAGTCACTTCTGATTATTCAAAAGGAATGCGCCAGAAAGTAGGAATTGCTATTGCATTAGCAAAAGATGCAAGTATTTATTTATTAGATGAGCCTGCAAGTGGATTAGATCCCTTAGCTAGCAATGAGTTGTCAGAGATGTTAAAGAAGCTAGCATCAAAAGGAGCTACTATTTTAATGGCATCACACGATATATTCAGAGTTAGAGAAACATGTAACAAGATTGGTATTTTAAAAAAAGGTAAGCTTGTCAATGAAATTCTATCTAAAGACGTTAGTTCCAACCAGCTTGAAGAGATCTATATAAATTTTATGAAAAATTAATCTTTTAGTCTATGATAAATATTTTAGTAAATGAGTGGAAAGGGTTTTTTAGAAATAAATTATTTGTTTTTTTAAGTTTATTCTTTCTGATTTCTTTGTGTGTAGTGACATTCTTTGGGATTATTCAAAATGAGAAACAGCTTGAAGAACAAAAAATAGCTCAAGAACATATTAGATTACAATGGGATCAAATGGAGCCCTCAAACCCACATAGTGCTGCACATTTTGGAAGTTATGCTTTTAAATCTACTTCTATTCTAAATAGTATTGACGAAGGAATTAATGCTGTTACAGGAAATGTTCTTAGACTAGAGGGTCATAAACAAAATGATGTAGTTTTTTCTGAAGCATCTCAATCATTACTTATTTCAAAATTTGGAAAGTTAAAGCCTGCCCTGATTTTTCAATTTATTATTCCATTATTTTTAATTTTCTTTTCTTTTAATAGTTATACCTCAGAAAGAAGTAACGGGAGACTTAAGCTTTTGCTTATACAGGGAGCAAGCTTAAGACAGATAGTTTTTTCTAAAGTTTTTAGTATATGGGTAATTGGAATAGTTTTATTACTAGCATCTATTATAGTTCAGTTTGTTTTTAATAGTACTGAATTAAGCTCAGATACTTTCTTGAGACTTATTCTATTGCTTTTCACTTATGCTATTTACTTTTTTATAATAGTTACTCTTACAGTTTTATTGTCTGTTATTTTTAAAAATAGTACAGCAGCTTTATCTGTAACTATTTTAATATGGGTTATTTGGACTATCTTTTTACCATCAATAATTGGTAAAACAGCTGAAGAAATTTCTCCACTTCCTACAAGAATTGATTTTAAAGAATCAATGGCTTCTGATAGATCTAAGGGAATTGATGGTCATAATCCTCGTGGAGATAGGCGGCAAGCTTTAGAAAAAGCTACCTTAGAAAAATATAATGTAGAAAAACTTAAAGATTTACCAATTAATTTTTCTGGTATTCTCATGCAAGAAGATGAGGAATATGGAAATAAAGTATGGGATAAACATTTTGGAAGTTTATATGATCAGCTTAAATCACAAAAAAATATTTACCAAATTAGTGGTTTTGTTAATCCTTTTATTTCTTTACAAAACCTAAGTATGGGAACATCTGGTACAGATATGTATCATCATTTAGATTTTTTAAGTCAAGCTGAAAAATATAGAAGAGTATTTATTAAGTCTTTAAACGATGAGTATGCATTTGGTGGCTCGAAAACAGGACAAAGAGGATGGAAAGCAAGTAATGAGTTTTTTAGATCTGTTAAAGAGTTTCAATATCAGAACCCAACTTTTTCTTCATTTTATTCAAAATATATAATTGACTTTTTAATCCTTTTATTTTGGGTATCTATGCTTGTTATTTTTCTTTCTTTTTCATCACGAAAAACTTTAGATATATGAAAATGTTAAATATCTTTCTTTATGAATTTAAGCACTTTATAAAAAGTAAAGCAAAACTATTTACTTATTTATTTTTTGTCTTAGCTTGTATTTATTCAATTTATAATGGCTTTAACTTACAAAATAATCATCTTTCTACTATTGAAAATATTCAACAACAAGATGATGAGAATATTTCACAAGTTGTTAATTGGTTTAAGAATGGAGAAACAGGTCCAAAAGATAGAGATTGGATAGACGTCACAGATCCATATTGGTGCATGAGATACTCTCCAACTTATGTAGTTAAAAACCCATCTTCACTTTTACCTCTTGGACTGGGACAATCTGAACAATATGGATACTATAAAAAAGTGACTATTTGGAGCTCGCCATTTGATAGTGATATCGTAGAAGAAATTTCTAATTATGAAAGATTAATAAATGGAAATATTGACTTTTCTTTTCTCATACTTTTTTTACTTCCTTTACTACTTATTATTTTGACATATAATTTAAATGGATTAGAAAAGGATTTAAAATTTGATAATCTTATTGCAATACAGACTGGAAATTCAAAAAATTGGATTCTTTACAGATTAATTTTCTATACAACTCTTTTACTAACCACAGTAAATGCTTTAATTATTAGCGTTGTCTTTATAAATAATATTCTAATTGCTGATGCTGTAGATCTAATTCTATTATCAAATTTATATATTTTCCTTTTTATAATTCCTTTTTATTTTATTATTGTCTTTAGCTCTTCAAGTACATCAATTGCATTTAAAATGATAAGTATTTGGTTGATGTTATGTGTTTTAATTCCAGGATCAGTTCATCAATACGTTAGCTTAAAGTATCCACCTAATTACATGACAGATTTTCTAGATGCAAATAGAAAAGATACTTACGCTGTATTTAAACTGCCAAAAGAAGAATTACATCATCTACTAATGGGTATTTATCTTGATTTAGATACTACAAAGCAAGGGCAAGACTCCATAATAAACAGAACAATAGTTCGAAATACAATGAGCGCTATAGTAAATCAAATCAATATTAATGCAATAAATAAAATAGAGCAACAAAATGATTCTAAAAATGATCTTATAATAGGTTCTTATTGGTTTAACCCTGTTTCATATTTTCAAAATGAATGGAATACTTTAACATCAACAGATTATAATTCCTATAAAGATTATCGAAAAGATATTCAGTATGCAGTAGATAATAAGCTTGAGTTACTCACTTTTGAATCATGGGATGAAAGAAAAGTTAACTCTAAAGTCTATGATAAATATTTGGATAAATTAAAATCTACTAGATAATTATTTTTTTCTTTATCTTGCAGTTTAATTATTGCTCATAATTCAACAATAAAAGCTTAAATTTTTAATTAAAAACAGCAAATAATGATAAAATCAGGTAATCCTGCATTAAATAAAAAGACCTTTGAAAATTTAATTGCTTCCCCACAAGGAGTTATGACTATTGACGGTGCAGTTAATAAAACAGCGATTAGTATTGGTATACTATTAATTGCTGCCTACTATACTTATACTAATGCCATTCTTGATTATGTTATAATAGGTTTTGTAGGTGGATTTATTGTAGCTCTTGTTACGATATTTAAGAAAGAGTGGTCTGCTACCACAGTGCCTATATATGCTTTACTTGAAGGACTAGCACTTGGAGGTATTTCAAAAATATATGCTGATGCCTTTGAACCTGGAATTGTTCCTCAGGCAATTATGCTTACTCTAGGGATTTTATCTGCTCTTTTATTTGCTTATAAATCAAAAATAATTCAACCAACAGAAAATTTTAAATTAGGACTTTTTGCTGCTACGGCTGGAATTGGAGTTGTGTACCTAATTAGCTTTCTAATGAGNATGTTTGGAAGTGGAGGGCTTCCTGTAATGAACCCTGCCAATTCATCTATGTTAAGTATTGGCTTTTCGCTTTTTGTTGTAGTCATTGCTTCTCTAAATTTAGTGATGGATTTTGATTTTATTGAAACAGGAGCTGCTAATGGAGCTCCTAAATATATGGAGTGGTACGGTGCATTTGGCTTAATGGTTACTCTAATCTGGCTTTATCTTGAAATATTAAGGTTACTTGCTAAGCTTAGCTCAAGAAGATAATATTTTATGATGAAAAAAATACTACTTATTTTATTTTGTTTGCCAATGATTTCATTTGGACAGCAAAACTTTAATTTTTTACATGATGGTTTAAGCAGAGAATATATTTATTATTCACCAAGCAATTTAGCTCCAAATGCTCCTTTAGTTTTTGTTGCACATGGATTTACAGGATCTGCCCAAGGAATTATGTCTTACTCTGGCATGAATAATATAGCTGATCAAAATGGTTTTGCTGTTTGCTATCCACAGGGGACTTCTGATTTTTGGGGAGATAATTTTTGGAATGTTGGTTATGATTTTCATTCTGGTGTTAATATTGATGATGTTGATTTTTTAGAAAGTTTAGCTGTTTATTTACAATCTACTTACCAACTTAGTTCATCTAACACTTTTTTTACTGGAATGTCCAATGGAGGGGAGATGTGTTACTTATTAGCCTTTGATGGCTCTAATGTTTTTAAAGCTTTTGCTCCTGTAGCTGGAACAGTTTTTCCAAATGGATTAATAAATAATCTTTTTACTTCAAATTTTTCTATTCCTTTCTTTGTAACGCATGGACTAAATGATAATGTGACATATTTTGGTGGTGATGTAAATGATCAGTACTGGGGCCCTTATTTGTCTGTTGATACTTTGGTAAATTTTTGGGTTAATTATAATTCTCTTACAAGTCTTAATATTGACACATTTCCTGATTTAAATAATAATGGTAAAATAACAATAAGTAAGAAATACTCCTCATTTGCTTCAAACAGTCATGATGTATGGTTATATACACATCAAAATGGACATAATTGGGGGTCTGATGCAGATATGGTAATTGAGCAAGAAATATGGGATTTTTTCTCACTTTTTTCTAATAACCCATCTGAAATTCATGAATTTAATTCATCAAATAAGCTTATTTCAATAACCAATTTATTAGGTCAAAAAGTAATTGATAAAAAAAATTCTGTTCTTTTCTATAATTATAATAATGGAACAGTTGAAAAGAAGGTTATTATTGACTGATTTTAAAGAGATTACATCTTTACTTAAACANTTAAATTTAAATTTCATNATACTTAAAAAATCATAAAAAAATCATTTTTCGCATTAGAAATTAAGAATGTTATTTTAATTTTATAGCATGAAAAATTTACTCTTAATATNTNTTTTATTACCATTAATTTCTATAACTCAGAATTGGACTAATTCATCAAATTTTATTGGAGAAGGAAGGCATCATCCAATTACATTTTCAAATGATGATTATGGATTTGTTGTTTCTGGAAGTTATTTAAATAATATGTTCAAGTATGATAAAATAAATGATTCTTGGAGTCAGTTACAAGATTTTCCTGGATCTGGGCGAGGCTATGGTTATGCTGTTTCATATAATAATAAGGCTTATGTAGGCTTTGGTTCTACTGATAACGGTTCTTTTCCTACGGATTGGTGGGAGTATGACATGTTAAATGATATATGGACACAAAAATCAAGTTTCACTGGAGATGGTAGGAACCATCCAGCGATGATTTTAGTAAATAATAAGATTTATGTTGGATGTGGTAGTAACAATAATGGTAACTTAGGTGACTGGTGGGAGTATGATATAAGTCAAGATAGTTGGAATCAAAAAAATAATTTTATTGGAAATAATAGACATCATCCTTATTACTTTGGAATAGGAGATTATGCTTATGTTGGTTTTGGTCACGGAAGTATGATTGGCCCTGGTACTAATCCTTCTTCAAATGCCTATATTTATAATGATTTTTATAGATATGATCCAATCAATGATAGTTGGTTGCAATTAACAGATTTTCCATCTGAAGCAAGAGTAGCTGGAACTCAATTTGCTTATAATGGAAAAGGATATATTTTAAGTGGTGATGGAGACGATCATAATCCATTAGGATATGGAGAATTTTGGCAATATAATCCATTAAATGATTCCTGGCTTCAATTACCTTCTCACCCTGGAGATGCTATTTGGGCTCCTGGAAGTTTTGTTATTGGTTGCGATGCTTATTTTCTTTTAGGGCAAAATAATAATTACAACACTCCATCTTTTCCAGTTTCGACTCTAAAATATAAGTTAGATCAGACCTGTGGATGTATAGATTCCTTAGCATATAATTTTTCAAATATCGCAGTAACTGACGATGGGAGTTGTTGTTATATTAGTGGATGTACAGACCCTTTATCTTATAATTTTGACCCAACTGCTTGCTTTGATGATGGAAATTGTGTTACAGCAGTATTAGGATGTATGAATTCCACTGCATCTAACTATAATTCAAATGCAAATGTCAGTTCATTTAATGGAGGTGCATTAGATAATAATATAGGTAGTGGCGACTATTTTTATAATGATCAACATTTAATATTTGATAGCTATGACATTTGCTTGATTAAATCTTGTGATGTTTTTTTAGAAAATTCTAAATCTTTAACTTTTGAGCTAAGAAATAGTAATGGAAATATTTTAGATGATACTACACTTTATGTTTTCTCAGGAAAACAAAATATCACTCTAAATTTTGATGTTCCAATATCAACAAATCTTCAACTTGGTGTTTCTGATAATAATTCAGGTCTTTATAGAAATGAAACTGGTGCTAATTATCCTTATAACATAGCTAATATGATAAATATTACTGGATCAAGTGCATCACAGCCTGGATACTATTATTTTTATTATAANATTCAAGTTGAATCAAAATGTTTAAACACAACTAATATAAATAATATTATAAATTCAGAAAAATCTATTCTGCGAACTACTGATGTGTTAGGCTCACAAATAAAGAAACAAAAAAATACTTTATTCTTTAATATTTTTGATGATGGAACAGTTGAAAAAATGATAATTTTAGAGTAGTTTTTACTAGAATTTTTTTAATAATTAAAGTATTTCTAAATCTTTCATACATTTAAATATTGTTCTATATGTTCTAGTAATATCATGATCAATACCGATAGAAATCCTTACTAAACTATCCGAAAGTCCCATTTCTTTTCTTTCTTCATCCGGTATTTCAGATGAAGTTGATAGTCCTGGAGCAGAAAATAATGTTTTGTAAAATCCTAAACTAACTGCGAGATAACCTAAATTAGAATTTTGCATTTCTTCCATTAATTTATTTGCTTGTTCTTTTGTTTTTGCATCAATAACAAAAATTCCACCAAAGCCAAACCCATCGTTCATACAATTGGTCATCATTTTGTGTTGAGGGTGAGAACTTAGTCCTGGGTACATTACTTTTAAACCATCTTTTTGAAATGAGCTTGCTAAGAACATGGCATTTTCAGAGTGTTTTTTCATTCTTAAATGCAGTGTTCTTATATTTTTAAGTATGCTAGCAGAACGCATTGAGTCCATCACAGGGCCCAACAGCATGGCACTTCCTGAGTTTACATCAATCAAGTCACTTATAAATTCTTCGTCTGAGCAGATAACTCCGCCGACAGTATCTGATGTACCGTTAATAAACTTTGTTAGTGAATGAATTACCACATCAGCTCCCATTTTTGCAGGTGAGAAAATCATTGGTGTAAATGTATTATCTACTACTAATTTAATATTATACTTTTTTGCGAGTTTAGAAATTGCATTAATATCTGAAACTTCAAGTAAAGGGTTACTCATTGTTTCACAAAAAATTATTTTTGTTTTTTCTGTGATTGCTGATTCAATTTGATCAATTTTTGTTGTATCAACAAATGTTGTTTTAATTTTAAATTTTGGTAAATAATTTTTCATAAAAGCATATGTTCCACCATAAATTGTTCTGCTACTAACAATTTCATCATTACTGCTGCATATTTGTAAAATTGTTGAGCTAATTGCTCCCATTCCAGAGGCTGATAGTATTGCTCCCTTAGTGTATTCCATTTCAGAAATTGCTTGTCCTAAATAAGAATTTGATGGGTTTGTATGACGAGAATAGAGATAACATCCTTGTCGTGTACCTTCAAAGACATCTCCCATAGTTTTTCCAGCTAAGTATGTAAATGTAGAAGAATCTGCAATTGATGGATTTACTCCACCAAATTCTCCAAAAAATTGTAAATCTTGGATTTTATTAGCTGGATTTTGATTTTTTTTATTTTTCATTCTAAAATTTTTTTGCTCAAGTGCGAATTTAATATTGTTTTACTTAAGTGGAAGATTATTTGTAGTAATCTTAGAAAAATTATAGATTAGCAATAAATTATAAAAAAAAAAAAATGAGAAATTTATTAATATTATCAATTATAGTTATTTTATCTTCTTGTACTCAATCAGATAATTTAGCTTTATATAACACAAATATAGAAGTAGCTAAGAAAGCTATGTCTTGCTATGAAACTCCAACAGATTTTGAAACATTTAAGTCTTTANTTAGTGAGGATGTTAAGCATCAATCTCCTATGTATGGTCAGGGAGTTGTTGATTATGATGGTGTATTAGGACAAGCAAGTTTTTACATGCANGGCTTTACTAACGTAAAATTTGAAAATGCAGTATGGTTACCTGGTGTTGACACTACATCTCTAGCTAATAATGGGAGTGTAAGAGTTTATGGTACCTGGTCTGGTGAGAGTCTTGAAACAGGGAAGTCTTTCTCAGTTGATTCTTATCATTACTTCGACNTTAAAGAAGGTAAAATAGTTTCATCTGGAGATTACTTTGATGCTACAGGAATGGTTATGGCTGTTTCATCTCCAGCTTCTATNGATGAAGAATAGTTTAAAAGAATATTTTTAATAATGAAAGCTTTGAATTATATTCAAGGCTTTTTTTATTTACAATCATAATAGACTGTCCCAAGTGTAATTATTTCATCGTGTGGCAACATTAAATCTGTTGATCCATGAGAATACCAAATTATTTGTTCTTCCTCCTTGTCTCCTAATCGATCAACTGATGTCATGCCTCCATATTTGCTGCATACTTCAATATCTGTATTTAATTCATGATCTAAAGTTGATATATTTAAATCAATAAATTCTTGCCAGTTTAAATAATTTGAAGAATCAGTTGTGTTATTTTTAGGCAAATCTTGAACAATACTATCAAGTTCATTACTTGTTAAATTTGTATCAAATAGTTTTGTACAATCTTTACATTCAGTTCTTACGCATGAGCTAAGAAAACATAATAAAATGCTTAATTTAAAAAGGTTCATTTTCATATTAATATTTTTTAGTTTAAAAATCTAAATTGATTCTAGATATAGTTTTTCAACTTTATTTCTTGCCCATCTTGTTTTTCTTAAAAATTTTAAAGTTGAATTTATTGATGGGTCACTCTTAAAACAATTTATATTAATAATTTCTGACAACTCCTCCCATCCATATTTTTTATATAAAAACTCAACTATTGTAGATAATTTCACCCCGTGTAGAGGATTATTAGGTTGTGGTTTAATTTTATTATTTGTCATTAACACTAATTTTAGATGGGTTCTCTCTAGCCAATAGTTTGTTAGAAACTTTATATGTTGCAGAATAATTAAGTTTTTTTTCAGTAGTCTTAAAAGTTAAAAAAGCTTTTTTATACCATCTAGGGTCTGTTGCTTTTTTTCTAAAATCTTCATTCACTGAAATTGCCTGAGATTTTTTATTTTTCCAAGTTTCAATAGAGTAAATACTAATGCCAAAATGTTCAGCTCTTTCAAGAACAATCTGAAAGTCTTCTTCTGAAAAATAAATAATTTCCTTTTTCTTAGGGTCTTTATTGAGATTTTTTAAGTCCTTAAATACAATATTGTTTAGAAATTCAGTTTGTTGCATTATAAATGATTTTTAATAAAATGATATTTTCACAAAATTAACTAATCCAAATTTGAAATAAATATTAAATTTTTATTCTTTCTATTATTTTTAATAATGATGAATGAAACTGTGATTTATAAATTAATTTTGAATAAAATAATTTAAAGATGGAAAAATCAAAAATTACAGTTGCTAAAGCTTTCAAAGAATTTATTTGGCCTAGAAAATCAATTATGTTTGTTGGATTAGTTTTAATTGTAATCAGTAGATTATCTAGTCTTGTACTGCCTCTAAAAAGTAAAGAGCTGCTTGATGAAATTATTCCGAATAAAGATTTCGAGGCTTTGACAATTATGATTTTTATTATTAGTGGTGCTATTTTATTACAAGCACTTACTTCTTTTGCTCTCACACGTCTTTTAAGCGTTGAAGCTCAATTTTTAATATCTAAATTAAGAGCAAAGGTTCAAAAAAAGATTCTCTCACTACCCATTTCATATTTTGATAATAATAAATCTGGTGCATTAGTCTCTAGAATTATGCGTGATGTTGAAGGTGTAAGAAATCTTGTAGGAACGGGATTAGTACAATTATTTGGTGGTACTGTTACAGCAATTGTTTCTTTTTTTCTGCTTATAAATATTAGTGTAAAAATGACATTATTAGTTTTAACGCCAATTATTTTATTTGCATTTATTGCTTTAAAAGCATTTAAATATATTCGTCCTATTTTTAGAAAGAGGGGAGTAATTAATGCCGAAGTTACCGGAAGGTTAACTGAAACAATGAATGGAGTACGTGTTATTAAAGGTTTTAATTCTGAAGAGCAAGAAAATATTGTTTTTGAAGATGGTGTAGAAAGATTATTTCAAAATGTAAAAAAAAGTTTAAC
>JGI24539J26755_10001267_pt1 | contig 11732 bp, 17 predicted proteins | sample NorSeaMetagenome_2_FD_26755 | JGI IMG/M metagenome (IMG submission 26755) | reverse complement strand
AAACAATTAATAACAGAACCAATATCACATTTAAATATTATACCACCACATGATAATTTAAGTAAATTAAATAATGAACCAAAAAAATATTATAATAATGAAAAATATATAAAAAAAGCATATGAAATTGCAACAAAATTATATAAATATTTAACTGATATTAGTTTAAAATCTGATTTTTATTTATGGAAAAAACAACTACAATTAATTAATGGTTTTGATATTAATTCTTGGGAATTTAATAAAATATTATTATTATTACAAGCATCATGTATGTTATGTTTTGGATATCAAAATCCCAAAGATATTTTATACAAAAAGCAAAAAGAATATAACGAATATATAATGCAAAAAATTTTCAAGTTCAATGATAACAATAGTGTATTTAATAGAATTAATTTTCCACGAATTACAAATTCACAAGTATTAAAATCAATTGATACGAATAATCCATTTAATAATATGGAAAATTCTACTCTACTTAGTATTAAATCTTCAAAAATCAAAGATTTTCAACTAGTATATGCTGATAATGGAGAAAATGATGAAATACCAAATAATATGACAGAGTTAAAAAAATGTGATATTAAATTTTATAATTATAACAATACAGTTATAACTAAAAAAGAGGACTGTAAACCTTCTGATATTGAATTATGTGTAAACAAAATAAATGTTGAAATGATTGATAATGGTTTTACATCATTTTTGATAAATATATTTAACTGTTTTTTTGTTATAGTTGTAATTATAATATTTATATTTATGTCATATTTGCTAATAATACTTGTTTGGCCAAGTTTTGCAAATGTTATTAACTATGCTATTTTTGGATTTATTTGGATATTATCAGTTTTTATTGGAACTTTTCAAGCTTTGGCATATAAAGCACCTAATTCAAAAGGGATTATTATGGAAATACATAGAACAGCGTTAAAAGGTGAATTTTTCTATGATCAATTTATGAGAACACTTGCAGTTATAGGTTCGAAAAATGATATTGTTTTTTATTTAGTATTCGCTCTGGCCGGGGCGGTAATTGGGGCAGTTATCTTTAAATCTTTATTTGATTTACTACAAATATTTATAGCAGATAGTGCAATAAATAACTCATCAAATAAATCTACAAATCCTATTAAATATGTGTTTTCTTGCTAAAAAAAATAATGATTTTTATATTTTAAATACATAAATATGTCCGAATATATATATCCTACAAATAATTTTGAAGCAGGTATTGATGAATCTAATAGAGGGGGTTTAATTGGTGATGTAGTTGCTGCATGCGTTGTTTTAAAAAAACCACAAACAGAAAATGAAATAAATATTTATAAACAAATTAAAGATTCAAAAAAATTAACGAAAAAAAAAAGAAAAGAATTAGCCATATATATTAAAGAACATGCATTAACTTACGGAATAGGTATTGCAACAAAAGATGAAATTGATTCTATAAATATATTAAATGCTACGATGAAAGCAATGCATAGATCAGCAGATATTGCTTATAAAAAATATAAATTTCAAAAATTATTTATTGATGGTCCGTATTTTAAAACATTTATTCCTCCTGGCGAAGATTCAGAGTTTATAACACATGAATGTATTATTAAAGGGGATTCTATTTATACTAGTATTGCAGCAGCTTCTATTTTGGCAAAAGAACAACATAATGATAATATACACGAACTAGTTACTAAATATAATGAGTTGGAAAAATATGATTTATTAAACAATCATGGTTATGGTACAAAAAAACATTTAGATGCTATTAAAAATTATGGAATAACAGAATGGCATAGGAAATCATATAAAACATGTAAATAAAAAATGATATTATATATATATATAAATATATTAAATATGCTTAAAAATCTATTTAAAAATTATTCAACATATGTAAAAAAAACTGAAAAAACAGAATTAAAAAATTTAATTCAAAAAATGAAAGATTATAAATTTTATTGTGATTGTAAAATTTATCCTTGTCATTGTTTATATTATGGTGAACCTTGTAAATTATATAACAATAAAGATGCACATATCAATTTTGCAAAATATATTTTACATCTAAATACAAAAAAGAATAAACTACAAAAAAGTAATACAATTTATAATAATCATTTAGAACAATGGTATTTCTAAAAAATATATAAATATTATAATATTTAGTTATACTATGAAGAAATTATTTCATAATTTTTCAATTAATAATACTAAAAGAAATATTAATATAACTAAACTTAATTATATTGATAAATTATATGACAAAGATATAAATTTTATTTTTGAATTATATAATAATCAATCTATTGAAAATAAAATATGTCAAGAAAATATTGAATATTTAAATGAAATTATTAACAGATATGATATTGAACTTTTATATGATAATCATATAATTATAAAAGATGCTATTATTTTAAATAATAATGAAAATAATGAATTTTTTTGTATTAAATTATTATTTCATTATAATGATATTGAGATTTATGTAATTTCTGGTAATATAGATAATATTCATTCTAGTAAAAAATTTGATGAAATAATTGAATTATCATTAACATAATTATATTATTTCTGTATAATCTTGATTATCTTCAAACATTAATTCTTTATAATTATTATAACATAATATACATAATTTATCACTATGTTGATAATCATATTCAATAATATATTTATTTTGACAACATACACATATGTTTTTTGAGATTAAATTAAAACTTTTCATATTATTTGTAATAATATCCATCTTTTATTATTTAGAAGTAATTATATAATAATACTATCATTTTTTTTTAAGTATACTTTAAAATATTATATTTTATCAATGTAGTAAAAATAAATGAATTAAACTTAAAAATTCTTAAAAAAATTTATATTAATAATATAAATGTGGAAAGATATCAATAATTATATTCATATGCGTTATAATAAATCATTGCATTATTCAAATTATGGTATAATAACACATTATAATGGTTGGGGGAATGATTCTTCATCAGTTGGTTTTTTATTCTGTCCTATAAATGTTTATAAAAAGGTTTTAAATACTTAAATATTTGTTTGTTGAATTATTTAAAATTTCCTTTGATTTTTTTTTCACTGTAAGTTTTTAGGTTTTTTAAACTATTTTCAATTACTCTACTATACATTTTATAAGTTATTTCTTCCATTAATGGTAATGTTTTATAATCTAACGCCCATATTACTTCAGTATAATTATTTTTAAAATCGATTGAACTTTTATTTGAATCAGTTAAAGGCATAATATATTCTTTGTACTCAATCTTATATGGATAATTTACATTAGTTATTACTTGATTAATATTTATAGTACTTCTTATTGAATTTTTTACATAAACATCTCCTTCTGATATAAAATTATTACCATACCATTCTTTATTTAACCAATCGTTATATACTTGTTTTGAAGTATTATTAATTTTTATTTTCCATTTATCTGTCTTATTTACTAAACTCATAATATTAAATGCAAATACATCACTAAATATATTTATTGATAATAAAATAAATAAAAGTTTTTTAATCATTTAATATTTATTATATAATTTTATTTATATATTTTTATTTAGTATAAGACATGAATAAAGATGATACAAAATTTATTATTAAAGATTTAATATTAAAACAACTATTTGGTGAAAAAATAGTATGGATTTTTATAACAATATCTTTACTTACATTATTATATTATTTTCTAAGAATTAATTAGTATTTTTTTTTTTACCTTGACATAATAATCATGTGATGTCCTTGCAACAGCAGATTCAATACTATCTGGTAATCTATAATATAACATATAAATAGATAAAAATAATGCAACTATATTTATTATAATTAGATATATATTGGTTCTGGTATCAATTTCTTTTAAATATATATATAAAATATAATTAGATAATAATAAAACTATTGATGATATAAGAATTCTAGGACCTCTTTTTAACCAATATTCTCTAACTTTTGAATGATCTAATCCAACATCTTTTTCATTAATAATTTTTAATTGAATAATATAATATGAAAAATCATATATTAATTCATAATCGTAAATATCTAATATATTAGTGTTATTAATCAAATAATTATTTATTACTTTTAACATATCATTTAAATTAGTATTTTTATATTTTACGATAATATTTAATAATTCTTCATTGTTTAATTTATTTATTAATTCAATTTGTAAAATATTTTTTTTTTTAATTGCTATTTTATTTATTTTTTTTAAATATTTTGTTATATATTTTCTATTATATATATATATATAATATTTTGTATATCTATTTGCTCTATTAAATGCCCATCTTTTAAATGGTTTTATTATAAATCTAAACATTTTATAAATAAATATAAAATAATTTTCATTTTTTATTTATCAAATAATAGTATAATACTTATTTTTAAAAAAATTATTATTATATTAATATAGAGGGAAAATGAGTGATATATATAAATTAATATTAACTAAAGAAAGTATTTTTGAAAGTATTAATCGTACTACATTTACAGCAACTGGACTTGTTTGTGCTTTATTGGCTAGTACTCAAACACAATTATATGAAACAAATTATTTTAGAGTAATGATAAAATTAATTGCTTTATCGATTTTATTAATAAATATTTTATATACTTATAATAATATTACTGATTTTAGTAATTTCTTAAAAAAATACAAACAAGAATATGATGTTAATAATTTATTACAAAAAACTCAATATATGTATATATTATTTGTATTATTAATAGTAATTTTATTAATGAATTTATATTTATTAATTAATTAAATTCTTTTTTTTCTAATAATAAACATATATTTATATAATTAAAAAAGTACATATCCATATTTTATTATATTTTTATATTTTTTTTTATTTTTTTATATTTTTTACAGATATGTACTTTTTTTTATTAATATATAAAAAAAATTTATTATTAGAAAACAATGACTAATTATTTATGGATTGTAATAACCGGGGGTTTTTTTTCATTTATAGCATCAATGGGTATTGGAGCAAATGATGTTGCCAATTCCTTTGCAACATCAATTGGCGCGAAATCATTAACAATAAAACAAGCAGTTATTTTAGCGTGTATATTTGAAACATCAGGTGCTATTTTGATGGGTTCGCATGTATCAGAAACAATAAGAAAAGGTATTGCTGATTATGAATGTTTTCAAGATGATCCTTATACTTTAATGTACGGCAGTATGTGGGTATGTTTTTCTGTTGCGACATGGTTATTTACAGCGTCATATTTTGAAATGCCTGTATCAACAACACATTCTTGTATTGGTGGAATGATTGGTATGACTATTGCAATAAAAGGACCTAATTGTGTCATTTGGTATAAAGAATTAGATGATTTCCCTTATATTGGTGGTGTATCAGGAATGGTTATTTCTTGGGTCGTATCACCATTACTATCTGGTATAATATCATCTATAACATTTATATTAACAAGAAATTTAATATTACGAAAAAGATATGAAGATAAATATATTTATTATGGATTTCCTATTTTAGTTGGTATTACAATTGTACTTAATACATTTTTTATTGTTTATAAAGGTGCTAAAGGTATTGGTCTAGATAAAACACCATTAGAAATTGTATTACCTGTATCATTTGGTATGGGATTATTTTCTTTATTAGTTATAATACCTTTATTACCAAGACTATATAATAATGTTAATAATAAATTTAGTAATAAAGAAGTTTATGAAATAGATGTAGATAATAATACAAATCAAAAAAATATTACTTCTATAACATATAATGTTAATAATACAAAAACAATTATATATGACGATAATACATGTATACTTACAACAAGTGATGATATTAATAATAAAGATAATACTCATGATGCACTTGTAAATATTATTCACAATAATGCAGAAAAATTTGATATAAGAACTGAGGAATATTTCAAATATTTACAAATATTTTCTGCAGCATGTGCATCATTTAGTCATGGTGCAAATGATGTTGCAAATGCAATTGGACCATTCGCAGCAATATTAACTATTTATATAGAAAATGATGTAAGAAAAGATAATGTAATGGATAATAATGCTTATTGGATATTAGGTTTAGGAGGTATTGGTATATCAATAGGTTTATTATTATATGGTTATAAAATAATTGAAGCAATTGGAGTTAAATTATGTAAAATTACACCATCAAGGGGGGCAATTATTGAATTGAGTGCAGCACTTGTAACAATATTAGGAAGTAGATATAAAATACCATTATCAACTACACATTGTCAAATAGGAGCAATATGTGGTATAGGATTATTAGAATCATCTTGGAAAAAAAATGTATCAGGTATAAACAAAAATATAATATATAAATCATTATTCGGTTGGGTTATAACTTGTATATTTGTAGGTTTTATAACAGGTATATTAACTGCACAAGGTGTATATTCTCCTAGTTTGTAAAAATTATATAAATGTTTGATAATAAAAAAATATAATGTTTGATAATTTATTTTTATATTCAAATAATAACGATTTTACAGAAGGTATATTTGGTCAATGTTTAGTATGGTTAATTGAAGTGTTATATTATTTTGAATATAATAATTTAATTAATGATAATACAAAAATAATTTTTGAATTAAATACACTAAATACACATAATCTTATTCCAACTTTTATTAATGTTAAAAAAATAGAAGAATATGACTATTCTTATAAAAAATTATCAATACATAGTATTAAATTAAATACTAAAAGTAGATTACCTTATCATGAAAGTAGTTGGAAAATTTGTAATAATATTTTTGATAAATATTTTAAATTTAATGACTATATTATAAAAGAAGTAAATAAATTAAATATAACTAGACAATACACTCGGAATACATTATAGAGGCACTGACAAAAATTATGATACTTCTCAGGCAAATTATATAACTATTGACGAAATGATAATGATAATGGAAGATTATCTAAATAATAACAATAATATCAATACTTTATTTTGTTGTAGTGATGAACAAATCTTTATTAATAAAATTAAAGAAAAATTTAAAAATTATAAAATAATTGAATATAATCAATTTAGAAATAATTCTGAAAACATTAATTATGGATTATTTAGATATGGTGAAAAATTTGATGAAATAGAAAGAAATAAATTAACATATGCTTCTATTATTGATATGTTAGCATTATCAAAATGTAAAGTTGTAATTAAATCATCAAGTGCCTTATCAACATTTTCTAAAATAATAAATCCATCATTAATATTATATACTGTATCTGCNATGAAAAAAGATTGGTTTCCTCATAGTTATGTTGAAGAATATAAAACAAATAATATAGAATTAAAAAAAATATTNCAAAGAACAATGAAAGACCATTATTATAATATATGAAAAATAAATAAAGATATGTACTTTTTTTTAATTTTATATAAATATGATTTTTTTAATTATAATAAATAAGAGAATAATAATGATTAAAAATATATATTTATTTGTATGTTTAATAATATTTATATTTTTAATCATTATTATTATTAAAATTAATTATTATTTTAATACTATTGAAAATTTTAAATATGGATATAATTGTCTTACATGTGCTTCATGTGCTAATGGTGGTTATTTGATAGATACTACAGATGAAGATAGTAATATTATATCATCGCAAAATAATGGCGAATTTAATTATTTTAAATTTGTAAATCGTGATAATGATGACCATAAAATATATACTTTTAATGTTTATACCGATTTAACATGTGATATATTAATTATCGGTGGTGGTGGTACAGGAGGAAGTTATAGAGATGATACTGCAAGCCAAGCAGGAGGAGGAGCAGGAGGTATTGTATATATTGTTAATCAAGTGTTACCCGCAAATACATATAAAATAAAAGTAGGTAGAGGAGGCAAAACAGTATACGAAGGAGGTAAACCGACTCCTGAGAATGGGAAAGATAGTATGATTACAGATTTATCTGATAATGTTATAGAACTTACAGCAATATTACAAGGCGCAAGTGATGTAATAATACCATTAATTGGTTATGGTGGTGGTCACGGTGCATTTACGGGTTATTCTACACCGACTTACACAGACGCGCGAAGAACATCGAATGGAGGTGGTGATGGTGGTAGTGGAGGAGGTGGCACATACAGTTATGGATCTGGTTGGGGTGGTTACTCAATACAAGGTAATACATTTTGGAATGGGGAAGAATTTGTTCAAGGAGGTCATAATGGAAATAATTCCAACGGCCGCAGTGCGGGAGCTGGAGGAGGTGCAGGAGGGACTGCAGATATAACCCGAGGAGGTCATGGTCTTCAAATTGATATTACTGGAGAAAGGGAATTGTACTCAGGGGATATTTTATATTATGGAGGTGGCGGAGGTAGTGAAGAATCAGAATCATATTCAACTAGAGGGTGGGGGGGAGATGGTGGTGGTGGCCAAGTTGGTAACAATAGCGGTGGGTATCCAGGGGACCGAGATACAGGAGGAGGAGGAGGGGGGGCGGGGAAGGAGGCGAGCTGGAGCATAGGTGGTTATGGTGGTTCTGGTATCGTAGTAATAAGATATCTATAAAAGTAAATAACAAACAGTAAGTGAAAGACCATTATTATAATATATGAAAAATAAAAAATATTTATTTTTGAATATAAATAAAAAAAATGATTTTTATATATTATATAAAAGAATATATAAAGATGTATATTTCTCGCGGTGATAGAATGCTACTTCGTAAATTATCTATGACAACATTTTCTAAATCTCATAAAGAAAAAATTGATAATATCAATAAATCTAACTCTAAAACAATTTATTATCCAATTCATAATAAAACAAGATTTGAAAATAAAAATATTATTACTAATAGTTTGAAACCAACACATTCAGGAGGTGGTATTATTATTCAACCCGGAGGAGGTTATAGAGGTAATTAAATTATTTATTAGTCTTTATTTTGTAATCTTCTTCTAACCACACTTGCATCAAATAATGTACCACTACTTAAAGTTCTTTTAGGTTTAGGTATATATTTTTGATATGCTAAAACAACATTATAATCTGTCTGTTTCATCATTATCATTATTTCTTACATAATCTATACTTTTTTCTCTTTTTCGATATAGAGATTTTGATGTATATTTTTTTGTTTTGTTATTAGATTTACTGGATGAATTACTAATATCAGTATTTGTACTTGCATCGCTTTTAGAAGAATTATTGCTTATTACAGAATTACTTTTTCTAGATGTATTAGATGGGCATTTTTTTTCATATTGTGTTTTATCAGATTCGTTATCAGAATTTACTTCTCTTAAATCATTTATATCGTTTGAAGAAATTTTTTTTGTTTTTGTAATTATTTTTCTTCTTAAAGAATTAAACATTTTAATTAAAGAATATTGTGATTCAATACCAGTATTAACTGTATTAATTGTATTAATTGTATCAAGTGTTAATGAATCGAATCCTTTTTGATTATTTTCATGCATCTATTATTAATAATATAGTTTTTTTTTATATCTATAATAATATAAATGTATTTGTTATAAATGTAAATACACCAAATATATTTATATATATAAGAGAATTTATATTATAATTAATAAATAATATATTTCCTATTATTCCACCAATTGTTCCAAACGAAGAGACTATTCCAAGTATTACACCTAGATTATTACTATCTAAATGTGGTATAATTCCTATAATTGTACCTTGTAGTAAATTATTACAGAAACTCAAAGATATTAATAAAATTAATATAATATTATATAATACATCTTTATTCTTTTTATCCTGAAAATAAATAATATAATATGTTAAAATTATACCACATAATGTTGTTATTAGTATTAAAAATAATACTAATTTTATTTTTCCAATAATTTTAAATTTTTCATAATTTTTATCACATAAATAACCACCAATTGGTCGTGCTACTATATTTATAGATGAAAATATTAATAATAAAAAATTTATTCTATTTAAATCAAAGTTTGTAATATTTTTTAATAATGCTTCAATATTTGTAATTAATGTTATTTCAATACCAAAAGAATATAAATATGTAATACCAATACTTAAAATTTTAATATTTTTAAATGCATTCAAAAATTTTTTTTTTGAATGTGAAATATCATCTATAATATTTGCAATATTAATATAATTATCTGTTGTATATTCAGTATTTAATGTATTACCATTACTATATATAGTAATATCTAAATTATCAATTTCTAAGTTATTTTCCAACTCATTTTCCAATTCATTTTCCAATTCATTTTCTAAATATTTTTTTTTTAATTCACTAAAATTACCATATGGACAATCATCTGACATAAAATAAACAGGATAAATTAATAATATATATAAAATATATGGCCAATATATTATATAATTTAGTAATTCGATATTTAAATTTGTAATAATTAAATAATTTAAAATCATTAATAAACCTATTCCAAAATTTCCAATACCTGCAATAATACCACAAACTAAACCTAAAATATTTATATCAAACATAGTCATTACCCAAAGTTCTGATAATACAAAACCAGCAGATGAAATACCTGATAGTATTTTAAGTATAATAGAATTATAATGTATGTTTAAAATACCAAATAATGTTGATAATATTATTATAATACAATATGATTGTCTAATTCCTATTCTATCTGATATATATCCAAAAATCAGTCTTGATATAGATGCACCAATATATAGATATATCGCTTCATGTTTTCTATTTAAATAATAATCATCAATATCTTTGTCTTTATAATAATGTATTTTTATAGTATTAAAACTAATAGATTGATATTTTACAAAAAAAGTTATTACTAATAATATTATTGATAAATAAAACACTCTTGAATGAGGTCTTTTAAATGATAAGAATGGTGAAATATTATTCGTTGTTTCTTCATATATTATATTTTTTGTATTTTTCCATTTAAATAAAGAAAGGCATCTACCATTATTTATATTATAACATGGTTGTTGCCAAGATTCTAAATTCCATATCATACATAATAATATTATATTAATAAATATTTAAATAATATTTATTTAACTGTTAATTTTCTTGAATCAAATCCCCAATGCAGTAATGTTTGTCTTAATCTAGGATAAATTTTTGCATCATTTTTCCCAACTTCTTTTATTTTGTTTTTTAATTGATTTCTAAATCTTCCTTTTGGACCTGCAGATTTTTTCCATCTATTTATTTGTCTCAAATCATCTGGTGTTCTTCTACCATTATAAAAATTACAATACCATTCTATCCATCCATATGGATCATACTGTTCTTTAATCCAACTTTTACTCATCCAAAATTCGTATGATGTTCCGACTTCTACTTTGTAAAAATTAATATTTTTATCATATATTTTTTGTGTTAGTTTTTCATTTCGATATTTTATTTAAAAATTTAAATTTTTTATGATGATTTTTATATGTTTTTTTTGTTTTTGGTGATTTAATTTCTCTAAAATATGTACCGCCCATTATTCCTAATTTAAACATTTCTTTAGGAGTTATATTTGGTTTAAATTCTGGATAATCTTTAAAATATATTTTCATTCTATTATTTATCTATTTAAAAAGTTTTTCAACTGTTTCTAAACTACCTTCAATCCATGCTTGTCTAGAACTATATATTTCGCCAATTATATAAATTTTTTTTGGTTTAAAT
>JGI24539J26755_10001264_pt1 | contig 11750 bp, 11 predicted proteins | sample NorSeaMetagenome_2_FD_26755 | JGI IMG/M metagenome (IMG submission 26755) | reverse complement strand
AGAAAAAAGGGTGAGAGAAAAAAGGGTGAGAGAAAAAAGGGTGAGAGAAAAAAATAAAGATAGAAAAGATATAGATAAAAGATATAGAGAGAAGAGAAAAAGTAAAGATACAATATCTTACTATAAATCTTTTGACACCGAACCATCTAATTTTAAAAAAATAAATAACGTATCATCAGACGAAAATATTTCAAGTTCTTCTTCATCCGATGACTTTCCTTTACCTAATAGTCCGAATATTAGAAATAAAAAAAATAGAGTTGTTAAAGAAGATTATCATCAATTATTTAACCAAGTTAAAAATCTATCTAGACGATTAAATGAAATAGAAATTAAAAATAAATAATTTCAAATTACTAAAATAAATAGCGTAAAAAGTTTTTTGCATTTACGGAAATACTGGATTATTTATTAAAATTCCTTTCATCATAAATTATATTCACCTATAATTTGTAATATATTAATATATTACAAATTTATTCTTAGTCACTATCCGATTCTTCTTCCAATCCACTTTCTTCTTCCTCACTTTCTTCCTCACTTTCTTCCTCACTTTCTTCATCACTTTCTCCGTGAATGCTCTTTAATATTTCTTCAACTTCTTTAGAATCTATATTTGATTGGGTAATAGCTTTTGCTACTTGTTCTTTAAGTTCCATAGCTTTAATATCTTTTAACTTATTATCAAAATCATTTGGTATCTCGGTAATTTTTTTTGTAATTTCTTCAATATCGTTTTGTTTATCATCAAACGCAAAGCTATATGACTTACAAGTTTCGATATCTTCATCAGAAAGTTTAATAATTTCACCATCTACAAATTTTCCAACTACAAATCTTTCTTTTGCAGATTTAAATACCATACATGTATCTTCGTGCCATAATTTATTAATAGTTTTATTTGTTCTTAACGTGATTTCAATAGGTTTTTTTATCATTTTTTTGTTGGTTTCATTTTTTTTNTTTTCTGTTTTTAAAACTGGGATAATTTTTTTNTGTTTTTGTTTTAAACCTTCATATTTTTTATGACGNGAACAATATGTTAACCCTGGTTTAACTTTCCCACCACAATTTTTTCCTTCGTTTTTTCCTTTTGTAAAAAGATAAGGACAACCACTCACTTTCTTTTCTTCAACAACTTTCTTTTCTTCAACAACTTTCTTTTCTTCAACAACTTTCTTTTCTTGATATTATTCATATTTTTCCATATCTTTTCTAGTTCATTTTTTTTAACGTTATTATATTTTTCACAAATAATTTTATTATAATTATTAATATAATTATCAATAATTTTTTTTAGTTGTTCATTTAAGAAAGACATTTTATTTTAAAATTTGAAAAGTTTTATTTTTTTTTCAAATTTTAAAATAAAATATTTTGATAATATAAAATGGGAGCTAACGTATCGTCTCAAACAAGTAAAAGTATTAGTAATGTCATAAATAAATCTTTAAATAAGAGTGTAACTAAAATGAAAAGTGATGTTAAAAATATTACAAACCTTGAACAAAATATTCGATTAAACATAAAAGGTGGATATGTAACTGGAAATATTAATATAGTGCAATCTGGGAAAGTAGCAGTAAAGACACTTAATAAAATTGATAATTCATCTATGAAAAAAATTACAAACGATATTAAAAATAAGTTAAAACAATCAATAGAACAAGGTTCAAAACAAAAAAATAAAGGTATTAATTTAGGACAAGTCAATACTTCTATACAAAATCAAACAATGATAAGTAATGTAGAAAATAAAATTGAAAATATAATAGAAACAGAAATTAATAATACTATTTCAAATGAAGTAGGAAGTTCTCAAAAGATTTATGTCACATTTACAGACTTAGAAATTAAAGGTGACTTCAATGTGTCACAAACAAGTTTAATTCAAAATATTTCAGATAATATTACCAAAAGTATTGTTAAAGAAGTTGTTTCAAACAGTGTTGCCAATACTGTTGATCAAAAAGGTAGTCAAAAAAATTCGCAAGTAAATGAGGGTATAGATCCGATGGCTATATTTGCAATTATTGGTGGATTAATTGGATTAGTTATTGCTGCAGTAGTAGCAAAAAAAATGTTACTTAGTCCTCCTTCACAACCACCTCAATTTGATTCTGGTGGTCCTCCATTTCAACCACCTCAATTTGATTCTGGTGGTCCTCCATTTCAACCACCTCAATTTGATTCTGGTGGTCCTTAAGTACCACCAGAATTTGATTATAATTTTAGTCATTTTTAATGTTTTTTTAAGATTATTATATTTTTAGTTAATATAATAATCTTAAATTTAAAAGTTCTTGTTTTTGTTCTTTAAATTTAGTTCTGTCTATTATGCACGAGCTCTCATATTACCAGCAACTCTTCCTGCACCAGCTCTCATATTACCAGCAACTCTTCCTGCACCAGCTCTCATATTACCAGCAACTCTTCCTGCACCAGCTCTCATATTACCAGCAACTCTTCTTGTACGTTCTTGTTTGTCTTTTGAACCAAACATAAAATATAATACAACAGCTAAAATTATTAAAACAACTACAACTATTATAACTATTACTGTTGTACTCATTCCACTATCTTCTTCATCTGAATCAGATTCTGGTTCTTCATCTTCTTCTTCTTCACTTTCTTCTTCACTTTCTTCTTCACTTTCTTCTTCACTTTCTTCTTCTTCACTTTCTTCTTCACTTTCTTCTTCATTTTCTTCTTCATTCTCTTCTTCATTTTCTTCTTCTGGAGGTTCTGTGATTTTTGTAAATGTATTACCCATATCACATTTTGAGTCCATTTTTATATCTCCTATAACTTTTGAATCTTGTAAATTTAAATTTGTATTTTGAATACATTGTGAGAATGATACTTCTTTGCAATCTCTCTTACCTTGAAAATTCCACGAAGATGACAAACATTTTGGGTCTATACATTGAGGTGTTCTATCTAAAAATCCTGGTGGCCCTTTCCAAACTTTTTCTATATTTTGTGCTATATTCTCATAATATGAATTATCACGATAACAAGAACACGCATCTTTAATATCATTAGATATAGTTGTACCTTTACATTTATTTTTTAATTTATCAAGTAATAAAGCTTTTTTTTTATCACTAAAATTCTCCTCTTTTAACAAATTCTTACATTTGTTATCTGTAACATTACTGTCGTTATTACAATAATCAAACATTGCTGTTTGACATAATGGATTTTCAGGATTTATATTTCCACACTTTTCAGCCATCACAGTATCGGTTTCTAAAGTGTAGTCGTTTGCACAGCATTTTTCAAGATCTTCCATTATTTCTTCAGGAACATTCGTTTTGTCACTTATTTGTTGATATTTATCAAAAAGTGGATTCCAGTGGACTTGTGTTGGGTCTTTTTCGTGAATCCAAATATAATCCGAATCAAAATCCTGTCCAGTACAATTAATTTGGTCTTCATATGTCCCTTCTGTCATTCTGTAGGGTTTTTTGTATCCTTTCTTTTTAACAGGTTCCATATCATCACTATCGTCTGTAGAAACACAATGAAATATATGGTTTTCATTATCACCAATTTTATCAAATGTGTCCCACTCTCGTTCATTTTTATCAGCATCAGATGATATAAACATCTTATGTTTATTATACCAAGCACTTGTCATTTTTATTATATAAAAATAAAAATAAAAATAAAAATAAAAATAAAAATAAAAATAAAAATAAAAATAAAAATAAAATTAAAAATAAAAATTATTAAAGTAATATATTTACTTTAATAATGTTGTTAAATAATTTAGAGTTTAAATCTATATTAAATTATTTAGAAACAAAAATAGAATTGATTATTGAATTTATAATAAATGAACTATATATGGATATAAATAAATTATTTAAAAATTGTATATATAAAAAACAAATATATTCAATATTTTTGAAATATAAGAATTCGTATAATGTATTACGTAGTTATAGTAGTAAAGATAATAAATTTGAAAATATTGAATTATCAGCAGTATATACACGATTATTCGACAATAATATAAATATATATAAGATTATAAAAAAATTATATAAAATGTTAAATTATAATTATAATATAGAAGAATATAATAAGATGAATAGAATAAATTATATATGTCTAGGAACAAAAAATAACGAGTTTTATTTCACATATTATTTTTGTTAATTATTTAATTTTTTTAGTAGTACCACAATTATTGTCGTTAATAATTAAATTATTTTCACGAAACCATATTTGTAAATATTTACAAATATTTTTTACAGATTGTTCTACCCAAAATAAAATTCTTCTTAATTCATTTGAATCGAGTTTATTAATTATATCTGAATATCTAGATTTTGTTTTTGTATTTATTTTATCTAAAACCTGTTTATCACTTAACTTTAATATCTTATCTTTTTTATCTTTCATATCTATGTCACTTGGAATTTTGAGATTTATATTATTAATTATAATAGGTATAATATCTTGTTTACTCCAATTTTTACATCTTCTACCTGTTATTCTTTTTCTTTTATCTGTGTCAACTTTATCATTTTGAACTTTAGTAAGACAAAATTCGTTATTGTTAATATTATATAAACCGTAATATCCATATTTGTTATTTTTAATATTTTCGTATTGATTATTTTTAATATTATTTAATTTTTCTATATATTTCTCATCACATTTTGTCCAAATATTATCATTTCCTAAACATCTTATATTATTATTATCTAAAAATATTATAAATTTATCATCTATTTTTTTATAATAATTTTTATATATTAGTAATATATTATCTCTAACTCTAATATTATTTTCTAATCCTAATTTTATTGATAATATACTACTTTCAATAAATATAATTTGACCTTCAAGTGTTAGTTTATAAATATAATTTTTAAGTTCATTAATATCTTTCGAATTACAACAATTTTTAACTATTTCAATTTGAGGTGAAGATATACCATATTCTAAGTTTTTAAGAATGTCTTTAAAATTATTTTGTGTCTTAATTATTGGATTTTCTGTATAATATAAAGTTTGTATATCATTAGAAGATACTAATAAACTATCTATTAAAAAGAATATATCATTTTGTTCTCTAAGATAAGATATAAAACCAAATTTATTAATTATTTGTAAATTTTTATTAATAATATTTCTTAAAGTTGACATAATTATAAAATTCTGTTTATCTTTTAATATTTCATATATTTCATTAATACTAATTGAAAACTTATTTCTAAATAATTTTTTAATTGTATCTTCTATATATAAAATATCTTTTTTATTGTAGTAAAGGTTATATGTAGAATAATCTATATCTCTATCTTTAACTTTTATTTCGTCATCACATTTATATTCACAATTTGTATATTCACAATCTCTGTTTCCATCCTGTTGTGTAACATAATTTCTATTAAAAAATAAATTACAATCAACAGAAATTTCCTTTAGTATTCTTTCAATATGTTTAATATTAATATCTTTAATTTCTGATAATTCGTACATTTTTAAATCTATACTGGATTCAGACTTTTTATTAGGTAGTGAAACTCTTTGAAAAATATTTACATTAGGTGAAAAACCTTTATCTAATAAATTATTATGAGAACCGAGTCTCCAACCTCTTGCAATTACTTGAGCTGTTTCTGAATAATTCCAATAAGGAGTTAATATTTCTTCCGTTTGTATATCCTTGAAAGTAAAACCTTCAGCTATAACATAGGAACCAATTATTAGACTTATAATTTTTCCATCAAAATTATCTTCTTTATTAAATCTATTAACAGTTTTTTTAATTTGTTTTGTACTAGAAGTTTCCCCTGTTGCTAATACAAATCTTTTACTTTCACCAGAAGATGTATGAGAAGCTTCACTAAATCCGAATAATTTTAATATATTACTAAATAGTATAGAACCTGAACCTTTTACATATTTTAAATATACAAAAGATTTTTTACCAGTATTATAACTATCTAATATATTTTTAATTACTTCTGAATATTTACTACTAAATTTTCTTAATTTTTGTAAAGTTTCCATGTCGTCTTTTCCTTTAATTTGTGTTTTTAATTCATTCTTCATAACATATTTATATAAAATTTTTCTTTTACCATCTTTTGTAATTATAGTTCTTTTAGGTTTTTTTGTCATATATTTATCAAAACCTTTTTTACCATAACTCCCGTCTGGATAAACAAATAAAATAGCTTGTGTAGAATTTGAATAAACTCCTTTATCTTTGTCATCCTTTTCACTTGCTTCTAAATAATACTTTGTTTGAAAATCATTCATTTTGTCTGTCTTCACTATAAAATGATTAAGTTTTCCAAAATTTTTATCTCCTGTAAAAATTTTATTTATATCAGATTTCATAGAACTCAAGTATGATATAACCCCTCTACATTTATTTTTAAATTTTTGAATTTTATTTTTTTTCATAGTAATTACTTCTTTATTAATATTTAAATATTCATCAGTAAATGATTGCCCGATTGGAAATTGATTATCCATGTCTAAAATAAGATTTAATACGGAAGATATTTCTTCTGGACTGTCTTTCATAGGTGTTCCAGACATTAATATAATTTTACAATTTTCTATAATATGTAAAAATCTGTGGTATTGTTTATAAGTATCTAAATTAGACTTTTTATCAGATTCTCTAATATTATGTATTTCATCTATTACTATAATCATATTACTATATTTATTTTTAAGTTCTTGATTTGACGATTTTTTTATTTCTTTAGCAAATGTTTGGAATGTACCAAAAGTGTAATAATCACTTAATGATTTATTAATTCTTCTCAATTTTTCCATTTCTGTTAATTTATCATAATTGTCAGGTATATATCGACCGTCTGTACACTTAAAAACAATTTCGTTTACATAATTTCTAATTAATCCATCACCTGATGCAAACACAAGTGCACCTTTAAAACCACTATTATTTTCGTTTTTTATTTCTTCGATTGCAGCAACAGAAGAGCATGTTTTACCTGTACCCATCTCGTGAAAAAGTAGAAGAGATTTATAAGGTGTATTAGAAGATAAAAACCGTGCTATTATTTTCTGATGATTCATTAGTTCACCTGTATTTTCAGGAAATTTTTCGATATTACTTAATTTTAAGTCTTGAAATTCTTTTTTAATTGTAATATTTTTATTAAATTTGTCATCATATAAATTTAAAATACCCTTTTTATGATTATTAATATTAGGATATTTAGGAAAGAAATTAAATATATCTAAATCCATTTTCTTTTAATAAATATATTTTTATATATTTATTAAAAACTATTTAGTTTAAAATCCGTAATCACTACTATCAGAATTATAATCAGTAGAACTTGAATCTTCTTCTGAATTTTCAAAAATTCTATGTCCTTCCGGAGATTTTTCTGGTGATCTCTTATAATTAGGTGAAAATGAAATATTTTTTCTATATTTTTTATTCAAAAATTCTAATAATTCTGGGTAATTATTTTTAATACTTTCGGGTTCATAAACAAAATTATTAATTACTTTAATTAGTTTATTATTATTACTAAATTCTCTCTNGATTTTATTTCCTTCAAGAAGTGTACCTGCAATCTCGTAACCATCATCTAAACTTAAAACTATTATAGATTTTTTATAATTCATCTTTTCTTTTGGTAAAACTTTATAAGGTAATCTAGTCTTACAATTTATAAAATATATATTTCTTTTAATATTACTACTAATGATATCTAAATAATTAATATTAGTCTCTATATCATTATCGTTCAAGTTATTCATATATTTTTCAAAACTAATTGTAAATGCAATGTCAAATACATTTTTAAATAATGTTTGAACCTCGTAAATAAATTTTCTCTTTTTATCTATATTTGAATTTTTTAAAATTGGAGATTCTGTGACACAATTTAATATATTATTATATACTTCTTTACAAAATAAATCTATATCATTATCATATATCTTTTCATATGCTTTTTCAATAATTTCATAACACATTTCATTATGATCAATAACTTTCATAATTATTTTTAATTTTTTTGTATTATTACCAGAAGAATGTAAAATATCATTTAATATCTTAAGATGACTTTTTTCTAAATCTAGATTTTTATTAATAATATATTCGTAGAATGATTTAAATATTTCAATTATAGTATTTTTAATTGTTATTATACATTCTGTACTATTTTCCCATTCAGACGTATTAATTTGTTTTAAAATATTATCTTTAAATTTTTTTATAAATTTAGTTCTTTTTATTTCTCCCATTCCAACGTAATCTTCGGAAAATGCGTGAAATACAGAGTGTAAAAATTTCTGACTATCACTAACTGTACCTGTTCTTACAAATACTTCTTCCCCTTCTACAGGAGAATAAAAAACAACACATTTATTACAGGGTATTTCTTTTAATTCTTTTAACTCTTCCATTTAAAATTTAATTTTTATATTTTTAAATTTATNATAAATTTAAAAATATTTTTATAAAAGTATCTTGATACAAATTGATATACAAATTAAAATTAATATTAAATATAAAATTAAATTTTTAAAAAAATAAATATAATAATTATCTAATTTTTTAAACATATATTCATCTTTACCTATTTTATAACCCTTTTTAATATAATAATTTCTCACACCTACTCCGGAAATTACAGCAATTTTTTTATATTTATTTTTAATAGATATTTCTTCAGCTTTTTTTATTAAACTATTTCCAAGTCCTAAATGTTGTGCTCGGTTATCAATTCTTTTTCCAACAGGGGTATGATTTCCGTATATATGTAATTCTCTAATCAACGCACAATTCTTAATACTTTCCATTACATCATTATATTCTTTATTAAGTCTTAGTCTTATAAACCCATACAATAATTTTTTATCTTTATTTGTATAAGAAATAAAATACTCTTCACCTCCAGAACTTTTATATTTATCTACATTTAATATCATATTATAAATATCTATATCTTCATTTTTAATCTCTCTTTCTCTTATATCGTTACAATTTATTTTCATCTTATCCATTTTTTCTTTAACTAATTGTCTTGCATTTGAATATTTTAATCCACCGTCAATACTTTTAAGAGGAAAATCTCTAACAACACGATTAATTCGAATATAAGATGGTACATTTTTCATNGCATAAATTATAACATCAATCAGTTTATAAGCNGTACCATACTCATTATCTTCTGCATANGGTTTATATTTACCTTCTAAATACCACTTTCGTATCTTCGTAAAAGGTGTTGTTTCTGTTGGGTAAATTTTCCATTGATCCGCTTGATAATCAGGGTCATTAACTATTTCATCAATAACTCTTTTATCTATTTCAGGTGAACTATATGGTAAATCTAACATTATGTGAATATCTGTCTTAAATCCGTTTTGTTTTAATCTCCGTATACCTAATTTATTCATTTCATTATTACATTTTCTATTAATCTTTTTTAAGATATAATCATCAGTTGTTTGGATACCAATTTGTACACGTGTAACTCCCAATTTTCTAAAAAATTTAAGTTCATCAAAATTAATACCATCGTTTCCTTTCTTTTTCGGTGTTATATAATCAGGTCTTGTTTCAATAGTTAATCCAACAACTCGTAAAGAAGAAGTTTCGTTAATCTTTTTCTCTTCTTCTAAACTTTTCATTTTTCTCATTTTTTTCCAATTATAGTATGTATTATAACCATAATACATACATGTTGTAAACCAAATAATATAATCTTTTGGATAAAATGAAAATGTAGCTCCTGAAATTATAGCTTCTATTTTAGAAATATCATTTTTATCGTTAGATATGTGACCTGTATTTTCTAATTGTCTAATTCTATCGTAAACCTGTCCAACAGGATGATGTTTATTTTGTGTAGCACGTAAATTACCTGGTTCAGTACTTAAATATGAACGTGGTTGTGTTGCTGTCCCTTTTTCATCTTTTTCAAATGGACAATAATGACAATCCATAGGACAACCCCCCGTTTTGATTTTATTTTTATCGTTTAATAATTCACCTTTTGTAAATATTGTAACACTAATCACACCCGAACGACTCCTCGAACCACATAATTTTAAAAATTTTTCGAATTCATAATTCCTTTCTATTTTTTTATCTTTATAAAGTTTTCTATAATGTGCAAATAAAATTGGTTTTTTTGTACTAAATAACTTTCCATATTTTTTACCATACAATCTTCTCATTCTAGTAAAAAAACAAGTTAAATCTTTATAACTTTTGAATTTGTTTTTATGAGAAATAGGAATTATTTTTTCTAAAATTTCTAAAATTTCTTCTTTTATAATTATCGTATGCATCTTACCATTACTTCTAGATTTTACTAAATCTATGAAATTATAATCTTTTGAAAAATTTACACTAAATATATTATTATATTCGGTTTTGTAAAGTTCTTCAATATCTTTTGAAAAAATTATTGTCATGTTTTTAATTATAAATTAAATTAATAATTTATAATTTCAAATTTATATTTTTTAAATAATTACATCCTTTTTCTTTTTCCCAGCTTGTACATTGTATTACGTAAATTAGTTTCTGAATTCAACATATATAATAATTTACAATTTTTACATTTCTCTTCTAAAAAATCACCCTCTTCTTTATGGTCTTCACATCTTTGTGGGTAATTTGTTTTATCATTTGTATAAAAAGCCATTTCTTTACATTCACTTTCATCATTACAAATAGCTTTATTAACATTTTTATGTTTTACACAATGAATTCTATCTTTAAATAATTCTCTATAAGAAGTTGTTTCTTCTTCCAATTTGTATGTTTTAATCATTTCTTAATTATTAATTTTTAATTTAATTTATAAATTCAAATTTAATTATAATCCAAGAGATTCAAAAGATATCTCTTCAATATTAATTTCTTTTTTGTCAAAATTATCATAGTACAAATACACTATATTACACAATGTTTTCGGTTTTAGTTTTTCACACTTCTTTAATATATCTATTAAAATTTCCATTCTATTATTTATATTCGGACGATGTTTTTCTTTATTATAATCTATATAATTATCTGGATTAAATCTTATCCAAATAACCGGAATACCCCCGAAATCTTGTGTAACATTAACCATTCTTGCTTGGTCGCATTGACATTCATACGTTTTATGTTGTTTTTCATCTATTTCTAATATTGTTATATTATTAATATTATCCCATACAAAATCTGGTCTATATTTGTAACAAGAATTATCAGGTATTTTATCGTGATATTTAGGTAATTTATATTTATTTTCTAATATTCTTTTTATCATTTTTTCCTTCCTTTCTTTTGGTTTTTCTTTCTTCCAACTTACTTTTGGGTGAGAAATTGGGACGAATTTTTTATGAAAGATCCGGAAGTTCATAGTGATATTATAGTTAATGAGTTTAGTGTGAAAGGTAAGCAGTATTATTGCGGAGAGAATAATGAAACAAAGGTTAGGTGGGTTTTGCCGAAGTGTTTATATAATAAAGATTAAAGTACTTAATAAATTCTTAAAGAACAATGAAAACTTTGACATTTATCCTTCCATCCTTCCATTTTATATATACCGTAATTGTCTTTTTGTTCTCATTTGTTGATATTTATACACATTAACACATTATATACACAGACATACACACAATAAGGGAGTTAATTTTCTAAAGGGTGTAGAGGTGGAAGGTGAAGACTTATTTTGGGTTCGTTGGATTTTAGAAAAAAAAATAAAAAACTTTTTGGATTTTTATTT
>JGI24539J26755_10001259_pt1 | contig 11789 bp, 10 predicted proteins | sample NorSeaMetagenome_2_FD_26755 | JGI IMG/M metagenome (IMG submission 26755) | reverse complement strand
TATATATATACTTTATATTATTTGAAACATATTCAACATATATATACTTANTANATACTTATTACATCTTATTCATCTTATTACTTGAATTGATTGCTTGCTTGCTTGTATAAATAAATAAATAAGTTACAACTTGTATTAGTTTTAATTTCATTTCCGTTGTCATAAGTATTGCAGAGGCCAAACACGGAGGGCGAACTCCGATTGTGTTGCGCATTATCGTCCATGAGTATTGCGCTCTTTGAGTGTGCTATAATTATACGAAGAGATCTTTGCAGACGGCACCATGGAGGAGGATGCCCTTCTTGGGAGCAAATGCGTGCAGTCACCAGTTTCAAATCTCAATGAAGCACACACGCAATCACGCGGAACGGACACTAGTTCATTCGCGATTAGATTGACAAACGAAGTAGAGGCAGCGTCGCTCGCCGTCGAGGAGCTTGTCTGCACCATGAACGTCGGGTGCTTTCTCGTTGATGTCAGAGCCCCCGGAGAATATGCTAAAGGCCACATTCCCGGTGCTGCTAACATTCCCTTGTTTGGAAATGACGAGCGTGCAAAGGTGACATCCGCCTCATCGAAGCAGGGCAGGACGTCGGCCTCGGGGATGGCTCGAAAACTTGTGCGATGTAAGCTGAACAGGTTTTTTTCGACTATTTTAAAAGTCGCACTGTCAAGAAGAGGCCTTTACAATGCTGAGAGGCAATCTTCAGCATTGCCCGTAAAATTTGTGTTTTACTGCTGGAGCGGTGGGATGCGCTCTTCTGCTGTCTTATGGCTTTTGAAGCGCGGTGCATTACCGGGGCTGCTCACATGTGGTATAGTCCGTGGAGGATATAGGTCATTTAGGCAGTTTGCACTATCATTATGGCATCCACCAATCGACACCTTGACCAACGCATACTCGGGCCATGAAGGAATACGTGGTAAATCAGATGGACCCGGGATGCCTCTTTGGGAAGGGTCCCGTGTATGTATCATTGGCGGCCGCACTGGTGTAGGCAAGACCCGAGTTTTGAGCGCACTTCTCCGTGCAGGCGAGCAGATTATTGATCTTGAACGCATCGCTCGACACAGTGGGTCGGTGTTTGGCTGGGTCGGCCAATCATCTATGCAGCCCAGCAGTGAGCACTTTACAAATCTTGTGGCCTATAAGGTTGCAGGGATGCAAGCGTTTCCTAAGTGGATTTTCGTTGAAGACGAGGGGCCTCATGTTGGAAAATGTTCACTCGACCCTGGTCTATTCCAATGCATGCGATATGCACCCCTGGTCATCAATATACTTGCATCAAAATGCTTGAGGTTGCGTATGCTGGTGGACGATTATGCTAGCGGAGAGCGCCGTGCACAGTCGCAGTGGTCATCGACGATGTTACACTCAATAGGCAAGCTTCAAAAGCATCTAGGCGAAGAACATACAAACGCACTTAAATGCAAGCTTGATGCTGGTCATTACGAAGCTGTAGCAGAAGGGCTGCTAGAATACTATGATGAATCATATGATACACATCTTGGCGAACACAGACCAAAAAGAAAAGAAACTTGCGCGGATGGCCATAAAGAAAGAGTTGGGAAAATATTGCAGGTCCATGCTTATGGTATTGTAAACAAATGTAAAGGCCACCATGAGAACTTCAATCCTGATCTATTGGATGTGGATCGCTTGATACAAGATATTTTGATTGCTGTCCACACATTCAAACACAAAGAGGGCAACGGGATATAGGTTCACACCGTCCTGAAAAACAACATGCCATCACAAAGCTTAGCGTGGGAGACGCTCTCGACCAAACGGTAACATGTGATGCGCATCAGCGCTCAAGTCGTTTTGTAAAGTTACGAAATAAATCCGTGCAGAACGAGGAGATTATTATTCAGCTGCCTCTATTTTTAGTGACACCGCCAGCAAAGTACTCGGGTTTTCTAAGGTCTAGCCCATAATCATTTAGAGCGGCATTCAGGTCATCAATCGTCAGGACTACCCGCCTGTCTCGTGGATCTATACCCCTCTCCCGCTTGTCCTTTGCCTGCATCTCCAAGCGTTGCTGCGCGCAGACCCGCGCATCCACAGATACCTGTGATATGAATTTCTGCGCAGCCATTGAGACAAGACGCGTTACGCGAACGTCGGGCTTCCTGACGCCGCTGATCTTCAGATAATGATTGGTCAGAGCGTCTGGGATCTGTTGGCATTTAAAAAAGCCGCAATGGTTAGGTAAACATTACATCAGGATTGGGAATGGTTGTCCGGGCGAGGGGCTCTAGCGAAGAAGGAAAGCGCGCTTTAATAATAGCAGGAAACTAAAGCGATGTACATTACCGTGGGAGTGCATTCATCAAGATCGATCAGAAACGTTTCCACCTCCTCTTCTGTCAGCCCACACAATTCAGTGGGCAATGTCGATTTCATGGACATTGCTTCACACTCAACTGTCTTCGTCCCCAGTTGGACTTTCGACCCCAACTTTTATATAAATTCGGTTGGGGACTTCATTATTATATATTTCATTATTCGGAAACTGCCTCATCATGCTGTATGATTTATTCGGTAAGAGTTAAACGATCTTGCAGGTAATTAACACGGACCCGGTATCGTCAATCAGGCATCACGGTCTATTCGCTTCTTACAATGTCCTCATGACCTGGTATCGTTAATCATGAATCACGGTCTATTCACTTCGTACAATGATGACAATCGTGCGGAAGACGTGTGGAACCTTAAACCCTAGACGTGTGGAAGATTTTTCGGCATGCCGATCTTTCGGGATCCTTTGGCAAAAAAATGTCGTAGCACTACTCACCTGGTATCGTTAATCAAGGTCGAAGGTCTATTTGCCCAATACATTGTCATAAATTTCGACATCGTTCACTCGTCAGGAACGTTAGTTGGTTTAGCGTTACAATAGTTGGTCCCTTCATCGGACGAAATAAACCAATTTTCTTGAGTCACGTGTTGAAAGTTTGTCCATAGGTGTTTACACATACGTGAAGGCATTTATGTAATATAACTCAATTAATAATTCACATTTGTAACAAATATAAAGGCACATGAATAATATCGATGTAGCACAATATATGTTGTCTAATCATGCTCCAACCAACCAATAAATAAACATACATATATAGACTATATATGCATGCATGTTCTATAGACTATCGTAGTATCATATATAAATACAGTAAGAGACTCGCTCAATTTCATCATGATTTAAGTCCATGCATGCACGGCGGCTATGCCGATACACCTGGGAACGGGCGACCCACGTAATCACGTTTTAATCTGTTTGCTCTAACACTTATCCCTACGCGCCTGGAAGATTTTTATTATTACTATGCATATATATAGCTATATATATTAGAATAGATATATATATGTAAATTAAACTAACCCTCGACCACGGGGGCAATAGTTAGGCATTACAACCACATGTTTAATATATATGTATGAGCTCGCATATATATGATAGCGTCGGCAAGAGTGAAAATCTAAGAAACTCGCGCTTGCCTGTTGTTGTTGTGACTGCGAGACCCTGGAAATTTTAGGCTTACGATGGAAGGAAAAGAGTCTACACCGATGCACATGATCGAGCGAGGCATCGACGGCGCTTCCCTTCGTTTAGTGCAGGGGCCGCTTGTCGGTGCGGTAGTCAGGCAGTTTTCTGCTTCACGGACGGTCTTTTCCGGAGATGGTCGCCTCCTGGCATGTATACTTGAAGATGGAGTTGATATATATGATATCAGCAAGCACTCGCTCGTCCGAACTATACCGACACCTGGAACTGTGGCGGTGCACTTTTCAGCAGCGGCTTCGTATATGGTAGTCTATCAGAAAGCCAACTTCTCAGGCGCTGGAGATGGAAAGAATCTCACTGTCTGGAAGATCAGCAGTGGACGTGTGATATTTTCGTGCTTCCAAAAGATCTTTAACAAAAACGATTGGCCGACTTTTCAATTTACTTCAGATGAAACTGTTGCCTGCCGTGTTGTGACAAACGAAGTGCACTTTTTCCGTCTTTCTGATTTGAATCCTCAGCCTAAACGCCTGCGAATTCCAAATGTTTTTAGTATTAAAGTGTCTCCAGGACATTTGTCAAAGGTTATAGCGTTTGTGCCTGAACTAAAGGGACTACCGGGAAATGTTCAACTCTATGATCACCCATCTTTCCAAGTTGAGGGCATCTTTGAAACTGAACCTTTGGCCCGCAAATCATTTTTCCGTGTGCAAGAGGTGGAGTTCAAATGGGCAGATGACGGCGCGGCAGTCCTCATTCACGGGTCCTCGGAAATTGACGCGACAAATCAGAGTTATTACGGAGAATCCTCGCTTCATTTCATGCGTGCTAATGGCTCACTAGACTGCAAGGTACAGTTTTCTTTGATTGGTCTATTTGTTTCCAAGTTTTTATCCTTATGCCTGCAGGTTCCACTGGATAAAGAGGGCCCGGTGCACGAGGCTGCCTGGTCGCCAAGGAATGATGAATTCGTTGTTGTGTATGGTTTCATGCCAGCAAAAGCAACAATATTTTCTTCGGATAAATGCGAGCCGAGATATCAGTTGGGTACTGGGCCTTATAACACAGTTCGATGGAACCCCTTCGGCCGATTTGTCTGCCTTGCTGGTTTCGGGAACCTTCCCGGAGATGTGGTCTTTTTCGACCGGAAAGCTGATGGAAAATATAAAGTGATCGGTTCTACGCGCGCTTCTTGCTCGGTAAGTAGCACAAGATTACACATTTGACACTATATCCCTGCCTTGCTGCATGCAGTGAATTTTGTTTTACGTCTTTGTCGCCTTTCGAAAATGTCCGTATGCAAAAGGTTTCAGCTGAGTGGTCACCAGATGGCCGATATCTCATGACTGCCACTACATCGCCTCGTCTAAATGTTGACAATGGTTTTAAACTTTGGCGCTATAATGGCGAGCTTTTGCAGCAAGTCGAACGAGAAAAGTTATTCGAAGCGAAATGGTTGCCAGCGGATAAAGAAGCCCATGCAGACCGTCCCATCTCAGCTGGGAATGTACGGCGCGATATTGCAGAACCTGGAAACCGCGGTGAGCCGACATCACATAAAATAACACCATATCGTCCTCCACACGCGACGAGTGGCTCTGGGAATTTCAGCCTTGCCAAAGCTGCACCTGGTGAAAGTGGACCACGGAAATATCGTCCTCCGGGCGCTGCAGCTGCATCCGTCCCCCTTGAACACTCGCAACATGGACCGCCCGGATCAGGTTTTGTCGTTTCTGGCACGGGTAAGAGTGCTGCAAAGAATGCCAAGAAACGGGCTGCAGCTCGGGCTAAGAAAGCTGGACAATGATATCTCTAATTATTGGGGAAGTATAGATACGTTAGCAAAGTCATTAGATTATCAGAGTTTGTATTTGGGGCGGAAAAGCTGTCACCCGCAACTGTCCACTGGCAAGCTATAGTGTAGGGTGGCAGGCGAGAAGCAAGCCGAGAAAACACGGCGAACTATAGGCATATATGTCTAATAATGAAAATTTCAGAGTCATTCGACCACGAGAAGATTGTTTGCACCAAGCCCGTCGCCAGTCGTTGCCCATTCCGGGGCTGTCTGCCAGATGCCATCGACAACAAATTTAATTTCATATGTGCCGGAAACAAGCATCAAATCAGCCACAAAGACGTTATTCCCCCCTTCTATGAACTCAGGGGACATTGCGACACCTTTGGTCCAATGATCAAATGAGCCCATAATCCGAATATCTGATGCCATCCCAACCCATCGTATAGGCACACTTTTTATGCACGCAGCATCTATGTCCTTCACGTCCCGTCGAAGCGCGGCATGCATCAAGTCAAGACGTTTTGTCAGAGTATCCAATCTGGCAGCAATTTGTGCTCTACTCATATCTTCGATTTCGGCTGCTTCGACGGCATCTTGTGCTATGTGTTTGAGGGACTCTATCTCAAGCATGGCAGCAACCAAGCGCTCGTTTGCGTGCTTGATGTCCTTGTCTCTGGTTTGCAGTGTGGACTCCAAATATTTCGCAAATTTGTTCGACGCGGCGAGACGTTCATTCAGACGAGTGCGCAGTGTCACCATCTGCTCAAAAAGGCGGCGCTGGCTCGCTGCCATCTGGTCGCTACTCTCAGAACTAAGAAGTGAAGAGCCGCGAGAGGAGTCTTCGCCTGACTTCTTCGATCGTGGGTTTGACGAGTACACTGCTGCTTCAAAGGGCCGCGTTGTACCCCCAACGGGTTTGAATGAGGTGTTCACATTTGCAGGAGTTTTACGCCGCTGCTGATTGGGCGTTCCAGATCGGAAGGCGGCCACGGCGTCTTTCACTCTCTTTTTGAAGGTCGAGTTAGACTTCAGGTCGCCTTGCGAAGTGGAAGAGTCGCTATCCATTTTGGACACTTGTTCCTCTGTTTCCCATCCATCCTGACGCGAAGGGTTGTCATTGTCGACAGCATATAGAGAGGACGTATTCGGTCCACCACCCATACGCCGCCGATGTTTGTGGAAGGCGCTGCATTGGCCCATGCTCACTGTCCCAAGATTGTCACAGTGAAGGCCGGATAGACAACTGATTCTCCTTGACGATGCCGACTTAATGATGCGCTCAACTTCATTGCCAGTGCGCGCGGGCACAGCAAATAACTGGATACACAAGGGAACGACCATGATACAATTCGTCCGTGGGAAAGCAGACTTAAAACGTGACAAGTCACAGACGCGCCGTCTGTGGAAAGAAATTAGGGGATAGAGAACTTGTTCGTATATTGACAGATTCGGCATCACGGAATCGCATCACGGGAAAAGAAATCACGGTGGGTTTATTTTCACGCATGCACGATAAAGTGTCATAATATATTAAATAAGATTAAATATTAAATAATACCTTCGTTCGTTCGTATATCATATCGAATTCAGTAATAATATAATAATAAGCTGTGTTGTTATTACCAATAATAATATGTAATAAAAACTGTTAATAATGACCTACGTACGTACGTACTATACATGTATCATATAATAATATATATGATAATAATATATTATTATAATATAATACGCCCGATCGATGTTATATATGATGAGATGTGATCATCAGTAGTGTTCGTACGTTTTTTGAAGCCCTCGTCTTAAAAGTTACACAAAATATTTTTGACACACCGCTTTCAGCGACGCCAATTAACTAAGAGCCCGAATCCCTACCACTCGATATCGAAGCTATCGTTGCTACGACTCGTGTACATTCCATTTGTGGCAAAGTAAAGAAGCGGCACAATCATTTCATCCTCTCTCAAGCCGTCGGACCTGTTCCAGTATGTTCAGATTGAGAAAGCGCGGGAGGAAAGCGGTCCAAATTTGGGACTCGGCTGCGCCAAGTGATACGAAACTAGCACACGATCTCGATAGTTATCGGAATACTTCCTCGCGCGTGCTCGCGAATCATATCAAAATCGACCCAGTTATAAAGGTGCGATTTTTCTGGATCTTCGCATGCTCTACCCGAGTTTTTAGGCTCCCGATGCAAGGAGTCCCTCAGCCAGGCCACAATTAATCGCCTGTTGTTCCTATACAGAGTGTTTATAAGTTTCTGGATAAATTGTCCTTCCTTGATTGGGGTCTGACCTCTGACTGGCACATACAAGGGCCACGTAAACGCCAGAAATGCGACCTAGACCCCATGGATGAGAAGCTTCCTTCGGGAACAGCCAATGGTGGAGGCCCTCAGCCACTCTGTTCAAGTGAAGGATATGGCGAGATGACAGAAGCTTCAATTGAACGCTTGTTGCTTTATCTGAAGACGCTAGTATCGACAGTGAACGTCTCCGAAACACAAAGTATGCTTCCCAAAAGAAACATAAGGAATATCTCTCAGATCCACGCCAGTAATATCTTCCAGATCCAAGCCAGTACACCAGACCTGAGCTTCAACCTCTCACAGGGGAGCACTTTCGTCGACGTAGGCAGCGGGTACGGGAAGGTAGTTTTGCACGCTAAGCTATCTGCCAAGGTGATGCGATCTGTTGGTATTGAGTACGTAGCATCTAGAGCTAGAATGGCGATCGATGCGAAAAATAAGCTCATCAATGGAAATCATGCTTTCATGACTGAGGAAGCGAGGACAATGCTGGGCGACGGGTGCGAACTTGAGCACAAGGATGCCACGACATACGGCGCGTTTCATTTCTCACACATCTACATGTATGATAAAGTATTTTCCGACGCAACGTTGGAGTTGCTCGCTGATCAGCTAAACAAATCCATCTACAAGGTGCTAGTGAGCTATAATCGGCTCGAAGTATGGCGCCGCCATGGGCTAAAGGATATCACAGAGGTAGGGGCTCTGAGCATGAGAACGACTGGTGGGCAAACTTTCAAGGCGTATGTCTACATGCGTGTCTGCATGTGTGTGTAGTGTCTTGCTTTAGTGCGACGAGCCTTGTAGTAACTTTTGAATGTTGTCAGTTGTGTAGAAGAGGAGTATTAATTTTTTACATCGTGATTGCTTTCTGATTTATGAAGGTGCACCCGTCTTGGAGGAATGTATTTACAAAGAGCTTTCGTGAATTCGTGAATGCCCATTAAAGATGGTGACCTCAATCGGTTAATCGACATCGTTTAGAACATTCGTCGCTCATGCCGTCACCAGCTTGCTTCTGACAGGAAACAGAATGCTTGCTCCATCCCCTCTTATTCGAAATTCAACTGACTTACGTGTCCGGAGTAAATGAATCAAAGCTCGTCGTGATCGTCAAAATCGTCATCGCCTGCATCGTCACTTGGCGAGTACTCTCCTTGCTGATAGACCTTCGAAACGATCGGATTGCAAACTGCTTCCATCTCCTTGAGCTTGTCTTCGTATTCCTCTTTTTCTGCGTTCTGATTGTCATCGAGCCAATCAAGTGTTTCTTTGATAGCCTCCTCGACTGCAAGTTTGTCTTCATCCTCAAGTTTGTTGGCAAGCTTGTCGTCGTCCTCAACAGAATTCTTCATGTTGTAGGCGTAGGTTTCGAGGCTGTTTCGCGCATCAACGCGCTCCTTGATTTTCCGATCCTCCTCGGCAAACTCTTCTGCTTCCTCGACCATTCGCTCGATCTCTTCTTGAGAGAGGCGACCTTTATCGTTGGTAATCGTAATTTTCTCTGATTTCCCTGTGCCCTTGTCTTCTGCCCCGACATTCAAGATGCCATTGGCGTCAATCTCAAAAGTAACCTCAATCTGAGGCACCCCACGAGGAGCAGGAGGAATAGATGTGAGCTCAAACTTTCCAAGAAGGTGATTGTCCTTCGTCATGGCGCGTTCCCCTTCAAAAACCTGTATCATGACGGTCTGCTGGTTGTCTTGGTATGTGGTGAATGTCTGTGATTTTTTTGTCGGGATAACAGTATTTCTGGGGATCAATTTGGTCATAACGCCCCCGACAGTTTCAATACCTTGTGTGAGGGGGGCGACGTCAAGAAGTAAGATATCTTTAGTTTCATCACCACCTTCGCCAGAGAGTATTCCACCTTGAACAGCAGCTCCAAATGCAACTGCCTCATCGGGATTCACGCCTTTGTTAGGCTCTTTGCCGTCAAAGTATTCTTTTAATAGCGCTTGTACTTTGGGGATTCGTGTCGAGCCCCCAACCAGAACTAGTTCATCGATCTGTGACTTTTTCATTCCAGCATCCTCCATGGCCTTCCTCACCGGTCCCATCGTCTTTCGAAACAGATCATTGTTAAGCTCTTCAAAACGCGCTCGGGTGAGTGGCTCTGAGAAGTCAATACCGTCGTATAGCGACTCGATTTCAACGCGAACCTGATGTTGGTTGGAGAGAGATCGCTTTGCGCGTTCAGCCTCCCGACGGAGCTTCTGCACTGCTTTTACATCGGATGAAACGTCTTTTCCGTGTTTCTTCTTAATGAGTTTTATAAAGTATTCCATGATTCGTTGGTCAAAGTCCTCTCCTGCAAGGAATATGTTGGTTGAGATGAACTACTGTGAAAANAAATACCAATCAACACACCTCCTAGGTGTGTATCACCATTTGTCGAAACCACTTCAAAGACGCCATTATCTATCGTTAGAANAGAAACGTCGAATGTACCGCCACCAAGATCAAAGACAAGTATGTTCTTTTCTCCTTTTTTATCAAGGCCATATGCAATTGCAGCAGCTGTTGGCTCATTTATGATACGTGCGACATTCAAGCCAGATATGGTTCCGGCATCTTTTGTAGCCTGCCTCTGAGCATCATTAAAGTATGCTGCGAAGTAGGAAAAGATCAGAAAAAAGGTTAGGAATTCGAAGTTTATTTGCGCTTCACCTGGAACAGTGACGACTGCATTCTTGATGTCTTTTCCAAGATAAGCTTCGGCAGTCTCTTTCATCTTTGTGAGCACCATTGCTGAGATCTCTTCTGCTTGAAATATTTTTGCTCCTTCCTTGAGATCAACTTCGATGCAAGGCTTGCTTTCTTTGTTGACAACTTTGAATGGAAACATTTTTAGATCCCTCTGTACCTCCTTGTCTGTAAACCTAGAGTACAATCGCACAGAGAAAGTGAGCATGACGCCATGCCAAGAGACCAGGTGGACAAGCGCGCTGAAGTTTGGGCAACTTACTTTCGACCAATCAAGCGTTTCGCATCAAAAACGGTGCGGGTAGGGTTTGCCGTTGCTTGATTCTTCGCGGCGTCACCGATGAGCCGTTCACTATCCGTAAAGGCAACATATGACGGAGTGATGCGATTTCCCTGATCGTTCGCTATAATTTCCACTTTGCCATTCACGTACACGCCTACACACGAATATGTCGTTCCGAGATCAATGCCAATGACTGTGCCGAGATGGTCTCCCGAATCGTCCGCTCGAGTACTACCAAGCAGGGCGAACAAAGCCAAAACTGGTATACAATACGAAGATGTGGAAGATGGAAGATGTGAGTTGGAAAGTCCACTCATTCTGGCGCGCTTTCATCAGCATCAGACTGAGCGGGTTAATGAATAAGTTTGAGTTGGCATCATGAACGCACCGTTCAGAAATCTTGAGATCATAGAAGAGCACATTTTGTCTCGTTCCGCCTCCAGGTTGTGGTAGCTCAGCGACTGCTAGGTGAATATAAACCGGGATTACTTGCCGCCGCGTCATCCAGACCAATCGCAGGCTTCCAGCTGGCATTTCTTGGATTACCGAGATTATGATTGGTTCGGGACATTTTTCGTTCGTTGTTTCAAAAAAAAGAGTTACCTTTATTTATTTCGAATAACGAAGGTATCAGATAGAGGGAGTGGAGCTACAGTAGTGGAGCTAATAATGCAAATAAAGATGAAAGTGTTTCGTCCTTGCAGTGCTGAATTATTAGACAATTCAAACACCCGTTGAAATAAATACTCTGTATGGTCGTGGCAGTTTTATTTATTTTTTTGGGATTAAATCTTGGAATCTTGGGTCCCGGAGTTGACGACAGCGATGGTGACAAACACGTGGAAAATAAATTAGTATGGAATTTCAACTCGAATGGAAAATCACGGCGAAATGAGTTTATTTTAACTGCAAAAATAGTACAGGCTGTAGATTTGCAAGACTTTCGTCGGTGCAATTTTGAGGGTGACTTTTTTTTCGTTGGGGTCCGCATCAACTGATGGAAATTTGATGAAATTTGAATAATTAGGCTATATGATACACATAGCACTATGTATGATGACAAATGGATTGATGACTTGGTTTAAACCAAGTCAATCCCAGGAAAGTTATTAAGTTAAGTTTAAGTTAAGTTAAGTCAAGTCAAATCGGATAAACCAGGAAATTAAACCTCCGATTTGACTT
>JGI24539J26755_10001257_pt1 | contig 11789 bp, 13 predicted proteins | sample NorSeaMetagenome_2_FD_26755 | JGI IMG/M metagenome (IMG submission 26755) | reverse complement strand
ACTGACTATCCTATTAATCTCTTATCTATTAGTCCTAAGTTTTCTAATTCTGTCCCAGTCTTGGGGGTAGAAACTCCTAATGGTTCTATTACGGATGAAAAGATGATAAAGGTTCATAACAGATTAAGACTTAATTATGATGCAATAAAACAATCAATTAATTACCACTCTGATTATCATATAAAACCAGTATGGGATGGCAAAGATCCAGGATCATTAGCTGAAATTATGGATTGTATATCTCAATTAGAAGTACCTCAGGATAAAGTATGGTTTATGCCTGCTGGAGATTCAAGAGAGGGTCTATTTAAATCTTATCCTTTAGTATTTGATTGGGTTAGAGATAATGGCTATAGAATGACTTGGAGACCACATATTATTGCTTTTGAAGATCAAAGAGAAGTTTAATTAATATTTATAATTAAAAAAATATGTCCGAAAAACTTATAAAATATATCTCATCTAAACCCGAGGGGTCAATGTATAAACCTGAAGTTGCTTTAGGAGTTAAAATACAAAATTATGGTCCCACTTCCACCACTCATTGGTGGAATACTTTAGAACCCGATAATGTAGGCCAGTATGGGCTTGTTAAGGCAACAGGTACAGAATCAGAAAATTTAGAAAGTTGGAGGTTAAATAGTGATAGTGAATTAATTGAATTAATTAATGAACAAGCGGGTGGTGGTATTACTACTATAAATCAAGCAACCCAATGGGCCTCTAGTGAAGCTAATTACATGCTTACATCAAACATAAATACCACAGGAAGTACAGATGTATTACCCTTTGCTGTATGGGATTCATACAGTTCATATTCATCTACAAATAAATGGTATAGTACTGCTTGCCCTCTTGGGTTAAAAACAAATAAACAACACGCCTTAAGTGAATATATAGCTATGAGAACGGTTAGTGGTGTTAAGTATGCAGCCCCATATCCAGGAACAAGAATCTGGGAAATTAATGGTACATCAGTAACAGAAATTGTTACCTCTACATCTACACCTGAAAGTGGTACTATTAATGTAACAGAAAACCGTAGATATGTAGCTAATAAACCCATTCATCTTGCTAGAAATGGTCAGCAAGAAATAATGATTCCATCATCATATTGTGGTACACAACATGCTAATTATTTTAATAGGTATGAACCCGGGAAAATAAGAATTTATACTCTAGAAGATGATACTGTAGTAAAAATATATAGACGAGATGACACCAAGATAAATCCTAGATGGGTATGGGATAACCCAACAACAACCCTTAATATATCGAGTAAATATGTTGTTACAGTACATACCTTTGATACCACTTTAGATGATGGGGTATGGAACTATATATTTTCATCCAAACCTATAGTTATAACTTCAACGGGTAATGATTTAGGGGATAAAACCTTTACCCCTTTAGCTGGAGATATTATATACCAACAAAGAAATCACATAAATACTGATATGAATGGTGGAACTTCAACATTTTCTGGAAATACTTTTTGTAGATATAAAGACAATTTTACGTATAAAGTAGCAACCATTCAAATAGCAGATGGTTCTGGGGGTGATGCTTTGAGTGGGGTGCCTACTATAATGATAAATAAAAATTATACTTTTGGGAATCAACTTTCTGATTTCCATATAGTATCTGGACATTCAACAAACACCATTAAAATATCATCTTATAATGATACTGATGGGTGGACTTTACATGAAACTATTATAGTAACTGGAGGGACAGAAACTGCACCTGTTTCTGTTTGTAGAGATGGAGCTCAAGGATTTGGCAACCCCTGTACTAATGATAGTGGTGGGGCTATTTATTTTAATAGTGACCAACTATGGTTATGGGAAGGAACTAAAACATTTTTTTGTTCTATTAACGATGCCGCTAATGATGAAGAAGCATTATTAGGTTGGGATAGTGGGGAAATCATGGTAGCAAACCTTTAATATAATATAGTGGATAAGCAAGAAGCTCTTCGTATATTAGAGGAAATAGAGGAAAACATTAACGTTTGTTGTGCCATAACAATGGAACCAGACGAGGTGTTAGTTTTAATTGATAAAATAAAAAGTTATATAAATGGAGAACAAACGTAGAAAAGTTCACGAAGAATTAGAAGTAGTAAAAGTAGGTTATGCAAATGGTGTTGCACCAGGATTCCCCTTTACAGATAAAGAAAAATTATCAATGATTGATGAAGCAGAAGAAGCTTATGGTAAGTTTTTAGATGCTTTAAAATGTGATTGGAGAGAAGACCCCAATTCAATGGAAACACCTCGTCGTGTAGCTAAAGCTTATGTAAATGATTTATGGGCTGGTCGTTACACAGCAATGTCCCCTATTACATCATTTCCCTCGGATGGTTATGATGGTATTGTTATAGAACGTAATATACCATTAACTTCAATGTGTTCTCACCACCACCAAACAATTGGAGGTGTTGTTCATATAGGTTATATAGCAGGAGAAGGTGGTCAAGTAATTGGGTTATCTAAATTAAATAGAATAGTAGAATTATTTGGTAGAAGAGGGGCAATACAAGAACAATTAACATCAGCTATACATAATGCTGTAGATAAAATTACAGATGGGAATAAAGGTGTTATTGTTACTATAGTAGGAACACATAATTGTGTTAGCTGTAGAGGAGTAAAACATCAAGGTGCTGCAATGGTTACCACTAAAGCATCAGGTGTATTTAGAAAAAATAAAAATTTAGCTCGTAAAGAGTTTTTTGATAGTTTAAAAATTAACAACGGAGGGCACAATATATAAGATATGGCATTAACAGTAAACAATAGAACAATTTTAAGTTGGGGAGATATTAATGATTTAGTAGATGAATTATGTAAAAAAATCCCCTTAAATTTACCTCTAATAGACTCAGTTCACGGAATCCCAAGAGGTGGTTTAATACCTGCAGTACTAATCTCTCATAAATTAGGTTTACCTTATGTTAATGCTGTAGGCCCTAATACTTTAGTTGTAGATGATATAGCAGACACAGGAGTTACTTTAGAAAATTCACCCGGTGTTTATACTGCAGTATTACATTATAAACCTCATACATCATGTTTTATACCACAACTTTGGGCTAAATTACATGAGGGAGATGAATGGATTATATATCCATGGGAAACAAAAGACTCAGATCCAATTCAAGATTATTTAAAAAGTAAAGAATTTAATGAATTTGCTAATTTTATTGACAATAATAATAAAGAACTTGGACATTTAAAAGATACTTCGTATATTGCGGGCATGACAAATGATAAAGAGGGATCATTTATGAAATTTCAAAATAAAATAAATAAAAATGGGTAAACAATTAAATTTTGGATTTGATCCAGAAAATAAAATAAATATAGACGTTCCCTTTGTGAACGAAGTAGAACAATTTAATGCCACATTTGGCAAACCAAATAATTATGAACCAACAATACCAGAAAAGAAAGAGTGGCAATTCGTATACGACTTTGTACTTGAGGAACTCGAAGAATATAGACAAGCTTGCGAAAACGGAGACATCGTGGAAGTTTTGGATGCTTTGTGCGATATTGCTTACGTTTCCCTTGGGAACGGTACTATGCTACATGGTCTTAAAGATAAGATATGGCCAGCGTATCAAGAAGTACAGGGAAGCAATATGTCGAAGTCTTGTAGCACTCAAGAAGAAGCCATGGAGACTGTCACCCTCCGCTCTGAAGAACAAGCTGAGCCATGTCATTTTGAACAAGTCGAGGACAGATTCGTAGTATATAGAACACGTGATCGTAAAGTGATGAAATCAATTAACTATTATAGACCAGATTTATCACAATTTTTTACAGGGAATGAATTACAAAAATTTCATAACTCAGGAACAATTATATAAATGTATAAAAAATGTTATCAAGGTAAAAAATTAGGTCATAATGTTTGGGAAATGCATCTATGGGAAGAAGATAAAGGTCACCAAGTTATTCCTTATGAAAATATAGCATATCAAGAATGTAAGGAAGAAGACCATACTAATATTGGGTTAAATGGAGAACATTTAAGACACACTAACAATTGGTATTTTTCTAAAAATCCAAATTATAGTGATAAAAATACCCCTGGGCTTCATTTTCACGATATGAAAGTTCATCAAAAATTTCTAGTTGAAAGGTATGGAATTAATGATGTACCTTCTACGGGACATAGAGAAGTGTTTTTTGATATTGAGTGTGAAATTGGAGGTGCTTTAACTGAAGATTATATTGAAAGTGCACCAATGCCTATTACTTCAATTGCTTGGTGGGATAAAACCCCAGATACTTGGCACATTTTAATTTTAGATAAAAAGAATCAACTTAAACATACTAAAGCTAAAAATAAGGAAATTATTCCTTGTAACACAGAAAGTCAATTATTAGCTAAATTCATTGAATTAATAAGAGATATAGACCCTGATATATTAATAGGATATAATTCAGATTATTTTGATATTCCTTATTTATATTATAGAATGTGTAATACAATAGGTAAGGAATTTGCTGACCATTTATCACCTTTAGGTAAAGTAGAGTCTAAAAAATTCTCTAAATTCTTTTATAAAAGAAATCAATATGTTGATATTATAGGAGTTGAATCACTTGATTATATCCGTTTACATAAAAAATATAGTTGGAAAGATGAACCAAGTTGGAAATTAGATGCTATTGGGGAGAAATATGTTGGTATGAATAAGGTTGAGTACGAAGGAAACTTAGATCAATTATTCGAAACTGACATACATAAGTTTATTCAATATAATTTTGTTGATGTAGAAATCCTCCAAAAATTAGATGAAAAACTACAATATATAGCTTTAACTAAAAATTTATCACATAAGGGTAAACATAATTATAGTGAAGTTTATTCTAATAGTGTTACTCAAGATGGAGCAATTTCAGCTTACCTATTATCTCAAAATATTATTCCACCTCCAAAAGAACCTAACCCACAAAAGAAAGATGGGTATGCTGGAGGGTATCTATTTTGCCCCAAAGCAGGATTGTATAAATATATGTTTGATGAGGATTTAACATCACTGTATCCATCTATAATCATGTCGATTAACATAGGTAAAGAAACATTCGTGGGTCGTATTATAGATGCAGATGACCGTAATAATAGATTGGGACTTAACGATTTAAAAGTTAGAGATCCTAAAGATTTATTATTAGTTGAAAATGGAAAACGACGTCAAACTAATGTTGAAGCTGGGGAATTAGTAAAAATAATTGAATCACAAGATCTAGCTGTAGCAGCTAATGGTTCAATGTTTAGAACAGATAAAGAAGCAGTATTATCAACTATACTTAAAAAATGGTTTGAAGAGCGTGTTTTATATAAAGGACGTATGAAAAAAGCATACCAATCGGGAGATAAAGAAGCAGGGGAATATAATTATTTAATGCAATATACAATGAAAATTTTACTTAATAGTTTATATGGTGCTACAGCATTACCTTCATTTAGGTATGGTATGAACCAATCAATACTAAGTGAAGCAATTACATTATCAGGGCACAGAATTATACAAGAATCAGCTCTTTGCGCTAATAGACATATGAATAAGGTTATGCGCGGAGAATTAAAATTAGAAATATGAAAAAACCAATAAACAAAATTCCATTATTTAAAGTATTTATGTCTCCAAAAGCAGGAGAAAAAGTTGTAGATGTACTTAATAGTGGTTTTATAGGGCAAGGTCCTAAAGTAGAAGAATTTGAAAGTAATTTAAAAGAGTATTTTAATCATCCTTATATTCAAACTGTAAATGCCGGAACATCTGCCTTACATATGGCTTTGCATTTACTTAAAAAACCCCAAGAACATATGGAAGATGTATTTCAAGGAGTAGCTTGGGTACAACATAAATGGCCTGGTTTAGAACCTGGAGATGAGGTTTTGTGTACAGCAATGACTTGTACTGCTTCAAATTGGCCTGTTTTAGCAAATGGTTTAAAAATTAAGTGGGTAGACATTAATCCTAAAACCTTAAATATTGATTTAGATGATTTAGAAAGTAAAATAACAGAAAAAACTAAAGTAATAATGGGAGTTCATTGGGGTGGTTATCCATTAGATTTAGATCGAATTAAAGAGATACAAAATAATACTCGTAAAAAGTTTGGTTGGGCTCCAGCATTAATTGAAGATGGAGCACATTCTTTTGGGTCAAAATATAAAGGAAAATTAATAGGTACTAATGGAAATTTAACTATGTTTTCTTTACAAGCAATAAAACATATTACTTCTATAGATGGTGGGTTATTATTTAGTCCTCATAAAGAATTACATGATAGAGGTAAACTAGCTAGATGGTATGGTATTGATAGAGATAGTGATAGAAAAGATTTTAGATGTGAAGCTGATATTGAAGAATGGGGTTTTAAATTTCATATGAATGATGTTTGTGCTACAGTAGGTATTGAAAACTTTAAGTTTATGGAAAATATAGTTACTAAACATAAAAACAATGCTGCTTATTATGATGAAAATTTAAAAGATATAGATGGGATTACCTTATTGGAACGAAAAGAGGGTCATGATTCTGCATTTTGGATTTATACAATGTTAGTAGATAATAGAGATAGTTTTTATAAGTACATGGATGAATGTAATATAACAGTATCTCAGGTGCATGAAAGAAATGATAAACATACTTGTACATCTGAATTTAAAGCTAATTTACCTAATTTAGATAAAACTATAGGAAAAGTTGTTAATATTCCTGTTGGTTGGTGGGTAACTAAAGAAGAAAGAGAATACATTGTAAATTGTATTAAAAATTATAAATAAATTATTAGTAATAAAATGAAAAAAGATTTATTTTTAATAACGGCATATACTCCTGATGATCAAAGAAAAGATTTATTACGGAATTTTGTATCTTCTATAGATAAAGAAATGTTTGATGTTATGGTAGTTAGCCATAGCAGCATCCCAGAAGATGTTATTAATAATATTAATTATTTTATTTATGATTCATCTAATGTTTTACTAACAGGTTTTGAATATAAGTATGTAATGTTCTATGAAAGTGATAAATTTACTATTCATACCACCGAAAATAGACCTTTTAATCATTTTATAGCTGCTTGGAAATTAGTAACTTTAGGATTAACATCTGCAAAGAATGAAGGGTATAAAAAAGTTCATTGTATTGAATATGACACAGAATTATTCTCTGCAAATGAATTTATAGAAAATTCTAGTCTTTTAGATAGACATAGTTTAGTATATTATAGTACAAATTATCAACCTTCTATTATTAGTTTTCCTGTATCTTTTCATTTAGACAAAATTAATGAACAATGGTTTATATGTAATGAAAAAGATCTAAAAAACCAATTATTAACAGGACATATTAAAACCATTGAAGACCATGAGTTAAAAATTCTAGCAAATGAACCCAATAAACTATCAAAACCCCATAACTTACTATCAGGAAAAGATATTAAAATAAATACATACTATTCAGGTGGAGAAGACATATGGGTAACACCAGTTATAGATAAGAATAATAATTTAGTTGTGTTTTCATATAACCCACCTCAACATTTAACTAAAAAAGATATTTTAATTTATAATATTAAGATTCTAGTAAATGATGAATTTTATAAAAGTTATGATAATAAATTAAGAGGATGGCATTTAACATTTGTAGAAAACTTTGATAAAATAGAAAAATTAACTATTATTAGAAATAATAAAAAAATAGTTAATTATGATTTTAATAAAATAGATAAAGAAAAATTTAAACAAGTAAATAGATATGAAATTAAATAAATTAATATTTGAAGATTTAAAAGAAATTAAGGATATAAGAGATTATTGTTTAGAATATTTAAATGATCCTACTTCATTTACTTTAGCAGAAACAGAAAAATGGTTTAATGAAACCTCACCAGAATGGTATACAATTAGAGTTCAAGATAGAGATAGAATAGCGGGATATGTTAGAACTTCAGACTATGACAGTAAAAATAATTCAATTTATATAGGTTTAGATTTACATCCTAACTTTAGGGGGTATGGTTACGCATTCCAAGCATATCAAAAAATAATGGAAAAACTTAAAGTTGAAAAAAACATAAGAAGATTTTATTTAGAAGTACAGGCATCTAATTTTAGAGCTTATAATTTATATAGAAAATTAGGATTTCAAAATATAGGAATTATACCTGAAAAATTTTACAACAAAGATAAGGGATTTGTAGATATAATACTAATGTATAAAAATTCATAAAATGGCAGAAAAAACCTGTTATATTTCAGTCTTTTACCTAGGAGATAGAAGAATCAATCAAAAAGAAGTTGATGAAAACTTTGGGTATAGTCTTACTTCTAAAGATAAATTTGAACATTTACATAAACAAATAGCTTATTTACTAAAAGTAGAACACAACTTAAACAAAATATTCTTTGTATTCAATCTAGACTCAGACCACTATCCCTATATTAAAGATATAAATAATATAGTCCCAAAACAAATTAAAAATACCCCAGTAGAAATAATTTTTAGAGAAAATAAAGGATTTAGTTATGGAGCTTGGAATGATGTATTTGAACAAAATAGAAATAATTTTGATTATTTCATATTTAATGAAGATGATTATGTATTTGTTAAAGATAACTTTGATAAATATTTAATAAATAAATTCAACTCATACCCAGATGCTGGTTATATATGCCCCTTTGTAAAAGAAAGCATAAAAGGACACAACTATAAAAAACATACAGCACACTCAACAGGAATATCTTCTAAAGAAGCTTTAAATAAAATTTGGGATAAAAATGGATATTTAATAAGATATAAAGATTCCCCAAAATATTATATTCATGGAGAAGTTCTTCAATTAAATTGGGGTTGTATGTTTATACAAAATGGATTTAACATTTATGATATTAGAGATGATTTTAGAGTAGCATTTTCAATGACTGAACCTGACAAGCCTCATCTTTGGAAATTATGGTGGTGGAATGAAGAAGATTTAATTTTACCTACTAATGCTTTATTTTTAAATGATGTAAATCCTAGAACCAATTACCTTTGGTGGTCATCTTGGGATGTACAATATCAACAAAACTTTAAAAATACTACTTTAAAACAAACCTATGAATTAGAAAAAAATAAACAATCATATCTTTCTTTATTTTTCTTAAAGGAAGAACCTAATCCAATAAAATAATTATGGCATTAAAAAAACAATCAATTAGAAGTAATCAATTAATAACAGAAAACGGAGAACCCGTTTCTAAAGAGGAATTGATAGCAAGAAGTGAAGAATGGAGTGAAATTCAAGAAAATTTCTTTAGAAAAATGCTTAAACAAGGAGGTAGTTTTAAAGTTGCAGGTATTAAATATAAAGTTGAATTAATTGAAAGAAACGATTTAGATTCAAATGGAAATAAACCAGTTAATTTACCTCCATTACCTGGAGAAAGAACATTTTAATATGAAAGTAGAAATATCAAACGGAGAATTACTAGATAAAATTACAATANTAGAATTAAAATTAGACAAAATCCAGGATAAAGGAAAGTTAATTAATATTCAAAAAGAATTTGATGAATTAAACCCTTTATGTAATGAATTGTTTAGGGTATACGGTGGTGAGTTACAAGTTCACTATCTAGCATTAGCTAAAATCAATGGAAAACTTTGGGATATAGAAGATTGGATTAGAGATTGCGAACGTGANAAGAGATTTGANAAAGAATTTGTAGAACTGGCNCGTTCTGTGTATATTACCAANGATGAAAGATGTGAAGTTAAAAATATAATCAATATAATGACTGCATCGAACCTAATAGAAGAAAAATCATATAAAGAATATTAATGAAACATTTAGAAGAAACACCTTGGTGGATATGTGACGCAGATGATGAAAATTATTGTGCTTATGTTGATACAGATTCTAATTATTTTAATGCTGAACCTATACTTCTTCATCTATATCCTAATTTTGAGGAATTTAATGATGATAAAAAAGATAGTATTTTAGAACAAGTAGCTCTTAAATATCAAGATGTAATTACAGAGCATTATGATATTTTAGCTAAAGAATGTTTTAATGTACCTGAACACAGGTTAGAAATGAAAACTGAATGTGTAATTAGGTCAGCATATTTTAGAGCAACAAGACGCTACGCACAATGGATTACTAAACAAGAAGGTATTTCAAAAGAAACTTTAGATATTAAAGGTTTAGAGTTTATGAAAGCAAATTTTCCACCTATTTTAGGAGAATTTTTTAATAGTATTTTAAAACAAGTACTTAAAGGTGAAGAAAAAGCTAATATTTTAGATCAAATAAAAGTATTTAAAAAACAAATATTAGGGGGTGAAATTCCTTTAACTAAATTAGGTAACCCAACTGCTGTAAAAAAATTAGAAAAATATTCTGGTACTAAAGCTAGAGCAGGAGAAATGTTTACCGAAATACTTAAGGGAGCACCAGCACCCGTAAGAGCAACTATTCGTTACAATGATTTATTAAAATTATGGCAGTTAGATAAAAAACATAATTTAATTACTCAAGCTGATAAAGTTAAATGGATTTACTGTAAGGATAATCCCTATAAAATAGAAGCACTAGCATTTTTTGATTATGACATACCAGAAAAAATACAAGATTTTTTAAATAGGTATGCTGATAGACAAAAAGTATTTGATTCAATATTATTAAATAAATTAGAAGGATTTTTTAGTGATTTACAATGGTCATTAGATTTAAATCCTTATACAAATGCATTAAGTTCCTTTGAAATATAAATTAAATTTCGTATATTACACCCATGGTAAATAAAAGCACACTAACATCAGTTATATCAAAATACTATTTAAATGGTTTAAATAATCAGGTAAAATGGCGTATTAAAGACAATCAACTTATTATATATGCCGGAGACAATGGTAGAGTATGTAAGGTACAACATAATAATTTTAATTTAGAAGATGCTGAATTAGGGGTATTTGATACACATAAACTTAGTAAATTAATTTCTATTACTAGTGGTGAATTAAATATATCTCTTGAAAAAATAAAAGCGGTTTATACTAAAATGCACATCGCTGATTTAAACTTTGATTTAACATACTCACTAGCTGATATCTTAATTTTAGGTAAAAATACTTATTATGAAGACCCTGAGGAATTTGAAATACAAATAGATCTAACACGAGAAGATATTGACCATTTAATTAAGGCAAAAAGTGCTTTAGCTGATGTAAATAATATGTTAATAACTACAACTACAGATTTTGATGGAGTAAATGTATGTGAAATCATATTTGGTGATAATACAGGTTTTTCGAATAAAATTACGTACCAACTTAGAGGTAATATTACTAAAGGAGATATTCAAATTCCATTTGATTCTGATATATTTAAAGATATATTAAGTGCCAATAAAGATATGGAAAGTGGTACATTAAAAATATCAGAAGTAGGTATGTTAAAAGCAAATTTCACAACAACAGAAACAGAAAGTGAATACTTTATCGCAAGAAACGAGTAATCTATATATGTATAATAGAACATAAAATTGTAGCTAGGGCACGACGTTATGTTTAAATTAAATTAATCGAGAGCTTCGGCCTCACAAAAACTAAATGATATGAGTACATTATTCAATGAGCGTACACCGTTCGACTTACTATTCCGTAACCTTTTTAAGACAGACGGAGTTTTCCAACCAACAACGTTTGAAAACAAACAACCACACCCACTAGATATTTTTTATGACGATGAAGGACTTCATTTTGAAGT
>JGI24539J26755_10001255_pt1 | contig 11794 bp, 7 predicted proteins | sample NorSeaMetagenome_2_FD_26755 | JGI IMG/M metagenome (IMG submission 26755) | reverse complement strand
ATACTGGCTATGAAATAATTGCATTTCAGGTGAATTTTCGTCAATAAAAGTATCACTAGTGAATGTGAAGCCTAATTTGGCTAATTTGTTGTTGTCTATTTTATCAAATTGAGAAGATTTAGAAATTCCAAAAACTTTTATCAAAGTATCTTCTGGTAGAATTTGCATCTCAGGTTCATCACTTTCTTCTTCACTTTTTTCATCTTCCTCTTCACTCTCGTCTTCTTCAGGTTCTTCCACAGGCAAACTGATCAAACTATTGATGGCATCAGATGATATATCTCGTTTATCAGTGGCTAGAATTACCCAATTACCTACATCTGGCTTTAACGCGTTTATCACAAAATGTTTCTTAATATACCCTTCGTTAGGATAGATAATAAGCGCCTCATTGATGGAGTCGTGTTGTACTAATCTAGATTTAATTAGATCACTATTTCGGATGGAAGTCGCTGAACTATCACCAATAATTAAAATATTCTCATTTGCATAATTTGTTAATACGTAATCTATGAGAGCTTCTTGATGTATCGCCCTATCTGCAGAAGTCTTAATTATTTTTGAAGATGAAAAACTTTTTTGCTTTTTTGAATATACAGGAAAAACAACAGGAACTCCAGTTCTGTTGGCAACCTTGGGAACTTCTTCAGAATATAAAGGTCCTATGATTGCATCTATATTATCAAAATCTGTAACTGCTAATATTGAATCTAATTTAGTGTCTTTTCTCCCAGTATCAAATACAGATAGTTCTATATCTACGCCAAGACTATGTAAAGAATCTATGGCTAAAGAAGCACCCAAATAAATATCAGTCGTAATGTTAACTAACTTTTTTGTTTTAAAGATATCTTTAGCGTCTATGGTATCGTATTCAATAGCTCTAAAGGGAAGCAGCATTGCTAATTTAACAACAGTGTTTTCTTGAATAGTATCTCGATACAATACAAGTAAATCTTCATCAGCAACTGGTTTTATTTTTAACAACATATCCAATTGTAGCCCGAGTGAATCTATTGAGGGATTTAATTGATTTAATTGCGCTTTAGAAACATTATAAGCACGCGTTAAATTGTAAAAAGTATCTCCCTTTTCAACTTTATGAAGAACAAAATCGTTCATTAATTCTTCCGCTACAGGAACCTCATCTGAAACAGGTATTGAATTATTATTTTCAACAGGGCTTGGAGCCTCCTCAATTTGCTGATACTCGTTATTGGGAATAATAATTAATGTTTCAGGAACTGGTTTTCTTCCTATATCTGGGTTTAAACTTAATAAATCTTTAGTTTTAATTCCTAAACGTTTTGCAATGCCTTTTAGGGTTTCACCTTTTTTAACGGTATAAGAAATATATTTTTTTTGTTGACCACAAGAAGATGCAATCACTACAAATAATAAGATAATTAAGATTTTAAATTTTCTCATAAATTTATTCCCATTCAATTGTTGCTGGTGGTTTAGAACTGATGTCATAGACTACTCTGTTTACACCTTTTACTTTATTTATAATCTGATTTGATGTCTTTTGTAAAAACTCATAGGGTAAATTAACCCAATCTGCCGTCATCCCATCAGTACTTTCTACAGCTCTTAAAGCAACTACTTTTTCATAAGTTCTTTCATCTCCCATAACTCCAACAGAATTTACTGGCAGTAATATAGCACCAGCTTGCCAGACTTTATCGTATAAACCACTTTCTTTTAATCCATTAATAAAAATAGCGTCTACCTCTTGAAGAATAGCAACTTTTTCTGGAGTGATGTCTCCTAAAATTCTAATCGCTAATCCTGGACCAGGAAAAGGGTGTCTCCCCAATAGTTCAGGATCAATTCCCATAGAAGCTCCTACTCTTCTTACCTCGTCTTTAAAAATCATTCGTAAAGGTTCCACAATTTTCAGCTTCATAAAATCTGGTAAGCCTCCTACATTATGATGGCTTTTAATTGTTGCTGATGGACCTCCATTTACAGATACAGATTCTATAACATCTGGATAAATAGTTCCTTGCGCTAACCATTTTACATTTTCTATTTCATGAGCTTCATCATCAAAAACCTCAATAAATGCGTTTCCTATGGCTTTCCTTTTTTTCTCTGGATCAGATAGCCCTTTTAAAGCTTTCAAAAAACGTGCCGATGCATCTACACCTTTAACGTTTAATCCCATACCTTCGTATTGATTGAGTACACTTTCAAACTCATTCTTACGTAACAATCCATTGTTTACAAAAATACAATACAGGTTTTTACCAATTGCTTTGTGAAGTAAAACTGCAGCGACAGAGGAATCTACACCTCCAGATAACCCTAAAACTACCTTGTCATCTCCTACTGTTTGCTTAATGTTAGCTACTGTTGTCTCAACAAATGAATTTGGTGTCCATGTCTGTTTTATACCAGCAATTTTAACAAGAAAATTTTCTAACAGCTGCTTTCCATCGGTAGAATGGTAGACCTCAGGGTGAAACTGAATTGCGAAAGTATCTTCACCATCAATTCTAAAAGCTGCATTCGCTACATCTGAAGTACTTGCCAAAAGAATTGCATTTGTTGGTAATTCTTTAATCGTGTCTGAATGGCTCATCCAAACTTGACTTCCCTCTGAGATCTCAGAGAAAAATAGTTCATTGTCTTTAATAAAAGATAAATTAGCTCTTCCATATTCTCTAGTATCTGAGGGGGCTACTTTACCTCCAGAAAAATGGGCTAAATACTGTGCCCCATAACAAACCGCTAGCATTGGTTTCTTTCCTCTAATTTCAGACAGGTCAGGATGTGGAGCATCATCAGTTCTTACAGATGACGGACTACCTGATAATATGACTGCTGAGAAATCACTTGCGTTTGGGGGTTGTTTATTGTAAGGGTGAATTTCACAATAGATATTCAACTCTCTTACTCTTCTCGCAATTAATTGAGTGTATTGCGATCCAAAATCTAAAATAAGTACCTGGTGTTGTTGCATGTGCAAAAATAGTACTTCAATTTATAAATAAAAGCTTTGTGTTTATAAAATTTCAAAAATTAATATCGATACACTATTGCATTTATGTTCATCCCAGCTCCAACAGATGCCAAAATGATGATATCCCCTTTTTCAATGGATTGATTTTCTAAATTCCCTTTGATTACTAAATCTAATAATGTAGGTACAGTGGCCACTGAACTATTTCCTAATTTATGAATACTCATTGGCATAACTCCTTCTGGAACAGGTGTTTTGTACAATCTATAAAAACGCTTAATGATGGCTTCATCCATCTTTTCATTGGCTTGATGAATAAATATTTTTTTAACCTCACCAATAGGAATGCCTGTTTTATCTAAAGCAGTTTTCATAGCTGCAGGAACATGATTTAAAGCAAATTCATAAATCTTTCGTCCATGCATTTTTATATATCGAACGTCTGGGTCTTCCTGAGTTTGAAAAGATTTTCCAAAAAACAAATGATAGGCTTCATCAACAGTAAAGGTTTGGGAAGCATGACTTAAAATTCCAGCATCTTGTCCATCATTCTTTTCAACGATACAAGCTCCTGCTCCATCACTGTAAATCATTGAGTCTCTATCGTATTTGTCTACTACTCTAGATAAGGTTTCTGCTCCAATGACTAATATTTTTTTTGCAATCCCAGCTTTTATAAATGCTTGAGCCTGAATAACACCTTCGACCCATCCAGGACAACCAAATAAAATATCATAGGCAACACAGTTTGGATTTTTAATTCCCAATCTATATTTTACTCTAGTTGCTAAACTTGGTAACAAGTCACTTTGTATGGCTGTTGATTTAACATCTCCAAAATTATGAGCCAAAATGATATAATCTATTTCCTCAGGATTAATGGCTGCATCTTCAATCGCTTTTTGAGCTGCAAAAAAGCCAAGGTCAGATGTATTGTATTTGGATGGGGCATATCTTCTTTCAACAATTCCTGTAATGGCTTTAAATTTATCAATAATTAGTTCGTTTTCGCTTGGTATTTCTGTACCATCTGCATTTAAAAAACAATTTTCTAGAAACTGTTTATTCTCTTTAATAATTTCCGGAATGTAAGAACCAGTTCCTGTAATAGTAGAAGATATCATGAAGTAAATATTGTTTCGAATACAAATAAACTAAATATTAGTTGTATTGAACTTTTAAATGGTTTTATTTTTACGATGTTCAAAATAGTTATGAATTTTATTTTTTGGGCTATAAGTAAGAACTATCAAATGAAAAAGGCAGTAATGATGCTATAGAGTTTGCTTTTACAACATTACCTATTTCACCCATAAAAAAGATTTCCATAGCTTCTTTTTGGTTAACCTCATACTCCAATAAGGTTTGTCTACAAGCTCCACAGGGGCCCACTGGTTTATCTAATTTTTTATTAGAGGAGATTGCAGTGATGGCTATTTTTTTCACTTTTTTATTTGGATATGAAGAACCTGCTTTCCAAATCGCCACACGCTCAGCACACATTCCGGAGGGGTAAGCTGCATTTTCTTGATTATTTCCAATAATGATAGAATTATCGTCCATTAGTAGTGCTGCACCCACACTAAACCCAGAGTAAGGAGCATAGGCATTTTTTGCAGCTTGTATAGCGGCTTCCATTAAATTTTTGTCAACAGTAGACAACTCATCAATATCTTGGAATATAAAAGCCGAAGTTCCTGTATTAATTTCCTTCATAAATTATATGTTATATTGAGAACTGCTTGATCTTAATAATCATAATAGAGTTCTCCTAAATCAAAGGATAAAGAAAAACGTAGTGAATTTTCTAATGGGTTATTTACATCAGAAGAATTAATTAAATACGATAAATCTACATTCAAAGCATTCGTTTTAAATCCTGCTCCCATAGTGAAAAATTTTCTATTTCCTTTGTTTTCGCTTTCATGAAAGTATCCTAAACGTAAGGCAAAGGCATCATTATAAAGATACTCTGCACCTAAAGCATAAGTAACTTCTTCCAACTCTTCACTAAACCCTCCTTCTGCATCACCAAATGAGCTAAAAATACCGGATATAAATCCTTTTTCTTGATCAGAACCATCTTCTTGTGGAGATGGGACTAATAATTTTGTGAACTCTGTATTAATGCTTACAATATTGTATGAATCTAGTATAAAGTCAAATCCTCCACCAAATTTTAAATTAGTTGGTATAAAATCTTCTTCTCCAGGAACATAAGATACTTTTGGACCAACATTAGCAATATTAAAACCGATTCTATAGCGTCCATCAAAATTTCCGTAATTTTTCTCATAAGATTGATAATAACCGGAAACATCCACAGCAAATGAGTTGATCGGTTGTAGCGTTGAGTTTGTTCCTGTAAATGCTAGATTAGATCTAAAGTAACGACCACTAACCCCCATAGAAAACGTTTCACTCAATTTTAATGCATAGGTTCCTGAAAGCGCAAATTCATTCGGGTTAATAGTACCTGTTGGATTTCCAACATTATCAGTTAAATCTACTTGACCCAAAGAAAAATATCTAAATTCGGTTCCCCATGCAGCGTTCTCATTAATTCTTTTAATGTATGAGGCACTACCTATAAAAATATCATCAGTTAGATTTCTTAACCATGGAGAATAATTGATTCCTATCATTACTTCTTGCCCACTAAATGCAATTTTAGATGGATTATGAAAAAGAGAACTCGCGTCAGCAGAAGTAGAAACTCCAACATCACCCATTGCCCCAGCTCTTGCGTCAGGTATAATTAATAAAAAAGGAGTTGCTGTTGTTATTCCTCCGCTTTGTGCTGAAACTCCAATATTACTTAAAATACAAATCATTAATACTATCCCTATTTTCCTCATGTCTTTGATTTACTTTTCTTAATAAAACGTAAATATCGTAATAAATTATAATATGACTAGTTTTTCATACTTTTCTGACGATATATTACTAGTTGTTGATGTTACTTTTAATTTATAAATATATACTCCTTTTCCTAACTTATTTCCAAAATCATCCAACCCATTCCAAGAGATGTTTCGCGATAAATTACCTGTTGTTTGAACCAATTGATTGATCGTTTTAACTAATTTCCCAGAAACGGTAAAAATTTGAACCTGAACTTCAAGAGGTTCGTTTGGTTTATTATGGTTGAACCAAAACTCTGTATAATTTACAAATGGATTTGGATAATTTAAAACATTATCTAAGGTTATGCTATTATCACTAACAACCACAAAATTTAACATTGCCTCTGAAGAGTTATTGTAAGTATCCCATGCCTTAAGTTTAAGGGTATGGGGGCCTACAGATAAATCTCGTAGTCGATATACTACCTTACCTCGAGTAAAGTCATCTAATTCGGTTTGATAAAAGTCATTTAGAATTATTGGATTAGACTCATCTCCATCTAAAATTCCAACAATATCATGATCTACCGCAGTAACAGAGGTGTTAATTCCACTTAAGTCAAATAATTTTGCAATTAAATTTGGTGATGCATTTGTATTCGCACCATCCAAGAAAGACTCATCATTCATAAATAATTGAATTTCAGGACCAAGAGAATCTTCAGGAGCATTCTCATTAATACCCCCTACAATTACATCGGTATTATAACCTGCTTTATCAAGTATTTCATTAGTAGCATAAAAACTTAGCTTCCCTTTTCCGTAAGAAATTTTCACATCTCTTGGCACAATAAATTCGAAGTTGAAATTTCCATTTTCTACAGTTGCCAAACCTCTAAATAATTTACTTTCTTGAGAATCAAAAATTTCTACAGTCCCATAATTATCATTATCTAATGTTGATTTATCAATTGGTTTGTCATAAACGGTTGTAGATAAACTTCCGTTAAAATCGGTTAATACAGCATTGAGATTATCAGTAACAACTCCCTCAAAACTAACTTTAGACAAAGCCTTTAGCGTATCTATTGATTGGGTGATGTCTTCACCATTCATTTTTTTAATTATAATATTTGGTTTAGGAATTGCTAATTTTTTTACAGGATCACCAAAATAATAAATGAAAAACTTTTGAGTTTGGGTATAATTATTTTTTGTTTTAACTAAGGATTCTGAAATGGTTAAGTCTTCATCATTAAATTCTAATAAAGTAGCAATTAATCTTTTATTAAATGCTTGACCAACACTAATAAAAACTAGTCTAGTAGTTGAGATCATGGAAGTCGCTCCACCTGTTGAATTCCAAAAAATGTTTTCTCCAGCTGAAATTCTTATCGGGTTATCAAATCTTGAAAACTCACATGTGATGGTTATAAAAAGTGGTAATGTGTTTTCATTTTTGAACCCTTTAATTTGTGGGATATCTAAAAATCGTTCTGCTGCAAAACCATCTTCACCACCATGACCAAAATAATCAAAAACTAGTGTACCTGATTCTATGGCTCTAGTAATTGCCTCCTTAACATCTGGATAGCGTTCACCTCCTGAAGAATTTTGTTGTACATAGGCATCTGCATAAATTTTATTGATATTAAAAATTGGTTTATTGGCTTTAATATCATCAGCAATGGTCTCCACTCCTGTTTGAATATTAGCGTCAGTTGGAGCATCAATATCATCGGCCACTAAGGTGATTGTATTTCTCCAATCTCCAAAAGAATCAACATTATAATCTCTTAAAATTTTATCAACTACATCTTTGGCTTGTTGCTGAGTAGAAACCGGAATTCTTCCCGTTGCAATTTCCATAGTGTGTGCTCCAGACATTGTTCCCTCAAATTCTTCAAGCATCCCAAAAAAATCATCTGTAACATATGAACCCGCTAAATCATAACTAATAGTTGCCAAATACACTGGTACAATATTATTGTTCCCAATAATTCTATCTTTATAATCATAGGATGCATCTCCGAAAAAACAAACATATTTCAATTGATCATCAGGTGTTGAATTTAATTCATAAACATGTTTGATAAAATCTCTAATTCCTGTAATATCTCTACTGCCGGAGGAAAATTCATTATAAATCTCATCTAAATTGACAACTTTTGCTGTTAATCCAGAGTTTTCTATGTGATAGTCTGCAATTCTCTGAGCTTGTTCTTCAAATTCATTAGTGGTAATTAGTAGGTAGTTGATATCTTGTATTGCATGTACATTTTGATTTTTAATTTTTGCGTTGGAAAGGATTTCTGGGGTGTAATAATCATCTTGATGCAGTACAATATATTCTTGCAACACTCCAGAATTTGCATTAAAAGTAAAACTTCCAGTAGCTGATTCGTTAATTATATTGGTTGCATTAATTGGATCAGTTACATTCCAGATTTGAGATATATTTTGTGAATTCTGAACCTGATATTCAACTACACCATTTGTATTAGTGGCCTCAAAGCTTCGAAAAGAAAACTGGAAATCATCTACTATCAACTGTTTTTTTCCTGAAACTTCAATATAATCTAGATAAGCTCTAGCCGATGGATTGCCCCCGTTATTGTAATTTAAATTAAAATCAAGAGTAGGCGTTGAAATTGAGCGATTAGCGCTTTGCGATCTATCAGATGCTCGATTACCAGAACCTGAACTTTCACTTGCACTAAAATTTAAATTTAAAAGATCTTGAGTGTTTACCTTAACTTGCATTGAAGAAGTTAATTCAGATACAGCCACTGCTCTAACTTTTATATTTACAGGCTCAGTTATAACTATATTTGGGAATGGTATTTCGAGTGATAACTCATTATCTACAGTAAAATCTTCTCCAAGCCATTTTTTACCAACTGCAAAAAGATTAGTAGTTTCTTTTTCATAAAAAACATAATCATTAAATGTAGTAATNTGAGTACTAGCAGAACCCACAACAGGAGAAGAACTTTGTATTCTCTTTCCATCATCTTCATTGATGGTCATAAAATAATAAGATTTGTCTGAGTATATATTTTGTATATGATTAACCGTTCCTTGAGCGGGATTTACCTCCCAACTGTGGGGTCCTTTGGCATAGAATAGAATGTAATCATTAGCATCAAAAGAATTATCTTCTTCACCCTCAATGAAAATAGCATTCTCTTGCAAATCATCATACCTAAAATCTGCATTTAATTCGGGGAGTAATTGACCTCCATTACCATAAATATGGATTTTTTTAGGATTTAGGTTATTTGTTGAAATTCCTAGCTGTTGTAAAAAAGCTCTGTCTATTTTAAAAACCCCCGTAGTATCTACAGCAAACTTATACCAGTTTCCATTGGCCAATACTGAGTTTGTAACTTGACCGTGGCTTGCAACAGACAAAAGAACGAATAAAATAGGTGCTAAAATATGTTTTTTCAATGCAATCATTCTTCAAAGAACGCAAATAATTTGGATATATTTTGTGTTAAAAATTGTTAAATCATAATATAAGAAAAAGTGTTGCGTTATCTTTATAACGTGACAATTTACAACCATATAAATATACAAATATCTTGTATGAAAATAATTTTATTGTAAATTGCCAAAAAAAAATTAGAATCCTAATATTTGATATTATATATGAAGAACTATTCTAGAATAACCCTTCTTTTGCTCAGTACTATTTTACTATACAATTGTAATTCAACCAATAAAAGTAAATCTTCGTTAACGGGTTGGAATTTTAACGATCCTAAATTTGGGAGTTATATCAAAGGAACCTCATTTCAAGGTCAGAAAACACCTGATGGAATGGTTGGAATTGAAGGTGGTACATTTGTTATGGGGCAAGTACAAGACGATGTAATGTTCGATTGGAATACTACACCTCAAAAAATGCACGTACGCTCATTTTATTTGGATGAAACAGAAGTAACGAACTCAGAATACTTATTATACCTTCAGGTAACTAAAGATGTATTTCCTCCAGAAGAAGAAAAATATAAAAATATTTACGCATCAGCACTGCCTGATACTCTTGTTTGGAGAAGTAGTTTAGGAAATACTGAACTTTTATCTGAAAGCTACCTTAGACATCCTGCATATTCTGATTATCCAGTAGTTGGAGTAAGTTGGTTGCAAGCTGTTCAATACTGTAAGTGGAGAACAAGTGCTGTAAATCTTAAAAATTTAATAGATAAAGGAGTTTTATCTAATGTGTTAGGTAATGATACCATACGTAACTTTTTTGATACCGACTTATATTTAGAAAACCCTTATAAATTATTTGATGGTGATTCTACAGTATACAAGAGAGGCTTACCAGATAATAAATTAAGAAAGAAAGGAGCGCCTAGACCAGAAAAAGGAGCATTCACAGGGAGACAAGTAACTTCTATTGATGGAATTTTATCACAAAAATTTAGACTACCAACTGAGGTTGAATGGGAATATGCTGCTAAAGCAAATACTGAAAATAGAGAATACAACAACATTAGAGGTAGAAAGAAATTTGCTTGGGATGGAAAGGATACTAAAGAGAAATCAAACCGATACAAAGGAAGTCAGTTGGCAAACTTTAAACAAAGTAAAGGAAACTACAGTGGGTTATCTGGATGGTCTGAAGATGGATCAGATATACCTATCTCAGTAAGATCTTACCCACCAAATGGGTATGGGCTTTATGATATGTCTGGAAATGTTGCAGAATGGGTAGCTGATGTATATAGACCGATCATAGATAATGAAGCTAATGATTTCAATTTCTATAGAGGGAACAACTTCAGAAAAAAATTAATAGACTCAACCGGTCAAGTTGTAATTATTGGAGAATCTGACAAGGCCNTGGTTTCTTATGATACATTACCTAATGGAAAAGTCGTAGTTTCTAACTTACCTGGTGAAATTAAATATGTACCTGTGACCATGAATGATGTTTTCATGAGAACAAACTACTCTGTTTCTGATAATACAGATAAGAATGATGGTGATAAATTATCTAATCGTTTATTTGACTTAGAAGATGATCAATTTACCAACAAATCTAGAATGTACAATTCGCCAATCAATGCAAAAAACGAAAATACAGGTAAACTTGATAAATACGATGTTAAAAAGAGAACTACAACTTGATAAATACGATGTTAAAAAGAGAACTACCTTAATTAGTAACAAAACTAGAGTTCATAAAGGAGGTTCTTGGCAAGACAGAGAGTATTGGTTAGATCCAGCGCAAAGAAGATATTTACCAGAGTATATGTCTACAAATTACATCGGTTTTAGATGTGCAACAGACGTTATGGGAAATCTTAATAATGGTAAAAGAACTGCTAGAAACCCATCAAGATAAATTAACACAAAAAACTATAAATCCTCATTGAAATCTACTCAATGAGGATTTTTTTTTATATTTAAGCATGAATATTGAAGCCTTATATCAAATTTATTCAAGTAATTATCTTGTAACCACTGACACCAGAACAATTAAAAGAGGTGCTATTTTCTTTTCATTACAGGGTGATCATTTTAATGGAAATAAATTTGCAGCAACAGCCATTCAAAAAGGTGCTAAATATGCCGTAATAGACGATGCCAACTATCAAATTGAAGGGAAAACCATAGTAGTTGATAATGTTTTAGAAACCCTTCAGAAATTAGCAAATTATCACCGAAAACAACTTAAGATTCCCATCATAGGTATTACGGGCAGCAATGGAAAAACTACAACTAAAGAACTCATTCACAATGTTTTAGCAACTCAATTTAAGACTAAAGCAACAAAAGGAAATCTAAATAATCATATTGGAGTACCCTTAACACTTTTATCATTTACCAATAAAACTGAAATTGGAATTGTAGAAATGGGTGCAAATCATCAAAAAGAAATTGAGTTTTTGTCCTCTATTTGTGAGCCTGATGTTGGTTATATTACAAATTTTGGAAAAGCACACCTTGAAGGCTTCGGGGG
>JGI24539J26755_10001253_pt1 | contig 11797 bp, 4 predicted proteins | sample NorSeaMetagenome_2_FD_26755 | JGI IMG/M metagenome (IMG submission 26755) | reverse complement strand
CTCTGCAACAACTAGTAGTACACAGACTCAAGCGGATGAAATGTTTTTTGTAGAATATTCTATGAGTAATTATGAAAATCCCTATACTTTAGGCACAAGTGATGTGGGTGAGTCTCAAATGCTATTCGAACCAGATGCTCCTACTATTCCTAGTCCAAGTATGACTTCTTCATTTTTAAAAGTAACATCCTCAGTCAATCAAGTAGTTGGGGATGAAACACTTACAGGAAGTATATATGTTCAAAGTACTAATCTTGCTAACCAAAACACTTCTTTTCTTCTAAACCCTACTACGGTTGCAGATGAAAACAGAATTCTTATTGACTCAAGCACAGCAGTTGGTAGAATATCTGTTACAGGCTCAACATTCGGTAACTATGATATTTTTGATAGCATTAGAATGGGGATGACAATTAGTAAAAGTTTTGGAATGGGTCTAACTATAACAGAATACTCAATGAGTATATTTCCTAGTAGTTCAAAACAATGGTCACCCTTTAATGATGCCTCAAAAATGTCAGATGGTATTATTGAGCCAGTTGATTTTAGTAGATATAGAGTACCCTCTAACACAGCTGAATTAATATCTACTTTCTTTGGAAATAATGTTGTACCTTTTAACTTGGCATTAGATTGTCAACCTTTACTAAATAACTTTGTTAACCAAAGATTTAATCCATTTATAATGGACGTAGATTACAATTTACAAGCTACAAANACAGCTTCATATTTCTTTGGAGGTGATTTCTATACCCCAGGTCAAGGAAATACAGCAGCTCCTGTTAATTTAAGACAAATTATTAGTGGTAGTGCATTAAGAGCAACTGTCCCAGAATCAAATTATACTATAGCTCGTTCTATTAAACCTAGATATGAAGGTTCAAAATCAACAAGTCAGGAATTAAATGTTTGGAATATTGGTGATGTTGGTACTTTTGGTAAACTTCCAACACTAGAATTAAGAGATGCATATTTTGGATATTTTAATGATCTAGATGATCCATACCCAAATATAAATGGTTTAACAAGAGTAAATCTTAATTATTTAATTGATGAGCAAGGTAATGCTTTACCTCCTTCATTAGAACAATTAAGTATAGATACTTTCAAATCAGTATTCCCAAATACAACATTAGGAAAAATAGCTGCTAAATCAGGAAATGGGCAATATAAAGAATTAGGGTCACCTGCACCTATAGAACGTATAATGCAATATGTAACTCCAATTATATACTCACAAAACTCAGCAAATAATTATGCCCCGGTTTTACCATTATCTGGTTCAGGATTTATTTCACAATATGATAATGGGGATGAGAATGATGCTTTATTTGCTAGATTTTCAGCACAAGGTTCAGCTAGTGTTGACACTTCTGGACCCTTACAAGCTGTTGATTATTACTTAGATCCTTCAGAATTTTTAACTGGATCCGCTCAAAATGATAAAGGAAGAAATTCTAGTGGGGTTGTACAAGGAGAAGTTCTTAACCCTTGGAATGTTAATATTGTAGGTGCCTCATCTATTGCCTACCCCGAAAATGCATTTGTATCAGCATTATACCCAGCAAATAAGCGATCTAACGGCGCCCCAAATTCATTTATAATACCAACAATAGTAGAAGGAGAAGATTTAGCCTCCTCACAAATTGTAAGTGTTCAAACCTCAGTTGTAACTTCTTATGTAAGTGAAACACATGGAACGAGAGATGAATTAAAATTTGAATTACATATGTATTCTTCTGGTTCAAGAAATAATGGTACTTGGGTAGGTAAAAAAGAAAAACCTTTTAATTTAGAAGATATAACTTGTAAAGTTTATACAACTGATGGGAGAGTAGAAAATATTGGAAGTGTACTTAAATATGGTTGGTTTGAAATGGCTAATATAGTAAACTATTATACAGTTAGAAGAAAAAATAATCTTGCTAGATTCCTTAGTAGATGGAGATTTAAAAGATGGATATATACTAGAGTACCTGTACCAACAGGAGGTATAGTATGTACTGCTGATTGGGAAATGTATCATACTTTATTTGATTTAGGATTATATAGAACTAATTTATATGAAATTGCAGCCTTAGAATGGATTATAACTGCTAATAGTGGTAAATACATTATTGAAGGTGGGGATGCTATTAACTGGAGAATAAAGGGTGGATTTAAAAATGCTAAAAGTGGATATAGACAAGGTGTATTTTTCCCATTGGGTTATGCTGGATCTTATACTCCGGTTAGTATACAAGGTCAAGGTGCTAATGATTATTTAATGGGTGAAGCTAACACAGCTAAAGAACCATTTTGGGTATATACAGGTTCAGCAGGATCAGGTAATACAAATATTTTAGACCAAAGTATATTAGTAATGTCTTCTTCAAATATGAATGAAGCATATGGTACAACTTTCCGCCAAGGAGATTTAGAATACTTCCCAGGACAATCAGAGTACTTCCCAGGAGGTGTAGAACCAGCTACTACGGCATTTGATAGAATTGATAGCACAATACAATTACAAGAAGGAGATGAAATTAGATTTGCTAATAATGAAAACTATACTTATACAATTAATGAGGTATTTGCACCTGCTGAAAATTTAGAACAAGATTCAGGTCAAGTAAAAAAACCAAGACTAAAAATTAAACTAAATGGACCAGTACCTAAATCGATTAATAAAAATTTCTTTTTAGTAAGAAGACCAGTAGTTAATCCTAATTCACTTTATTTAGATACTCCATTCCCTTATTCAAATTTAGCAAGTGCAAGTATATCTCTTGTAGCAAAAAATGCAGGATCATTTCCAAATGCAGGACCAGCCGGTTCATTTGGGATTACTAGTAGTGCTATGTTAAGTGGGGTAGATGCAGAGGGAAATTATACTGCTTCACTAAGTAACTTGGAGATTGCAACTACCCCTGGTATATTGTACCCTGACTTCCCTACAGAATATCTAGTAAAAAGCGCTTCTGTAATAGTAAATGATTTAATTTCAAGAGGAATAATAGAATCTTAATAAAAACATATATTTATGACATATAATAATATTTATATAAAAACAACATAATGGGATATTTAAACAACGCAGTAATAACAGTTGATGCTATATTAACTACAAAAGGAAGAGAATTATTATCTCGTAATGATGGTTCTTTTCAAATAACACAATTTGCCTTAGGGGATGATGAAATTGATTATACACTTTATAATCCAAACCACCCTTCAGGTTCAGCATATTATGGTGAAGCTATTGATAACATGCCTCTTTTAGAAGCATTTCCAAGTGAACTTCAAATAATGAAATACAAATTAACTACCTTACCTAGAGGTACAGCTAAGTTACCTGTATTAGATTTAGGATATGCCGCTGTTACATTAAAACAAGGTGCTCAGTTAGCAATAACACCTCAAACATTAAATTATTTAGGTAATGAACAAACATTTGAAACTTCAGGATATAGTGCTACTATTGGAGATGTAAGGGTATTTAGTACATTTACAGGACAAGGTATACAAACTGAAGCAGCAGCTAATGGAAATGCCAATGCCACAGTTACTATAGGTACTAGTGTATCTAAAACAGTAATAGGAACTCAAATTAGCATTACCTCAACAACTGTTAATACCTTATTTGGAGCAAATACTCAATTAAGAACAACATTAACTGTAACAGGGTTAGATAGTGGTGCTAGATTAACAATCCCAGTAACAATAACAAGACAATCCTTAACATCATAAAAATATGGCCTTTAAAAGATTAGATCCAGAAGATTTCGTAGTAAGTTCTGATTCAGTAACTTCAACAGTATGGAGTAATAATTCACCTTCATTAAGTACCTTTCATACTTCTTCAACTCAAAGAGAAGGATCTTCAGGTCCTTATTATTTAAGTGTTTACCAAACAGCTTCAAATGATGATACGGCAGCAGTACAATTTCAAATAGCTTATGCTAATAGAAATGGAGGTGGAGGAGTAAATTTTGATAATACAGTACCTTTTGTTTCACCAACAACAACAATATATGGTCAATATAGAACATTAATTTTAGAAGATGAAAATTCATCTTTTGTATGGGGTGATGCACTTACAGGTAGTGCTGATAATGATTTTTATGTAATTAGTATTGAAAGAGCAAGATATAAACAATCTTTACTACCCGGTACAATGAATTTAACTATTGATTCTGACGTATCGTCTACTAATTTAGGACAACTCCATCTAACAGATAATTCAGGTATGGTTACTCTTCCAGATTATTATGGTACTCAAAGAGTATATCAAGTAATTAGTGGTTCAAATGGAGTAGCTACAGTAACAACACCTTCAGGAAATGATAATGGTTACTCAAGACATTCTGGATCATATGGATGGTTTTGCCCAGACATTTCAACTATATTATTGAATGCGTCAGCATTAGATGTAAATGGTCAAAATAATGATGTGACAGGTATTAACATAGCTACTGAAACTGATCCAAATACTTTTGGTAATAACCCAACTAGACTATTTAATTTTATCTCTGCATCTGTAGGAACAGGAACTGTAGCTAATAGAACTAANATTTTTGAATTAAATTCNCAAGAAACAATTTCNTCTGATTANGTATTTATTAGAGCAAGAAATAACGAATTTAATTATACAGAAAATCCATCATTTATATCAGGTTCAACTGGAGAAGTAATTTATTCTTACTTTATTAACAACCCACAAACCTTCCCAACAACGGTAGGAATGTATAATGATAATAGTGATTTATTAGCAGTAGCTAAATTATCTAGACCGATACAAAAAGATTTTACAAAAGAAGCTCTAGTTAGAGTAAAATTAGATTTCTAAAATGAATGAGCGCTTACAAACAATTAAACAGTCAGGACTTAATAGTATCACCATTTGAAGTAAACAAAAGTTTTTACTTTGTTGGTGGTGGAGAATTACTAAAATCTGATGTTGGNATAAATAGATTTACTGGTTTAAACTTAAACTATTTACAAGATGGCGACATTCTTACAGGTACTGGCTTATCTTCAGATGAACAACTTTCATCTGTATTAGTTTACAATTCAATTAAACAACTTTATTATACAAACTATCTTTCNGGTAGTGCCGGTTTTACTTCAAATGCTATTACTTCAAGTATTCTACTAGGAGCTGATGAAGCAGGAAATGTAAATATAGGTGGTAAACATCAAACTAATTTTTATAATTATGAAGCAACCACACTTTGGCCTAATAAAACACTTCCAACAGCATCTTTAGGAGTTATTTCAATTCCTTCAAAATTATTTGGAGATTATGTCCAACCTAATTCATTTTATATTGAACATCCAAAAAGTGGGTCTGTAAAAGATGATGGAGAAGGTAGATTACTTTGGAAAGGAGTTTCATCACCAACTTATGAATATATAGATGGTAATATTGTATATCCTCATGGTATAATAATATTATCAGATGACACGGTATCATCTGTTTCATCTGTTGATGTATATGGAGATAACTTTAATTATGGTACTTCTAAATATGGAGGTACAATAACAACATCATTTGAAAAATTTATAGATGCCTTTATTACATCTAATGAAGTAACAATGTCATTTTCAAGTTCATATAAGATATTTGAAACACAATATCAATGTACTTTAAATGAAAATGAATTTAACTATACACTAAACCCAAGTGCTATAACAGGAAGTCAAATACCTACTAAATTTAGTGGTAGTGTAATAAATTGGGAAAACACAGCATCTATTGGTAAACCTCTAGATTTTGTAACAAGTTCTTATTTTGAACCCTACATTACAACCGTAGGTTTATATAACGAAAATTTTGAGTTATTAGCGGTAGGAAAATTAGCTCAACCTTTACAATCATCTCCTACGACTGATACAACAATTTTAGTAAATATAGATAGATAGTTTATATTTATAATAAACAATAAGGTAAAATGGCAAAGCAATTTAATTATAAAAGTCAAATAGAACAAGGAGAAATAATCCAATCTTGGCATGTTTCTCAATCTGTTGATGCTTTTTCTGCGGATAACCAAGTGGCATATGATCTTTCAGTATCTGGATCCCTTAAAATTACCAGTTCAGTTTTCATAGAACCAAGTATTTTACCTTCACAAACTAATTCCTATATTTTATCTTATAATAATACTACAGGACAAGTTTTTAAACAATTAGGTAGTACAAGTGGAACTTCTGGAACAGCGGGCACAAGTGGTACTAGTGGTACAAGTGGAGATGGTACTTCGGGTACATCAGGATCTGGTACAAGTGGAACTTCAGGTAATGCAGGTACAAGCGGAACAAGTGGAGAAGCAGGAACTTCTGGAACTTCAGGAGAAGCTGGTACAAGCGGAACTTCAGGTGAAGCAGGAACTTCAGGTGAAGCAGGAACTTCAGGTACAAGTGGTTCAGGAACAAGTGGTACATCTGGTATAGCAGGAACAAGCGGTACTTCAGGTGAAGCAGGAACTTCAGGGACAAGTGGAGAAGCAGGAACTTCTGGAACTTCGGGAGAAGCAGGTACCTCTGGTACAAGTGGATTAGGTACAAGTGGTACTAGTGGTACAAGTGGGGATGGAACTTCAGGTACAAGTGGATCTGGTACAAGTGGAACTTCAGGAGAAGCTGGTACAAGCGGAACTTCTGGAGAAGCAGGAACAAGTGGTACAAGTGGCGAAGCAGGTACCTCTGGTACAAGTGGCGAAGCAGGTACCTCTGGTACAAGTGGATTAGGTACAAGTGGTTCATCTGGTACAAGTGGAAATGGTACTTCAGGAACATCAGGTTTAGGAACATCAGGAACATCAGGTGAAACAGGAACAAGCGGTACTTCAGGTGAAGCAGGTACTTCAGGAACAAGTGGTACATCAGGTGGTGGTGGAGGTGGTATTTCTACTATACCTAATAATATTGTTAGATACATTGCTGTAGATAATGGAACCCAAGCATCCCAAATCCTTTCCTCAGGTAATTTATATGCGGGTTTAACATGGAGTAGAACAGGAACTACTGTAACAATTGATTCAACAGCTCATGGTTTATTTAATGGAAATTACATTGTAGTAAGAGGAGGAGCTGATGATTATTTATATGTTGAAATAACATTTATAGATTCGGATTCATTTAGTTATATCTCAGCAACTTCTGGAACAGCAAATGGTACAGATGGAGCATATATTCCAGCTTTTAAATTATTTAGTGTGTTAAAATCAGGATGTACAGTTCAAGCACCAGGAAACGGTAATTTACAATTATTATCTATGACTTATACTACAGGTACTGGTTTAGGTGCCACGGTATGTACATTTACAATGCCTAATACTATAGAAAATGGAGCGGGTGCAAATTCTGGTAATAAACGATTACAAAATGCTCCTAACGTTACTATAGCTAACCTTTCAAGTGGAGCTTCTACTAATGGTGGTAAGGTACAATTACAAGTAAGTAGTAATTTCCAAATAGTTACAGTTGATGGCTTAAATGGGGCAGCAGATAATTANATAAAAATGAATTTTTAAAAAAATAAAAAANTATGGCAAACCAATTATTTTTTGGTAAATTCATAGGACAACAAACTGTAGGTTATACTTACTTTACTAATATTAATACCGCAACAACAGTAGCAGGTTCTCCTCAAATTACTAATATTGTAACTTCAACAGGTACTGGAACTACATTATTAATATCGGGTTCTACTATAGATGATTTTGGATCTGTATTCTCAACACCCCCAGGAATTATATCTGTAGATAGTCCTACACAAGTAACAGTAGATGTTAATGCTCCTGTTTCTTCTACAAATACTTTTTTTGGAGTCAATACTCCACCCCAAACTTATTATTTATCAGGTTCATTTACTGACCCAAATTCATTATTATTTAATAATAATATTACAGGTAGTGATAATACGGAGTTTGATGGAATAACACAGTGGTCCATTATAGCACCATCAGCTACTATTGGAAATACAAGTTTAGCTGGTGTATTTCATTCATATGATGTTGTTAATGTAATATCACAAAGTGCAAATTTAGTAGACTTAGATTTTTTTGCAAAATGGGCGGATTCAGGATCTGAAATAAGTACAGGCCAATATCTTGATACTGGTAATAGTGCTTTTGCTATAGTTATTAAATCAGATAAAGAACAACTAGCTCCATCTGTAAATAATTTAGTTTCAAATTTAGGAGATTTACAAAGTGATTTAGGTATTGCTTCCTTTAATATAGCAGTTGCTGATTTCTTTGACGATTTAACAATTTCAGATATATATGAAGATGATGTCTTAATAAAAAGCAATACTAGAGGTATAAATTTTACAGGTGATGTAGAAGTAACTCTTGATGCATCAATAGATAACGTAGTAAAAGTAAATATAGTAGGCACAAGTGGTGCTGGAGGAACAAGTGGTTCTTCAGGTACAAGTGGTGATTCAGGTACAAGTGGAACTTCAGGAGACAGTGGTACTTCAGGTACAAGTGGTACTTCAGGAGACAGTGGAACAAGCGGCGACTCAGGTACTTCAGGAACAAGTGGTGATTCAGGTACAAGCGGAACTTCAGGCGATAGTGGGACTTCAGGAACAAGTGGTACTTCAGGAGACAGTGGTACTTCAGGTACAAGTGGAGACTCTGGTACAAGTGGTACATCTGGCGATTCAGGTACAAGTGGAACTTCAGGAATAGATGGTACAAGTGGTACAAGCGGAGATTCTGGTACATCAGGTACTTCAGGAGACTCTGGCACAAGCGGAACTAGTGGAGACAGTGGAACTTCAGGAACAAGTGGTGACTCAGGAACAAGTGGTGACTCAGGNACAAGTGGTACTTCAGGCGACTCAGGTACAAGCGGAACAAGTGGCGANTCAGGTACAAGCGGAACAAGTGGCGATTCAGGTACAAGCGGAACTAGTGGAGATTCAGGTACATCTGGTACTTCAGGAATAGATGGTACAAGCGGAACTTCAGGAGACAGTGGTACTTCAGGTACAAGTGGAACATCGGGAGATAGCGGAACTAGTGGTACTTCAGGAGATTCAGGCACATCAGGAACAAGCGGTGACAGTGGTACTTCAGGAACAAGTGGCGACTCAGGCACATCAGGTACTTCAGGAGACTCAGGAACAAGTGGTACAAGTGGCGATAGCGGAACTTCAGGAACAAGTGGTAATTCAGGCACATCAGGAACAAGTGGCGACTCAGGCACATCAGGTACTTCAGGAGACTCAGGAACAAGTGGTACAAGTGGCGATAGCGGAACTTCAGGAACAAGTGGCGACTCAGGCACATCAGGTACTTCAGGCGACTCAGGCACATCAGGTACTTCAGGAGACTCAGGAACAAGTGGTACAAGTGGCGATAGCGGAACTTCAGGAACCTCAGGTGATAGTGGAACAAGCGGAACTTCAGGTTTAAGTGGTACTTCAGGTACTAGTGGCGATTCAGGTACAAGCGGAACTTCAGGTGACTCAGGTACAAGCGGAACATCGGGAGATAGCGGAACTAGTGGTACTTCAGGAGATTCAGGCACATCAGGTACTTCAGGAGACTCGGGCACAAGCGGAACAAGTGGCGATAGCGGTACTTCAGGTACTAGTGGCGATTCAGGAACAAGCGGAACTTCAGGAGACTCAGGTACAAGTGGTACAAGTGGCGATTCAGGTACTTCAGGTACAAGTGGCGATTCAGGTACATCAGGTACCTCAGGAGATAGTGGTACTTCAGGAACTTCAGGAAATTCAGGAACAAGTGGTACAAGCGGCGACTCAGGCACCTCAGGTACTTCAGGAGATTCTGGTACAAGTGGTACAAGTGGCGATTCAGGTACTTCAGGTACAAGTGGCGATTCAGGTACAAGTGGAACATCTGGAGATAGTGGAACAAGTGGTACTTCAGGCGACTCAGGAACATCAGGTACATCAGGTAACTCAGGCACAAGCGGAACCTCAGGCGATAGCGGAACAAGTGGTACAAGTGGAAACAGTGGTACATCAGGTACATCAGGAGATAGCGGAACAAGTGGTACTTCAGGTGACAGTGGTACTTCAGGTACATCAGGTGACAGTGGAACAAGTGGTACAAGTGGAAACAGTGGTACTTCAGGTACTTCAGGCGATAGTGGAACAAGCGGAACAAGTGGAGACAGCGGTACTTCAGGTACTAGTGGCGATTCAGGAACAAGTGGTACAAGTGGAAACAGTGGTACATCAGGCACCTCAGGTGACTCAGGCACAAGCGGAACCTCAGGTGATAGTGGAACAAGCGGAACAAGTGGAGACAGCGGTACTTCAGGTACTAGTGGCGATTCAGGAACAAGTGGTACAAGTGGAGACAGCGGAACTAGTGGTACTTCAGGAGACAGTGGTACTTCAGGTACTTCAGGCGATAGCGGAACAAGCGGAACAAGTGGAGACAGCGGAACTAGTGGTACTTCAGGAGACAGTGGTACTTCAGGTACAAGCGGAGACTCAGGCACCTCAGGTACTTCAGGAAATTCTGGTACAAGTGGTACAGCAGGATCAGGTACAAGTGGAAGCTCTGGTACTTCAGGCTCTAGTGGTACATCAGGTTCTTCAGGAACATCAGGTCAACAAGGTCCAGATGGTCCTTATGAATACTCTGATGCAAGTTCAATTACATCAGGAATACAACCAGTTAGTGGATCTAATCAAGCTAAGGGTAACTTCTCAAGTATAGGTGGAGGTACTTTAAATACAGCTTCAGGAAATTGTAGTTTTATAGGAGGTGGTACTAAAAACACAGGCTCATCACTATTTGGCTTTATAGGAGGTGGTAAATGNAATTATACCATCGGTAATGTAAGTTCAATTGTAGGAGGCCAATCAAATACATCTTCTGGTGATGTAACATTCATTGGAGGTGGAAGGGAAAATAATATATGTGGTGTTTCAGGTTATTATGCTCCTTTTAGTATAATTGGAGCTGGATGTGGAAATACAATATCTCAAGGTGGTTATAGTGGTATTTTTACAGGACTTTGTAATTCAATAAGCGATTTTAGAAATAAAAGTTCTGTTATAGTAGGTGGTTGTGGAAATGAAATTAGTGGATACTCAGGTACAAGTTTCATAGGAGGGGGTAAATTAAATAAAGTAGCAGGTGTAAATGGGACTAATGTAGTTGTAGGTGGGTCCAATAATAAAAATTATGGTGCTTGTTCTTTTGTAGGTGCGGGTTTGAATAACTGTGTAGGTAATTATGGTTACCGTGATGCTATAGTTGCGGGTCGAGGAAATGAAATTTATTCTAGAGGTGGGAATAATACAATTGTAAATGGGTTTTGCAATAAAATATCTTCTCCTTATGCCGGTTATAGTGGAGATGCTAATTCGATTATTGGAGGTGGAAATTGTAATTTAATTAATGTATATAATAATTGTCAAACTTTTTTAATTGGTGAAAATGTAATAGCCGGTGGACGAAAAAATAGAATTACTAATTTAGTTTTTGGTACTAAAAATTCAGGAAGTTCAAACTTTATAGGAGCAGGTTGTTTAAATACTGGTTCAGGAAACTTTAATTTTATAGGATCCGGACGTGAAAATAGTATAAAGGCATCTAATTCTGTAATTGTAGGTGGTTTCTCAAATACTGCATCGGGTAATTTTTCATCAATAGTAGGAGGCTTTAAAAATACATCATCTGCAAAATTTTCATCAATTGTAGGAGGTACTCGAAATTACATGCTGGGGGGTTATGATGGATATAATTTTGTGGATCATAAATTTATTGGTGGTGGTTGTCTTAATAGGGTAGGAACTGCTTTAGCTTATCAAGGT
>JGI24539J26755_10001241_pt1 | contig 11848 bp, 7 predicted proteins | sample NorSeaMetagenome_2_FD_26755 | JGI IMG/M metagenome (IMG submission 26755) | reverse complement strand
AGTGTCTAGGGATAGTGTATATTCTAATGGAATTAGTAGGTCAATATTAAAGATTTGTTTGATATAATTTGAATAATTAGATTCTATTTTTTTTGATATTCTATCTCTAATATATTTTAGTTCATTGTCATAAAAAACAGAATATATATTTAAGCAATCACTTTTGAAAACTGCTGTATTACCAGTAAATTTAATATGTGCTACTATCTGATTTTTAGCCCACTTTTCATCTGATATACTAGAGGAGTCCTTAGAAATTATAACGATTTGTTTGTGTGTTTTGAATAATGAACTAAATTCAGAATTATTTATTTGAATAACTTTAAATGAGGATTCAGGCTTTCCAAGACCAGGAATTTCATTTTCAAAAACCTCTTTTACAATATCACCTGCTACTCTGTCCCACAAAGCATCATTCACAACAAACACAACTTCAGAGAAAGCACCAGAGGAATTAGGAAGAGTTTTTGAAGTGTTTTTACAAGAAACAAATACACAAACGAATATTAAAAAGATATAAATTCTCATATACTAAGCTTTAGGTATTAAAATACGTGACCCAGGTTTTAAATTATTAGATTTTAGCTTATTTAATTGTTTAATTTTAGAAACACTTACCCCATCATACATTTGAGAAATCTCCCATAAAGTATCACCTTTACGAACAATATACTCAAGCTCTGAAGCTTCTATTCTATTTATGTCTTGTAAAAGACTACTTGACACGTATAAGACTAGTTTATCTCCAATTTTAAGTTTAGAGGATTTTAATCTATTCCATTTTTTAATTTGAAATATCTTTAATTTATACTTTGATGCAATTTTTCCTAAATAATCTCCATCTTCAGCTATATATACATGACGAACCTCATCAATGAGTATCTCTTTGTTATCGACAGCTGTTACAAAATCTTTGTTAGCTTCATAATTTAATAAATAGTCATTCACACATTCTAAAGGAAGATTGATCTTTGAATTTAAAGGAAATATGTCATTTTTATATGAAGGGTTAAGACGCTTAATTTCATAAGTAGGGACGCATGTAAGTGTAGATAAAAGTGAAAAACTAATTTGACAGTTGATTGTAAAAGTATCTGCAGGAATTAGTTTTATTTGTAAAGTATCAGGCTGTATATTATATTCATTAGCATAAGTCATTAAATAAGAAACAGCAACAAAGCTTGGTATGTAATTTCTAGTTTCTCTACGCAGATAAGGCCTCAGATCCCAAAAATTATCTTTTTCAGTACTAATCAATTTTCTTTGAATATATCCAGGACCCCCATTGTATGCAGCTAAAACTAAATTCCAATCTCCAAACATATCATATAAATTAACAAAATACTGACAAGCAGCTTCAGTTGATTTAAATGGATCTCTTCGTTCATCAATATAAGAATTAACTTCAAGACCATATTGCTTTCCCGTAGGGTACATAAATTGCCACAGACCTCTAGCTCCAGATTTTGATCTAGCATTNGGATTTAAGGCTGATTCAACTATAGATAAATATTTAAGTTCTAGGGGAAGATCATATTTGTCAAGAGTTTGTTCAAATATTGGAAAATAATAATTAGATAATGAAAGCATTCTAGATATCAATTGCTTGTTTTTGATAAGATAGGCATCAATAAAAGATTGTACTGTCTTGTTATAGGTATAATTAATAGTAGAAATATTGTTTAACTCCTGTAATCTATTAGTAATTATTTGAGCATGCTTATTTTGTAAATACTCATTATTCTCATTTATTAATTTATCAGCATTTTCTGATGAATTAATTGATGTTGAATCTAAATTAGTTGCAAAAAGAGTAATGTTATTTAGTAATGATAAAAAAAGAAAGAAAAAAGAAAAAAGAAAAGGATATCTATTCATGATGCAAAGCTGATAAATAACTAAGAGGAAAAAAGAAAAAATAATATCAATTATTAACGTTGAAGTGTTTATTAATAAAACATAAAAAAAGCTTTAAATAAAAAATTGAATTTGATATTATAAAAAATTAAAAGAACCTGTATCTTTGGAAAAGATATGATAAAAGGTAAAATTAAAAAATATGATCAAGGTCCGCTATTAACCAAAATAAATAGCCCTGTAGATCTTAGGAGGTTAAAAACTCCACAACTGCCTCAATTGGCTGATGAATTACGACAATATATTGTAGATATTGTATCAGAGAAAGGGGGGCATTTTGGGGCAAGTCTAGGTGTTGTAGAATTAACTATTGCAATACACTATATATTCAACACTCCAGATGATCAACTAGTTTGGGATGTAGGACACCAAGCTTATGGGCATAAAATTCTAACTGGTAGGAAAATTCAATTTCCTACAAATAGAATCTACAAAGGACTAAGTGGCTTTCCAAAAAGAACAGAAAGTGTTTATGATACATTTGGTGTTGGTCATTCTTCAACATCAATATCAGCAGCATTAGGCATGTCACTTGCTTCTAATCATAAAAAAAATACTGAAAAACAACATATTGCTGTTATTGGAGATGGTGCAATGACAGCTGGCCTTGCCTTTGAAGCTTTAAATCATGCTGGCGCCGAAAACACCAATTTGTTAGTGATTCTTAATGACAACTGTATGTCGATAGATCCAGCAGTTGGGGCCCTGAAAGAATATCTGACACATATCTCAACATCTAAGACCTATAATAAAGTTAGAAATAAAGTATGGAAAATACTAGGCAAAATCAGTAAGTTTGGTCCAAATGCACAAAAAATTGCACAAAAAATTGAATCTGGAGTTAAAGCCACAGTTCTTGGAGAAAGNAATTATTTTGAATCTCTTAACTTTAGATATTTCGGGCCAATTGATGGGCATAATACCGAACATCTTACTCAAATTCTTAAAGATTTAAAAGATATTCCAGGTCCAAAAATTTTACATTGTATTACAGAAAAAGGCAAAGGTTATTCTTTTGCNGAAGAAGGAAATGCTACAAAATGGCATGCGCCAGGATTATTTGATAAAAATACAGGAAAAGCAATTNTAGCCAAAAAGAACCAATCACCTCCAAAATATCAAGATGTATTTGGAGATACAATAATAGAGCTTGCTAAAAAAAACAACGATATAATTGGAGTAACNCCAGCTATGCTAAGTGGTAGCTCATTAAGTAAAATGATGGATGAAATGCCAGAAAGGACTTTTGATGTTGGTATTGCAGAGCAACATGCTGTAACTTTATCAGCAGGAATGGCAACTCAAGGAATGATTCCCTTTTGCAATATATATTCTACATTTATACAAAGAGCATATGATCAAGTTATTCATGATGTTGCTATACAAAATCTCAGTGTTATTTTCTGTTTAGACAGAGGAGGATTGGTTGGTGCAGATGGCGCTACACATCATGGGGTATTTGATTTTGCCTTTTTGAGATGCATACCAAATATGATTGTTTCTGCACCAATGAATGAACACGATCTTAGAGATCTTATGTATACTGCTCAAATTAAAAAACATGGGCCATTTTCAATAAGGTATCCAAGAGGAAAAGGGACGCAAATTACATGGAAGAATAAATTTAAAGAATTAAAAATTGGAAAGGGTAAAAAAATAAAAGATGGGNATGANATTGTTGTACTTTCAATTGGTCATCCAGGAAACTTTGTAATCGAAGCTGAAGAATTACTTCAAAAAAAGGGNATAAATATNGGTCACTACAACATGATATTCTTAAAACCAATNGATGAAAAATTACTTCATAAAATATTTAAAAAATACAGTAAAATAATTACTATAGAAGATGGATGCCTTAAAGGAGGTTTTGGAAGCTCCATACTAGAGTTTATGTCCGACAACAATTATAATAAGCAAGTAGTGAGGCTAGGGATTCCAGATAATTTTATTCACCACGGAACTCAAGAAGAATTATGGCGAGAATGTGGAATAGATAAAAATACAATTGTAAAAAAGGTGTTAGGCATTATGGCTTCAAACAGTATATCACAAGCAGGATAAAAGTTTGTAATCACTATATCAATAAATAATGAGTAAACATAAAATAATTGACATAATAAAAAAACCTGATTTAAATACAGAAATTCAAATTAATGGATGGGTAAGAACNAGGAGAGGTAGTAAAAATGTTTCTTTTATTGCTCTAAATGATGGTTCTACAATAAAAAATCTTCAGATTATAGCAGAATCTGATAGTTTTAGCGAAGATTTAATAAAAAAAGTAACAACAGGTGCGTGTATTCAGGTTTGTGGAAAATTAGTTGAATCATCAGGAAGTGGACAAAGTCTAGAGGTTATTGCTAATAAAATTATAATACTTGGTAAAGCGGATAGTGAAGAATACCCTCTACAACCAAAAAAACATAGCTTAGAATTTCTAAGAGATAAAGCGCATTTAAGATTCAGAACCAATACCTTCTCTGCAGTTTTTAGAATAAGACACGGTCTTACCTTTGCAATTCATAATTATTTTAATGATAAAGGATATATTAATATTCACACGCCAATAATTACGGGGGCTGACGCTGAAGGGGCAGGTGAAATGTTCCAAGTTTCTAATCTTGATCTAAACAATATTGTTAAAAATGAAAATAAAAAAGTTGATTATTCAAAGGACTTTTTTGGTAAACAAACAAATCTAACTGTATCTGGCCAATTAGAAGCAGAGCTTGCTGCTCTAGCTCTTGGTAAGGTATATACATTTGGACCAACATTTAGAGCTGAAAACTCAAATACATCAAGACATCTATCTGAATTCTGGATGATAGAACCTGAAACAGCATTTGCAGATTTAGATGATAATATGAATTTAGCTGAAGATTTTCTTAAGTACTGTATAAATTATTGCTCAAGTAACTATAAAGATGATATTGAATTTTTAAGTAAAAGACTTGATGATGAAGAAAAGCATCTTAAAAAAGAAGAGAAATCTGAAATGTCACTTATAGAAAGACTTCAATTTGTAACTGATAATAATTTTGAAAGAATAACATACAGCCAAGCAATAGAGATTTTAAGAAACTCTAAACCAAATAAGAAAAAAAGATTTAAATTTATAATCAANGGATTTGGGGATGACCTACAATCAGAACATGAAAGATATTTGGTAGAAAAAAAATTCAAAAAACCNGTTATAATTACTGACTATCCAAAGAAAATAAAAGCGTTCTATATGAANCAGAATGATGATAATTTAACGGTCAGAGCTATGGATATCCTTTTTCCATTAATTGGAGAGATGGTAGGGGGCTCACAAAGAGAAGAAAATTANGAAAAGCTTAGTGCAAGAATGGATGAAATGGGAGTAGATAAAAAAGAACTTTGGTGGTATATGGAAACAAGAAAATTTGGAACGTGTGTACATAGTGGTTTTGGGTTAGGCTTTGAAAGGTTGATGATGTTTATTACAGGAATGAAAAACATAAGAGATGTAATTCCATTTCCAAGGACACCCCAAAATGCTGAATTTTAGTAATGCAAAAACTTACACAGAGTCTAAATTTAAAACAGAAATTAAGCCCTCAACAAATACAATTCCTGGGTTTATTACAGATTCCAATAATTGATTTAGATAAGCGTATTGAGACAGAAATTGAGGAAAATCCAGTTTTAGAAGAAGATGAAGAGAGTTCAGAGTACAATNACAACAATAATTATTCTTCAAAAGAAAAAATAAAAACAGACTTTATAGTTAATAATACTTCAAGTAATAATGACTCATTATCTAGTTTTTTACACAAACAACTTATAGGAACCAATCTTGAAAAACTACAATTAGATGTTGTAGCGTATTTAATTGACAGCTTAGACGAAGATGGGTTTTTAAGAAGAGATGTCGAATCTATAATAAGTGATTTCTTTATTTCTAATGANATTGAAATTAGTACANAAAAAATGCTAGATTCAATAAAGATTGTTCAANGTTTTGATCCAATTGGAGTCGGAGCTCAAAATCTACAAGAATGTCTTTTATTACAAATCAAAAGAAAGAAACTTGACAATAAAGCTTTAATAACCTTAATTCTAGAAAAATATTATCATGAGTTTACAAATAAAAATTTTGAGAAAATTATTAAGGAACTTAATATTTCAAAAAATGAGCTCAGCTTAGTCTATGGNGTTGTTGAGAAGCTTAATCCAATACCGGGNGCTAGCTTTACAAAAAATAAAGATTTTGGAGAGTATATTGTGGCGGACTTTAAAATCAACAATAACGAAGGAATTCTTGAATTAATTCTCAACAAAGTAAACACTAAAAAATTACAAGTAAGTAGTTTTTATAAAAACTTATTATCCGAAACTAAAGATAATGAGACAAAAAAATTCTTGCTAGAAAAAATAGAAAAAGCTAAATGGTTTGTAGATTCTCTAAATAAGAGAGATAATACATTAAGTACTGTAATGCAGACAATCATGGCAATACAGAAAAAATATTTTATATCCGGAAAAGAAAGTGATCTAGTTCCAATGAAATTAGCTGATATTGCTGANAAGGTTAATCTTGATATTTCAACCATATCACGAGTAACAAATAGCAAATATCTTGAGACTAGTTTTGGAACTTATTTATTAAAAGACTTATTTTCTGAAGCTTATAGAAAAGATAATGGCGAACTAATTTCAACCAAACATATCAAGACAAAATTATNTGATGTTATTGAAAGGGAAGATAAAAGCTGCCCTTATACTGATGAAAAAATATGTCAAATTCTTGGTAAAGAAGAGTATCATATTGCAAGAAGAACAGTTGCTAAATACAGAGAGCAGCTATCTATTCCTATTGCTAAACTTCGAAGAACTATATAATGAGTTTATCTAAAGTTATCTCAACAGTTTTTCATCCAATTTTTATCCCTTCATTTGTTGTATTAGTTGTAATTAGTCAATTTACAAATATCCTTATACTAACTAGTCAAATTCCATTTATAATAGTAGGTGTTTTATTCTTTACTCTGTTTCTTCCGCTTATAAGTATGTATTATTTATTAATTACAAAAAAAATCGAGAGTTTAGAAATGTCTAAAAAAGAAGAGAGGCCACTTCCTTTAGCTATTACATTTTTCTTGATGATAATAGGCTACTATATAATGGAGGAGGCGCTAAACTATACTCCAATAGTTAAAACTATATATTTAGGCTCTACTTATATTTTAATTATAACAATCTTTATAACTAAAGCTTGGAAAATTAGCCTTCATATGCTTGGAATGGGAGGAGCGACAGGTGTTTTTATTGCTCTTCAAGTATTATTAGGAGGGCTGTATCAGATTATGTTACTTGCGTTTTTTTTGTCTGGCGTAGTTGGGTATGCGAGAATTCAAAAAAAAGCACATAACCTAGGGCAAGTATATACGGGCTTTGTGCTTGGCTTATTTTGGATGTTTATATTTGTTATCTATTTATAGTTTTCTATTTTTATTATTGAAACCTTTCTGTTAAGAACAGCTTTAAGGCCATATATTTTCTGTAAAGATGTATTAGAGCTTGAAAAGGCCTCTGACTCACCTAAAGGCACCTCCGTAAACTTTAACTTGTCACTTACTATATAGTCATAAAGCTCGCCATCATTATAGTACATAAAATAACTAATAATACTTTTTATTCTTAAAGATGATAGGCTAATATTATAAGAAGTATCAGCCAATTGACTTGCAAAACCTTTAAGTTTAATATTTATTGTATTTCCAGATTTTAAATCAATAGCAAGCTTATCAAATAATTTATTTAATTTATTAAAATTACCTTTTAAGGAGTCTTCAAAAAAGAAATTAATTAGAGAGTCTTGACTTTTTAAAATATACTCACCTCTTCTAATAAAATAGTTGACGTAAGTTTTTTTATAACTATTAATATTAGCTATATTTTTTTGTAAAGGGTTAGGCTTGTTATTGTCAAAATATAAATTTAGGGGTAAGAACCTTGAGTATGCAGGCTTGGTATTATAATTTTTTTCTGCAGGAATAGTTTTAAACTCATAAATATTATTGCAACAACTATCTATATTTTTAGTTGAGTTTACAGTTCTGTTTGAGGCAAAATAACCAAGGTTTTCTGTATAAAAGTTTAAGTACATCTCGTCATGATTTGTGTTTATTTTTAATAAATTTATCTTGTCACTCCAGTTGTTTGGAATTCCTTTAGCGTAAAAAACATCAAAACCACCTAAACTGTTTTCTTTCGAATTTGTGCTAAAATAAAGAGAAGAGTCGTTTAAATTATAGTATGGTGTTATCTCATCATATTTAGAATTAATATTAGGTCCAGCGTTAAGCGGAATACCTAATAGTCCTTTATTGTCTATTAAACAAAACCAAATATCAAGCCCTCCATAACCATCTGATCGATTAGAAACAAAAGACAAAAATTTTTGATTTCTAATAATAAAAAAATGAGGTTGTGAATTATATGAGCCTTGAAATATTTGAGGATAATTGCGTGAAAGGTTCTGTGTGCTTGTATTATTAGAAAACATAATATCACAATTTGAGTTGTCATTATTACAACCACTATAATAATAAAATGAATTATATGAATCGGTAGTCATATTACCCCAATTAATGTCTTCACTAAATTCTAAATATTGTTTTTTGGTCCACCTATCATCTGATCTTTCTGCCATATAAATATTTGACTTGAAACCTTTGTTATTAAATTCAGAATTTGTAAAAAAAGACAAGCTATCGTTTACTCTTAAAAAACTAAAATCTGAATAAACACTGTTGACATTACCGGATATCTTTTTGATGTCTACTTGTGAATAAGCTCCAAAAAATATAAAAACATAAATAAGATTAACTACAAGTATTTTGGACATATAAAGTGTTTTTTAGAGTCTTTACTTATAATATTCCAATTATAGGAAATGGAAAATTCAAAAGCTCCATAATTATTAGTTGCTATAGCAAAATCTGAAATATTAACATCATATAAAACATTAACTGAGAATTGATTAAGGTTTATTCCAATTTTAGGTATAATTGCATCTCTATATCTACCGTAAATACCAATGCATAGCTTATTGTTTTCATAAAGATCAATTGGAAGGTCATAATACAAATCTAAGCCATAAATAAATTCTTTATAAGACAACTGTTTGGATGAGAATAAAGAGCTGGAAACTGTAATTTCATTAGTAAAATAGTAATTAGAAGTAAAATGAAAATTATATTTAATAGGAGTTGATAGTTGTGAAGTAAAAGAGAAAGATTGATTGGGTTTATTAATATGATATAAAGAAAGGCCACCTCTAATATCAAAAGAGTTGTTAATCTTTTGAAAAAAACTACTTCCTACTGCAAAATCTAGAAAAAATATACTTTCATCAATAATACCCTCTTCTTCAAGAAACACTAAAGAAGAAAGTTCAAATGTCCTTTGAAAAGCTCCAACTAAAGCTCCAAATGATAAAATTGTTTTATCATTTTCTAAAAATTCTTGTGAGAGCGATATGTTAAGGCCCGAGGTTTTAAAATTTGATTCTCCGGTATTGTCATTAATTAAATTTATACCAAAAGATTTATTTAAAAGAAAATCTTTTGCATAAAAGGCTAAAGATATTGTTTTAAAAGGTGAACCTACAGAGCTCCATTGAGATCTTCTTTGAAGAATAGCTTGAAAATCGCTTTTAAAAGANCCTGTTAAAGCAGGATTAATAAGGGTTTTTGAAATCTGAAATTGTGAAAAATGAATATCTTGTGCATTTAAATAAAAAGCATAAAGTGAAAAAAATATAATCAAATACTTCTTCATTCTATAAGTGTAATATTGCCTTTTTTAAATAATTTTTTTCCTCCAGAGCATTGGATATCAACAAAAAAATCAAAAACTTGAGCATGTAATTTAACCCCATTAAAAGTTCCATCCCATTTACTATCTATATCATTAGATGAAAAAACTACCTGTCCTAGTCTATTATATATTTTAAGATTAAAATAAATTATGTCAACACCTTTATTTTTAATTTCATAAAAATCATTAACATTATCATTATTAGGTGTAAATCCCGTGGGNATTACAATACTGTCTTCGCTGCAGATTAGATCTCTNACAAATAAATATACTGAATCTCTTATAAGGCAAGAATTATTATAAACTGTCACAAAATACCAAGCTGAGATATCAGGGGAAAATTGTAATACCGAATCAATACTTTCATTAAACCATAATATAGAATCATTAGTAATAATATGAAGTGTAGTTGAAGAGCCGCTAATAATATCATTATTATCTGACCATAAGGAATCAATTACTGGATTTTGAACTACTTTAATATATATTGAATCGCTAATATAACAGCCCGCACTATTAAATACCTCAACAGAATAAATTGATGAATTGATAGGANTATCACTAACTTCTGAGGAATCTAATTCATTAAAAACAAGATTANTAGNATTCCATGAAAAGCTAATTATNGGATTANCTGTTGTAATATTATTAAGCTTTATATTTACAGTATCACCTCTACAGATTAAGGTATCCGCAATTAATTCAACATCAATCAGGTCTGATAAAACATTAACACTATCAACAGCAAAACATATACTATCAGATACTTTGACATAATAGATGTTAGGGCTTAATGCAAGCAGATTATTTTGGTTAGAAAGTGTATCTAAAAAAAAAGAATTACTAGACCATATAATAGAATTTATATTAGAATTTGAGATTGCGCCTAACAAAATAGGTGTAGAGCAATAAGAGGTGTCTCGTGGGGCTTCTACAAACACATCGCTAATAAATATTTCTTGTATTAGAGTGTCATCACACGAGCCATTGGATATAATTAATTCATAAAGAATATTATTATTAGCAGAGGTATAAGGATTGGATACATTTGGGTCACTTAGAAAATCTATTGGCAACCAACTATAAGAAGTTGTCGAATCATTTAAGCTAGCTATCCCAATCTGGGAAAAAGAAAGATTACATTTTACTAAAGGGTTAAGAGTGTCTGTAGAGCTAGAAGATATATAAATAGTTTTTGATATTGTATCACTAATATTACAAGATTGCAGAGAGGTTGCAATTAAACTAATCTGGTAAGTTCCTGAGCTTGAATATTGGTGAATGGGGTTTATTTGTGATGAGAAATTACCATCTCCAAAATCCCAAAAAAATGACATATTGGTATTACCAATAAATGATGAGTTATTTAAAAAACTAATACTTGTACTGCAATTAAGTGTGGGAACAAAGAAATCAGCTTTTACAAGAGGTATTTTAAAATCAAACTTAAATACTGCATTATTACAATTGCTACTATTATTAGTTGTGGAAACTGCTCCTGGGTTTGGGTAGATAGGAAAATCATTATTGTTACCACAACCAGCACAAACAGATTGATATATAATTCCTTGTTTATCAAACCTACTTGTTCCCCCGTCTACGTGCTCATTACTCTGACTTCCCCCAAAATAAGTAGCATATTCTAAACTATCAAGAAATTCATTAATAATAGCAAGATAGAAATCATTACCATCAGTAGTATTTTGAAAAGCATTGTATGTTGTTGGAAGATTTAAGGTTGATAACTGACCTCCTAAATTCGAACCCCATCCAGAGATATATATATTATTACAACGATCAACTAAAAATGCAGTAGGTGAAATATCAGGAGATCCCTTTCCTGTTCCAAAAACAGTAGATCGGATAATACTACTGAGATTGTTATTTAATACTGATATAAATTGCCCTCCATTATTAATAAAATAACTAGAATTAAAAACCAGACTATTAGAGTTATCTTTAGTTTGACCAAAAATATAAACCTGCTCTGAATCATTTAAATCGATAAAATAAGATTGATCATATTTTGAAGAACCAAAATATGATGATGAAATAATATTAGTTCCATCACTATTAATCTTTG
>JGI24539J26755_10001237_pt1 | contig 11859 bp, 1 predicted proteins | sample NorSeaMetagenome_2_FD_26755 | JGI IMG/M metagenome (IMG submission 26755) | reverse complement strand
TGAGTTGGAGATATCTCCACGCAAGTGGATTCAATGGTTTCAAGACATTGAAGCTGGTGTGTGTCTCATCAAAGGTGGTCCTTTGCTCAAGTGCTTCTTGGACTACCTTCTCCAACGAGACCCCGGACACACCGGAGTCACCAATCCGATGTTCAACATTGAAGGTGACACGACTTGGAATGAAGACTCAGCGGATGAGGAAGAAGAAGCAGAGGAAGAGGCTCCACCGGCTGGAGCCACTCCTCAAGCACGAAGGAACCACGCTCGCCTTTCGGCACTCAGGTCCTCCCTGCCTTCTACACCTAGCAGCGTCCGTCCTGACGCTGCTGGCTCCTCATCTGATGTACAGCTGTGCTCCCACTGTCAACATCCAGTCAAAGCGACGCAATATAGTATCACGTCGTATTCTCAACTGTCTCCTGAAGCCAAAGCTCTTGACGAACTTATGTACGGTCACTTGCTTCGTCTTGTTACCGGATACATGTTGTCAGCTCTTGCTACTACCAGCAAGCCGTCGTACGTTCAAGGCATCGTAGTCATGTTTGCTCAGCATAACAACAGTTCCGTTGCAAGCAAGACACGTACCTTCACGTTCATGAACGATCTCCAGTTCAAGGGCTCTCCGGAGCTGCTTCAACAGGACATGTTAGAAATTATCGATGTGGTTAAGGATAGTGGTTGTACTATCAACGATTTTCTGTTCATGCTCTACATCGGCAAGATCCAACCGAAAGATTCTGTTACTGCTGCAGACCTTCGCAAGCGTATCTCTGATGTTCGTGTTCTCACTACTTCCAAGATGGTTGAGCTCATACTGTCAGCCACCTCTCTCATGAAAGATAAATCTGTTACAGGTGGCCGTCCTCGTATCAACGGCCTCACTGGTGTCACTTCCACCTGTCCTAGGTGTGGCAATGAAGGTCACACACGAGGCTCCTGTTATGCTCTCAAGCATTCCAACGGCACTGCTCTTGATCCCAACACTGCTGCAGCACGTCCTGCTCAGCGTGGTCGTGGTCGTGGTCGTGGTCGTGGTCGTGGTGATGGTGGACGTGGTACAGGTCGTGGAAAGTACAAAGGCCTCAAGCAACCTCGTATGCCACCATCTGCGACACAGAACAAAGACCGTCTTCGCGCGTTTCAACTTTCTCTTGGACATTCCGTGTTCATGCTCCACGTTCCCACTTCTGCGAACGTACCATCACCCTCCCGTTCTCGTACACGATCTCAGATAACGGATTCATACTACAACTCGTTCAAACAGTCAACTTCGACTGTACACGTTAACATGCTTCGACGTAATGCCGAGTCACCTGTGTCAGACAACGATTCCACTGTCTCTCCGTCCTCAACTGCATCTCCTACCGTAGGTTCCACTGATCTCACAGTTGTATCTCGTCGTGAAAGCAGTTTCGCTGTTGTCGACCGTCAAACGCAGGAGTTCAATCAGTTTCGTCAAGCGTTGTCTGCGAGTCAGGCAACTGCGTCCAGTTCCGAGTTCAGCTCAGTTCATACAGCATCTGCTATTGAAGCGAGCAAACGTGCTACTCCATCATCGTGTGAATCTTCATCACACCTTTCATCCGAACTGGCATCTGGTCTCACACCTCAAGTGCAACAGTTCATGTCCCAAGTGTCACAGAGTACACTGACTGTCAGTTCCACTTTGCCCTCCTCTCGTCCACGTTCAGTTGACCCTGAAGGTTCATCGTCAGATCAACGTCGAGTTCAGCGTCCTCGTATTCATCAACATGATACTGTTACCAAAGTGCTTCAGGTTCCCACGGTCTCACAGTTTATGATACTTGTGAAGTCACTTACTAACTCCTCTGCCGCAGTTGACAGCTTTCTTCACCTAGCGCGTTCAGTGAACGGTTTAGAATCAGTTGATGCAGTAGCACCAGCTCACAGTTCATCAGATCGTTCTGCCGTTACTTCAGCAATCAGCAAGCTCGATACTTCCATCGATCTACAGAAACGTATTCTCATTCAACGACGTAACAGTGTCACCATGGTCATGACAGATATGAACACTGACGTTTCTATTGTCACTCAGTCAGTTGATACACCACCTTCCCCACAGGTTGTTCATTTCAAAGGTGTCTCTGCTAGTTATACCTATGGTCAGTTGTATCAAGCTCAGTTGGACCTTGACCATGGCATTCTTACACTCGACAACGAATGTATTCTCACTCCTGGGTCACTTTCGAGTACAATCCTGGTTGACATGTATCTCAAGCAGTTCCATTCTCTCCTTGGACTTCCACATAACTTTCTCTCGTGGGAGAACCTTTTCGGCACATCGATCGACACTTCTATTGAACTCAATGAAGAAGAGCGAGTGTTTGTACTTCAACAGTCGAAGTCTGACAGCCGTTCTCTGTCAGTTGTCCTCAACATCTCAGAAGAGTTACTGTACCCTGTGCACATGTATTGGATTCACGCATTCAATGATAACGATGCTTCCACACCGTCATCACTTGAACAACTACCAGTTACTCCTGCGACAACTGTCACCTCTACCGACACATCTCTCACAATGATGTATACGTGTGTTGCTTCTGGTATACATTCACCCGATGTTCCAGCCGAATGCAACTGGTACTGTGACTTCTCTGACTTGGAGATTTACAACGTCTGTCCTGACTGTTCGTCAACTCTGTCACCTACAATGGCAATCCCGTTTCATTTCAGCGAACGTACTCCTCAAGATCATGCTCAGCATCGACTACAGCGACTCTACGTTGAGAGTGAAATACCTTTTCCAGTACCTCCAACGCAAGTTGCCGAAATTATTTTGCTTGTATCCCGCAAGCAAGGTATTACTCCAAAGAATACTCGGGTCATACAAGACTACGAAGTATCAGGAGTATATGTCACTCCCACAGCGAATCGACCCCAGGCTCAAAGCACCGCATGCAATCGCAACGCGATACTCAAATCTGTTCAAGTCTACAGCACACCACTTCCACCTATCTGGATTCGCAGTGGTGCTCAAGCATTTGTTCCTGCACTTGGAATCGTCAAGATAATTCAGATAAACCTGGCCGAGGCTACCCATCCTCTTCCAGATCACACCGCTGTGGTCACAGTTGGTACTGTTACACATCAACATCGAGCTGACACATATTCTCCATATAGCACGATTCCTGTTACTACACTTCTGCCTCTCACATCGACAGAGGCAACTACGTACATCGAAACAACTCATTCTGAGTTCAACACTCTTCTCTCGTCGTCCTCGACACTGTCTGCGCTTTCTCAAGACCCTATCCGATTCAAGCTGTTTGTGAAGTATCACGTCAAGAACCTTCGTAACATCCAGCTGGTGCTTCAGCAGTGGATGCAGGATGATGGATTGACTAAACAGCAGCTCTCTGAACTCACAGCAGACTGGCATGACTCTTTCTGTGGCATACCTGGTATTCTCCAAGGCATGTCTGAACTTCGTTCTGCTCCTGTTCCAGCGTCCACGTCCACACCAGTGCCTGCTGTGGAATCTTCCGTTGCTGTACCCCCGTCTCATCAGCCTATCCATGTAACTGATGATTCTATGGAAACGTCACCTCCTGTTGACCACGTTGCGTCACATTCTCTCACACCTCAAGAAATTGGATATATTCACGAGGACTGCACCTCTGACCTTCTGCGCAAACGTTCTCGAGGAATGAAGCTCTGGTCTAGAGATCCAGTACAGCGCAAACTCGATGACGCTGCACTTCAAGCACGTATGAGTACAGAATATCCACTCTTGTTCAAGAAGGAAGTTCCTATCTTCCTCAAGAACGTTGCAGCTGAGATCGCTGAGAAGATAGCGTCCGCCAAATCGATATCTACTTCCACGGTTGTTCAAGATACGATTATGGTTCCTGCTTCACCTCCAGCTCCACAAGACGATATCGAGGAGTCCATTCAATCTCTCATAGATGGAATTCTTGCGAACCGCAAACAACAGATTCGAGATCGATGTAAAGATGGAGTATACACTTCCGACATGGATTCTCCGACTCTCACCGCCACTGAGGCCAGTACTCTTCAAGATCTTGTTGAACGTTGGGGAACGTCCAAGACAACTCCTACTCTTGACGCTGCGCGCAAGTACCTTCAACAATCTCCGAGACAAGTCACTGTCTCGAGTCCAGATCGTACCAACGTTCCACCTGTTCCCATCAGTATACTTCGACATAGCGTGCTACAGCTCCTGTCTGATGTCAATGCAAAGATCCGTCTCCCAGAACCTCTATGGTACTTACTTGACCAGCTGCAACTCAGAATCAAAACTGGTAGCGTATCTGTCACTACGTTCATTGTTGATCAGACAGAAGCACTTGCACAATTGTGCGATTCACAAGAAGACCTCACTTGGAGAACTGTTCCCCGTGGGCAAGATGATATTCTGTTAGATACTTCCTCTCAGGCAGATGGTGCGTCTCCGTCGCGCAAACGAACTACTACTATGCGTTGCTCATTACCTCGTTCCAGTACACTTGTCATTGGTGATAAACCATTTACACCAGCGCACGTATCTCAACCCAGCGTTCGCACCTCAGGATCACTTCGAGTCACTACAATGCGATCTGTTGATACGCATGTTGAGTATGCTCCATCGCTTGCAGAGTTCCAAGGTCTTCAGCGTAACACTGAGCCCATTCTGAACATTCTGCAAGTACACGTAATTGTGGTTGCGCTCGAGACTCGAACTGACAATTACGGATCATACATGCAGTACTTTGGAAGTAAGGCTAAGTTTGATATGATACGTGACATCGTTGGTAATGATCTCACGTTCATCAACGCGTACTGGAAAGGTCTTACCAAGTACTTGCTCACGTACTACATGACCAATGACCACTCAGTGCCTTCTCCACCTAAATGTGTGAACGCAGAACACGGATGTCCCTGTGTTGCTTTCAACCTCATAGGTGAAGCATGCTGCAAAACCTGTTCCGATGGAAAGATATGCTTGTATGCAACAACTCATGATGACAGTCCTCATCGTGCATTGGCCAATCAATATGTGAAAAACCCTGCGACTTACGATCAAGTACGAATCTTCGATGTCACTTTTCCAACATGCAAAGTGCAGTACTGTCAGAGTGTCATCGCCGACTGCAATCAAGAACGATGCATCTACCACATTGTTCAACCGACTTCTTATCATGAACCACCTCAAGGTTGGCCCACTTGCATCACAGTCGGCTGTGGCTGTGTTGGATATCGTGGACGAGAAGGTGACGTCTGCAGCAAGTCCTGTCGGGAACGTGGACCTTGTAAGTCTGTGTACCATCCGTTTCCTTCTGGATTGCGCGAGCATCGTCACAAGCAAGTTCAGAAGCGTGTACAGAAGTTAACTAACAATGTTCCTTCTCCCGACCGCGCAATTCGTGCTGCGAGACTCAACTCACCAACGAAAGGCTCCATCGTCAAACCTGTACTGCAGAAGTTAGCAGTTTCATTTGAAAGATGTCCGTTACACAAGTTCAATTGCTCTGCAGCAGCAGAGTATTCTCAGCTCCGCGACAATGCACAGCAGCTTGCATACGGAGGTTTATCTCTCCTTCCAACGGATCACGACGCTGACACACGATGGCAGACTGTTTGCGAGTTAGTTATCTCCCAGCCATTTCGGCTTACAAGTGTCCAAATGCTTGAAGCAGTCAACGAAATGGCTCAGCTCATTCTTCGACGACTACCAGACGACTGGAGTGAATCCACCCGTCTCGCATACAAGATACTCTCGTTAGTCTTTGAATATGATGAGCCATTGCCAACTACTGCGCCTATTCCGTATCCTACAGTTCAAATGGAAGATATCAACTACCTTCGTTGCCGTGCTGTTCGCGTGAACTCAGCTGAGTCCAACATCAAGTTACTTGGAAAGACAGACTTCGTTAACCGGTTAAATCGTACGCTCACTCAGCTTCTCGTTACTGGAAACCCTCAACGTGCTGGCCTACTCTTTCAAGAAGATATGCAGAGTCTATCAAGTGGCATGTTCCAGTCCAAGATAACTGCACTCAGTGCTGTCTATGTTGGCAGCAAGTCCTCTAATGCTCGCAAAGCAACTCAATCTGCTGCTAGACTCGCATTCGAGAGCGTTCAGCATCAGATCGACAATCATCTTCGTATTGTTCCGGTGTTCGACGAGAACGCAAATGAAGACGGAGATACTGATGACGAATACCCTGATCCAGGTCGTCCGCCTCCAGGATCTCCTGGAACTCCACGTTCATCTCCTCCTTCCAAAAAGAAGCCTCCACAGCATCGGCTCCTCATGGAGCAGCTGCGTTCCTTCGGTCCGCAACCAAATCTGGCAAACCACTATCTAGAGGACGAACTCGCCAACGCAACAAAGGAAATCCGCGTGTCCCGAAGAACGACGACTGTCGTCGAGACCCAAACTACAATTCTTCCCCAGGTACACCACCAGGTTCTCCTCCTCCAACTCCTCCACCCACTCCGCCTCCAAATCCGAAGAATCCCAAGAAACCTCGGACGCAGAGTGTCGAATGGACTCAAGCGATGGTTCAACAGAATGTGACGCCACGCCCTCGTTCAGACCCTAGATGGTGTCAAGATACGTTTCGAGCGTTGTTCACTCAGCGTCGAAGCGATGCGTCTCAGTTAAAGTGGATCGCCAAGCGTCGTCATGGTGAACAGACCAAGCAGCTTCCTCAAGCTGAGTTCGACAAACAGCGTGCCTCTCTACTTGAAGTACTTCCCCATGACTCTGATGGATCTGTCACTGAGCAACTTGATCTAAGCGACCTGCCTGAACTCATCGACACCAGTGATGACGCAACTGAATCAGAGTACGAATATGAAGATGAATCCCCTCAAGGATCAATGGCTCCAACTCAATTTCACGACTCTTCAATGGACCCTCTCACTGCCGCAGCCATTCATCACCTCAAGACCGGTCACGTTGGATCACAGGCCAAGGTGTTTTCTCGTACAACAAAATCAGATCATTCAGTTATTGAATATGGTTGTCAAAGGAATGCCAATGTCAGTGCGCAGGTTGCAGATGCTGCTTCAGTACCTGATGGCATTTCTGCCATTCCATCCACTGCCAAGTACGTTGGTGTAACCTACAGCCCAAATGCAGATGCCGAATGGACTAGGTCGCAAATTCAAGAAGGTCATTACCCCACGCACCACGTTAGATGGTGCCAAATCACAGCTCATGATCTTACTGCAGCATTCCAGCAGATGCCTGTTCCATCAACTCCTTCCAATGCTAAAGAGGTTTTCAACTTCGACAAATTCCAACAGATGCGTCAAGCAGCCAGCTCACGCTCAACGGACCTTTCTCAACGCTCGTCTGTCAGTATCAACATTGTTACTTGTCAGACGAATGTATTTCGTGCATCTAGTGCTACTCCAACACGGGTAGAGCAGAACACTGATGATTTCACAGCTGCTATGCAAATGTATGACTTTGCCATCAATGCTGAGCTTGCCTCGGACGACATTGAGCTTGTCATGAACGCGCTTGAGTATGCTGCGGAAGCAGGTGTTCATTTATCTGAACATGAAAATAAACGACGTGAAGAGTCATCCAGCGTCAACAGTCTCGAAGTATTCGTTGTGGACTCTGCAGCACAAGACGATGTCCTCAAAGCTGCAGAAGAGATTGATGTATCCCGTAAGCTTTCTCTCGCTGGCTTTGAAGGTTCTAACATCACGTCAGACGGTTACGGCCACAGGTCTGTACCCACTGCCAATGGAACAGTACTTGAAGTCAAAGGTCATGTCGTCAAGCAATCTGAGTGCAACTTACTGTCAATGGGTAACATGATTAATGATGGATGGCAGCTTCACATTAACAATGCTGACGATGCCCACTTCATTCGAGATCACGATCGTATTGACTGTTTCTTCAACCGGAAGAACATGCTTCAGATTAAGACTGATATCCCATCAGTAAATCAACTCAGCGAGCGAACGGCTACCCTTGTTCTTACTGATGACCATGTTCCTTCTACCTCTGCAACTGAGTCACCTACTCTCTCAGCTGTGCCTACTGATCCCTCTACAACGACAGCTACAGCAGGATCATCTGCACTCAAGTCGTCTCAAGCTCGCTCCAAGCAGCGACAACACACAGTGTCTTTCTCGGACACTGTTTCAAGTCCTGGTGCACCACATATTGCTGAGCTTGATACTGTGGCATTCAAAAGTGTGTGTGCTGCACATGTCAAGCCTGATGTTTTCAACTCCAAGAAGCTGCACAACATTCTGAATCATTCTCCAGCACCAAGGGTTCAGAAGTCCATACAGTTCTCTAACAATCCTCGTGCTTTCAACATGAACCGCATTGTTCAGGTAGATTGCGACTCCTGCGCTCACGTTCGAACCAGAGCCGCAGGAATCTCAACCAAACGCACACGAGGCAACCTGTTTGATTTTGAAGGAGATACTGATTACCTTCACATTGAACCCACCATTACCATCTCGGCGAACTTGGTGTACCCCGATGTAAATCCCAGTGTTGATGTTGATACTCATCTACTGTGTGATTCCGGAGTTGACTGTGAAGGCGATGTCCCCTCTGATGAAGAGTATCAACTCCCACCGGTCGCCATCATTCCTGAACCTCCTCCACTACCAACTCATCTGACATCTAGTGCGGACCTATTTGCCAAAGGTCGCACTCGCCTTACAGGCTTGAGAGTGTTTGAGCTCCTCTATGCCGACAACAAGATGTACTCGGTAAAGATAAATGGAAAATGGAAGTACGCGTTCCTGGTACACGACCGCATGTCCAACATGAATATCGTAGTGGACGTCACCCGAAAGTCAAACAACGGCGTGGCCTTTCAAGAAATCATCACCATGCTGGGCCTCAAGTACATCTCTTACCCCATCACGTTGATGACCGATGGTTGTGGATCCATGGCGAACGTCCGTGAAGTATGTATGGAAAACAACATTCGTCACATCTATATTCCACCATATGAACAGTCGCTCAATCCAGCTGAACAAGCCATTGGTCACATTTGGGATGTGGCCACTACTTTATTGCATCATGCTGGACTCTCCGATCTGAAATGGGAACCAACTGCAGTCCAGTATGCTCTTTACGTTCACTTCCGTATGGCTGGACCCAAGAATCGAGGATATGCCTCACCATACATGTTGTGTGGACTCGGTCGACCAGATATCACTCATCTTGGAGAGTTCTTTGAACCAGTTACTGCCAACAAAGGTCGNGACGTCCGCAAGAAATCNCATGGNGGTGAACTGCCTCGAGCACGACAGATGCCTGGGNACTTCATTGGCTTTGACTCTATGTTTGCAAACCTCGCTCGTGTGTGGCACGAATCAACTGATTCCGTCACCAAGCATCGCATCAAGAACATTCAGTTCGACATGCAACTACCTTCCAACCGGGAGCTTAGTGTTCCTCGGCGTACCTCGGAAGGGGGGGTTAGCGTCCCGAGGTCTTTGCCCCAGGCTGTTANCACTACTCCGTCACCACGTTCGGGTCCAGCTTCTGCTGCACCGCTACCGTCACAGGGTGACGAAGGGGCAGTTGAGGAGTTGCAAGTGCAGGATGACGAAGGGGTACCAGATCACTCCAATGATGATGATCAATACGCAGTTGAAAGTCTCATGGATAGACGGGTTACCTCATCAGGAGTAGAGTACCTTGTGAAGTGGGCAGGTTACGCCCACAGTCATGATGAGTGGGTACTTAGTGAGGACATCGAGCAAGGAATGGTTACAGACTATAACAACCTACATGTAAGTCTGATTACGTCATTCACTCCACCACCATCAAAACAAATGCCTGAAGGTCTTCGATGGAACTGTGTGTCTGGCAGGTCTGAGCCTCTACCACAGAGCGTGTTCGCCACATACACTGAACATGATGAGGTCCACATCAACTTCACAGTGTTGGAGAAGCTCTATGATGCATTGGATCCAGACGACATCAAGAATAGGCAGGACTTCTGTCACATACTCCAGGTCAACTCCACCACTGATATGTCATGGGTTAAGACACTAGCTGACCCACAGTTAGCCCCTAAGGCAGTAGCCTCCTGTGACAAGGAGCTTCACAGTCTCTCACAGACCATCTTCCANCTGATCGACCCAACTGATGTTGACGAGATGAAGCGCGCAAAGGAGGAAGGAACCAAATGCCGAATGCTTCTCAACATCAAGAGAAATGGAACCGTTAAGAGCCGATTAGTGAAGCAGGGTTTCTTGGAGAACTGTGTAGCAACGGATGGACCAAACTACAACTACTATTGTGCAGTCACCAGACTGACTCAAGTCAGGACCTCAGCGTTCCGACCAAACCGAGGATCAGATGTAATAGCATGTATTGATTTAGACACAGCCTTTCTTCAGTCTGATAAGTTCGAAATAAATAAACATAAGTACTGTTACTTCCGACACCCCGTAACGAAGGTGTGGCACTACTACCGTCAACTCGCTCCTATATATGGAGAGAAGAGTGCTCCCTCCAGGTGGTTCGCAACTATGACCCCACACCTCATTAAGCTTGGTTTTGTTCAGGGAAAGAATGATCCCTGTGCTTTTCTGAACAACAAGGGTCTTCGTCTTCTGATATATGTAGATGACGTGTGGTGTGATGGTCCTCGTGAAGAGATTGAAATCTTTGTTGCTATGCTCCGCAAAAGGTTCAAAGCAAAGGAGATCGAGTGGCTCACTGAGTCCACCCCCATTGATTTCCTTGGCATGCTGTTCTCAATTGAGAATGGTAGGATCTGTCTTTCAATGGCCAGTTACATCGACAAGGTCATGGAAAGTCTAGAACCACAAGCATTCGGGATGACCAGTGCTGAGGTCAAGCTGCCCATTACTAAGCAGGTCACTGACCTCACACTGCTAAACCGAGAACAGAAACAATTCTACATGTCAGGCACCGGTTGTATTGGATGGCTAAATGCTACAGGAAGGCCGGATATTATGCTACTGTACTCCAGGTTATCACAACATCTAGCATCACCATGTGTTGGAGCACTTGAGGTTCTGCTGCATGGGCTGGCCTATTTGAACCAACACAAGGACTGGGGCTTGTCTGCATCACTCAGTGGCACAGAAGGCTTTGCACACTACTCCGACAGTGATTTTGCTGGTGATATCGAGATTGTTGCAGAAAGGGTCTCCACCAACTGTCATATTACCACACTTAACCATGCACCTGTGGAATGGAGTGGCAAGAAGAGTTCTGTGTGCTTCCCACATCCGGGTATGACCAAGGCAGCGGCTGACGTCTCCTCGGCATCTGTGGAGATCTATGCTGCAGGGAATGCCAGCAGGACGGTCATAGGTAACTCATATCAAGCGGAGGAGATTGGAATCTTCATGGAACTTCCCTTCCGGCTTCAAATTGACAACGAAGCAGCAATCGCGTTCATATACGATCGAGTATCGCGATCCAAACTACGGCACATCGACTGTCGTCAGCAGTGGGTGGTTTCACTCAGGGACCAGTCAATCATGCTGGCCATACATGTTCCTTCGAAATATAACAAGGCCGACCTTGGAACCAAGATACATGCTTACCCAACCTTCACTTTTCTCCGGTCGATGATCATGACAAATATGGCAGCTGGAACATCATAGCTGATAATGCATGTGTGTCTATCAGGCTACTGTGTTGCCCCTATGATCATCACAGGGCGAGTTATATGACCAGTGGTGATGTCTCTGCGCCAAGGACTTTGCACTCATCGGCGCAGGAAATCAATGGTGCCACCTTTTCGTATGGTCCGCTCCGCATCCCAAAATGGCGGCAGAATACGATTTGGCTCATATCGAGCCAGTGTCCATCATAATACCACACTACCACTCCACTCAGCATGGGCCAGTCGTATGGTC
>JGI24539J26755_10001233_pt1 | contig 11879 bp, 7 predicted proteins | sample NorSeaMetagenome_2_FD_26755 | JGI IMG/M metagenome (IMG submission 26755) | reverse complement strand
TAACAAGAATATAACTAAATTTAGTATTTTCGCAACTAGTTTAAAAAACATGATATTTCCTGATTATAATAATTTAAATCTTTCTAAAATAGGTGATGAAATTTTATCCTATTGGAAGGATAATAATATTTTTGAAAAATCAGTTCAATCAAGAGAAGGCGCAAAGCCATTTATTTTTTTTGAAGGACCTCCTTCTGCAAATGGACTTCCCGGAATTCACCATGTATTAGCTAGAACAATTAAAGATATTTTCCCTAGATATAAAACTATGAAAGGCTTTCAGGTAAATAGAAAAGCAGGGTGGGACACCCATGGTTTACCAATTGAACTCGGAGTCGAAAAAAAATTAGGAATCACTAAGGAAGATATTGGCACAAAAATCTCTGTCGAAGATTACAACTCAGAGTGTAAGAAAGAGGTAATGAAGTACACTCATATATGGAATGATTTGACTTCTAAAATGGGCTATTGGGTAAATATGAATGACCCATATATTACATATGAATCAAAATATATGGAAAGTGTATGGTGGTTGTTAAAACAAATTTATAATAAGAATTTAATTTACAAAGGTTATACAATACAACCATATTCACCTAAAGCAGGAACTGGATTAAGTTCTCACGAATTGAATCAACCAGGGACTTACCAAGACGTTACTGACACTACAGTCACTGCTCAATTTAAGGCAGTTGAAAATACCTTACCTAGCTTTTTGNAAATAAACTCTCCTGTATATTTTTTAGCTTGGACTACTACTCCTTGGACTCTACCNAGTAATACAGCCTTAACAGTTGGCTCCAAGATTGAATATGTGCTTGTAAAATCTTATAATCAATATACTTTTGAATCCACAAATGTAATATTGGCTAAAGCTTTGGTGGCAAAACAATTTAATGGTAAATACTTTGAAGTTAATAATTCAGATGATTTAGAACATTTTAAAAATGAAGATAAAAAAATCCCTTATTTCATTTGTAGTTCATTTAAAGGAAAAGATTTAATTAATATTAAATATGAACAACTTTTAAATTATGCATTGCCATATGATAATCCAGAGAATGCATTTAGAGTTATTGCGGGCGACTTTGTTACAACTGAAGACGGAACTGGTATAGTTCATACGGCACCTACTTTTGGTGCTGATGATGCTTTGGTGGCAAAACAAGCTAGCCCTGAAATACCTCCATTACTTGTAAAAGATGACAATGATAATTTAGTACCACTGGTAGATTTACAAGGAAAGTTTAGGCCAGAAATGAAAGAATTTGCTGGTAAATTCGTAAAGAACGAATACTATAGTGATAATAATATCCCAGATAAATCAATTGATGTAGAGTTAGCAATTAAATTAAAAATAGAAAATAAAGCATTTAAAGTAGAGAAATACAAACATAGTTATCCTAATTGTTGGAGAACTGATAAACCTATACTTTATTATCCACTGGACTCTTGGTTCATTAAAGTTTCAGAATTCAAAGAGAAGATGTATAGCTTAAATAAAAGTATTAATTGGAAACCAAAATCTACTGGTGAGGGAAGGTTCGGCAATTGGTTAGAAAATGCTAATGACTGGAATTTATCTAGGTCAAGATTTTGGGGAATTCCATTACCAATTTGGAGAACTGATGACGGTAAAGAAGTTATTTGTATTGGCTCAATTGAAGAATTAAAAGATGAAATGCAACAAGCCATTGCTGCAGGTTTTATGCAGGAAGATATATATAAAGAATTTGTTGTAAATGATTTCTCTAAAACAAATTATGATAAAGTTGATTTACATAAAAACATTGTTGATAAAATTATTTTATGTTCAAACAGTGGTAAAAAAATGTTTAGAGAATCAGATTTAATAGATGTTTGGTTTGATTCAGGGAGTATGCCCTATGCTCAATGGCACTATCCTTTTGAAAATAAAACTCTAATTAATGATAACAAGGCATTCCCTGCGGATTTCATTGCAGAAGGAGTTGATCAGACAAGAGGTTGGTTTTACACCCTTCACGCTATAGGAACTTCAGTTTTTAACTCCATTGCTTATAAAAATGTGGTTTCTAATGGATTAGTTTTGGATAAAAATGGACAAAAGATGTCTAAAAGACTAGGGAATGCAGTTGACCCATTTACTACAATAGCAAATTATGGACCAGATGCAACTAGATGGTATATGATATCAAACTCTAATCCTTGGGACAATTTAAAATTTGATATTAATGGAATTGAAGAGGTTAAAAGAAAATTTTTTGGTACCCTGTACAATACATATTCCTTTTTTGTGCTTTATGCTAATATTGATAAATTTGATTATTCCGAAGATGAAATAGAAATTAGCAGTAGACCTGAAATTGACAGATGGATTTTATCTGAGTTAAATACTTTGATTAAAAATGTAGATAAATTTTATTCTGAATATGAGCCAACTAAAGTAGCTAGAACTATTTCTGACTTCACGGTTGAGATATTAAGTAATTGGTATGTACGACTTTCTAGAAGAAGATTTTGGAAAGGAGATTATGAGTCGGACAAAATATCAGCTTACCAAACTCTTTACACTTGTCTTATTACTATTTCAAAATTAGCAGCTCCAATTGCTCCATTTTTTATGGATAAGTTATTTTTAGATTTAACCAAAAATATTTCAAAAATAGACGAAGAGAGTGTACACTTAACTACTTTTCCAGTTTCTAATGAGCTATTGATTGACTCTGATTTGGAAAGAAAAATGAAATATGCTCAAAAGATTTCTTCATTGACTCTATCTCTTCGAGCTAAGGAAAAAATAAAAGTTAGACAGCCTTTAAATAAGATTATGATTCCTGTCTCTAATTCTGATCAAAAAAACGAAATTAAAGCAGTCTCTGATTTGATCAAAAATGAGGTGAATGTTAAAGAAATTCAATTATTAGAAGGCGGGTCAGATATTTTAGTCAAAAACATTAAACCCAATTTCAAAACACTTGGACCAAAGTATGGTAGATTAATGAAAGATATTTCAAATGCCGTAAGCAAGTTAAATGCTAACGATATAAAAAAATTAGAACAAACTGGTAATATTGAACTTGCCATTAATGAAAAAAGTATTATTTTCGAGATTAGTGATTTTGAAATAGTATCTCAGGATATTGAAGGCTGGCTAGTTGCACATGAAGGAGCACTAACGGTTGCTTTAGATATTGTGATAGATAAAAATTTAAAAGATGAAGGAATCTCAAGAGAGTTTGTAAGTAAAATACAAACTATGAGAAAGAACTCAGGTTTTGAAGTTACCGATAGAATAAATGTTTTCATTAAACACGATTCTAATATTGTAGATGCAATTGATAATAATATAAATTATATAAAATCTGAAACTTTAGCCGAGGATTTAAAAACTGTGAAAGAGTTAAATGATGGAGAAGAAATATCTTTCGATGACATCAAAACGAAAATAAGTATAAATAAAATTTAAAGACATGTCTGCAGAAACCAAATACAAATATTCTGATAAGGATTTAGCGATATTTAAAAAATTAATTACAGAAAAAATTAATAAAGCTAATCATGATTTAGAGTTAATTAAAAGCGCTTATTTAAATGATCATAACAATGGCACTGAAGATACTTCTCCAACATTTAAAGCCTTTGACGAAGGTAGTGCTGTTATGAGTAAAGAATCTAACTCTCAATTAGCTATCCGCCAGGAAAAATTTATAAGAGACTTAAAAACAGCTCTTATAAGAATTGAAAATAAGACCTACGGAATATGCAGGGTAACTGGCAAACTAATTAATAAAAAAAGATTAGAATTAGTTCCACATGCAACCCTAAGTATTGAAGCTAAAAATATGCAAAAGTAATTTCTACAAATTTAAATTTGGTCACACCACAGCTTGATCANTTACTANATAATTAATACTATCGAACTTTTCTTTTAAAGGNATTTCTTCTTCTGCGTGAATAACCTTTAAATGATAATATATTGGCAAGACCTGATAGAAAAATAGATAAAAAGGATTTTTTTGACGCCATTTCATAAATTTAAACAATTTTTAATAAAGTGCTAAATAATTTACCTTTGGGAATATGACTACAATTGAATTAAACAATACAATTAGATATTTACCTAATAGCCCAGGTGTTTATCAGTTTTTAAATTCAGATGATGTTATAATATACGTTGGAAAAGCTAAAAGTTTAAAAAACAGGGTCAGCTCTTATTTTAAACAAAATCACAAAGANGGAAAAACTAATTCTCTTGTAAAAAACATTCATAACATTAAACATGTCGTTGTAAAAACAGAGTCTGACGCTTTGCTTTTAGAAAATAGTCTAATTAAAAAATTTCAACCTAAATACAATATCCTTTTAAAAGATGACAAGTCTTACCCATGGATATGTATAAAAAATGAAAGATTTCCTAGAATTTTTTATACTAGAAAAATGATAAAAGACGGGTCTGACTATTATGGGCCATATACAAGTTTGAGGGTTGTTAAAACAATTTTGAACATAGTTTCTAGCTTGTATAAATTAAGAACATGTTCTTACGACCTTAACGAGAAAAAAATTGAAGATAAAAAATATAAAGTTTGTTTAGAATTCCATATTGGAAATTGCCATGGACCTTGTGAGGGTTTAGAAGAAGAAGAAAATTACAATAAAAATATTTTAGAAATTAAGGATATACTTAGAGGAAACTTTAAAAACTCTCTTTATTCCTTTAAAACCGAAATGAAGGAGCTCTCTAATAATTTAAAATTTGAAGAAGCTAATTTGATTAAAACTAAAATAAAAGCATTAGAAAATTATCAATATAAATCCACCGTTGTAAGCCCTAAAATATCTAATGTTGATGTCTTTTCTTATGTTAAGGATGAAAATTTTGTTTATGTTAACTTTCTTCAGATATCACTTGGTTCAATTGTTAGATCTTTTAATCTTGAAATTAAATCAAAAATTGATGAAGGAATAAAGAAAATTCTAGAATTGGCAGCAATTGAAATAAGGTTAAAGTTTAAATCCGATTCACCAATTGTATACTCTATAATTCCTTTAGATCTTGGAGAAAACATTAAAATAGAAATCCCTAAAATTGGAGATAAAAGAAAAATTTTAGATTTATCTCTTAAAAACGCAATTCAATTTAAGTTTGATAGGTTAAAACAAATTAAGATTGTTGACCCAGAGAGGCATCAAAANAGAATATTAAAACGTCTAAAAGATGATCTAGGTTTAGANCATACACCANTTCATATTGAATGTTTTGATAATTCAAATACTCAAGGAACAAATCCTACTTCTGCATGTGTAGTTTTTAAAAACGCAAAACCAAGTAAAAAAGATTACAGACACTTNAACATTAAAACAGTGGATGGGCCAGATGATTATGCATCGATGGAAGAAGTTGTTTTTAGAAGGTATAGCAGGTTATTAAAGGAGAATAAAAGTTTGCCACAACTCATTGTTATTGATGGTGGTAAAGGACAACTTTCAGCAGCTTTAAAGAGTTTAGTCAAACTGAAATTAGAAAATACAATTTCAATAATAGGTATTGCTAAAAGGCTTGAAGAAATTTATTTTGTTAATGATTCTACACCTCTATTTTTAGATAAAAAATCAGAAAGTCTAATTTTAATCCAAAAGTTAAGAAACGAAGCTCATAGATTTAGTTTAAAGCTTCACAGAAATAAGCGAAGTGAAAATACTTTCACAAATGAATTAGATAATATCAAAGGTATTGGGAACTTAACCAGAACTAAATTATTAAAAACTTTTAAATCAAATAATAACATCTCTAAACTTTCGATTATAGAACTTCAAAAAGCTATTGGTAATTCTAAAGGAAAATTAGTTTATGATCATTATAATGAGTTAAATGTTTAGTAAGTTTATTATTTTTAGCTTAATTCTTCAGTATGAAAAAAACATTAATATTAATTTTCTTCATTTCAATTTTATGTTTTGGACAAGACCAATCACCATATAAGAATGGTGAATGGTTAAATTTTAAACTTTCATACAGTGGTTGGATTAAAGCTGGTAAAGCATCTCTAACATTAAAAGAAGATAAACTTAATGAACTTTATCATGTCAAAGCAATTGGAAAAACTACAGGACCAATAAAGTGGTTTTTTAAAGTAGAGGATTATTACCAAAGCTATTTCTCAAACAAAACAGGTCTGCCGAAAAAATTCATTAGAAAAATTAATGAGGGTGGACATACTAAAAACTTAACTATTGATTTTGACCAAACAACTAATAAAGCTATTGTAAATAATATTAAAAAAAACTCAGTAAAAGAGTTTGTAACCAAACCCAATGTTCATGACATGCTATCTGTGTTTTATTTTCTAAGAAACAACTATAGTTTAGATCAAATTAAAAAATCCAAAGATTTATCTGTAGATATGTTTTTTGACTCAGAAAACTATGAATTTAAAATGAAGTTCTTGGGCATAGAAACTATAAACACTAAATTTGGTAAAATTAAATGTATTAAACTCAGGCCNTTTGTTCAGTCAGGAAGAGTATTTAAAGAAAAAGAAAGTTTAACTTTGTGGATAAGCGCTGACAAAAACAAAATTCCTATAAGAATCAAAGCAGATTTAGTTGTTGGTTCTATAAGAGTTGATTTAGATGCATTTAGTGGGCTAAATCATCCTTTTGAAATAAATTTTTAAATATGTCTAAAAAATCAAAACTGGATTCTGTAATTTCTAAACTTAAAGAAAAGCACGAAGCCTTTTCTCAAGATCCTAGTTTATTTTTAGAAGGATTCTTGCATACCAAGCAATTAACTTACTGGGATTATATTAATACAGACGCTCTTTTGAATCTCCAAATTCAAAGAACAGATTTTCCAGATGAAATGGTCTTTATTACTTACCATCAAATCAATGAATTAATTTTCAAAATGATTTTATGGGAAATTCAACAGGTAGCTGATTCAAAAAATATTAGTGTAGATTTTTTTGAAGATAAAATAATGCGAGTGAGTAGATATTTTGATATGCTGACCACTTCATTTAACATTATGCTCAAAGGAATGTCTGTTGAACAGTATAATAAATTTAGACTTTCTCTTAGTCCAGCTAGTGGCTTTCAAAGTTTTCAATATAGGTTAATTGAATTTGCTTCAACAGAACTTATAAACTTAATCGATATTAGGTTTAGAAAGACTATTGATAGAAATACTCCCTTTGAACATGCATTTGATCATTTATATTGGCAAGCTGCTGGAAAAGATTTTAAAACAGGGAAAAAGTCTCAATTATTGTTAAGTTTTGAGAAACAATATAAAGAAAGATTTATCACCTTTATGAAGATTTATAATACAAGAAACTTATGGTCTAGCTATAAATCTCTTTCAAAGAAGAATCAGGCCAATAAAAGTTTAATTAAAGCAATGAGGCATCTAGATTACACCGTAAATATTACATGGGTAATGGCTCACTACAATACTGCTAAATTTTATATTGAATCAAAATCAGGGAATTCAATTTCAACAGGAGGAAGTGATTGGCATAAATATATGCACCCTAAATATCAAAAAAGAATATTCTTCCCTGAACTATGGTCTAAAGAAGAACTTGAAAAATGGGGAGAAAATGAATAAATTAAAATTACCAATTTTATTTTATTTATTTATTGGGTTATTATTATTGCTTTCCGTGTTATCTTTTTTCACTTCTGGTGATGAAAAAAACATAGTTAAAGAATCTGAGCCAGAAAACATAGAATTTGGTTTTGACATTAATAAATTCAATGTTAAAAGAGATACTATTCAATTTGGCGATAGTTTCGGGGAAATAATGGAAAAAAATAAAATTGGCTACCCTAAAATTTATCAAATCACCAATAAAATAAAAGACACTTTTGATGTCAGATGGCTTACAGCAGGAAAACCATATACAATACTTAGCTCTAAAGACTCATTAGAAAACCCACTTGTTTTTATTTATCAACCTAATAAGGTTAATTATGTAGTTATTCATATTGGAGATTCAATTTATGCCTACAACAAAAAAAAACCTATTAAAATTATAAAAAAATATGCATCTGGTATCATCTCAAGTAGCTTGTCTGAAACTATGGATAGTCAGGGACTGCCATATCAACTAATAAATGATATGTCCGATATTTATGCATGGACAATAGATTTTTTTAGATTACAAAAAGGAGATAGATTTAAAATAATATATAATGAAAGGTTTATTGAGGACTCAATTTACGCTGGAATTAAAAGTATCGATGCAGCCTATTTTGAGCATAATAATGAGTCGTTTTATGCATTTAACTACAAAGTTGATAGTTTAAAAAAAACAACAGAATATTATGATGAAAAAACACAAAGTCTACAAAGAACTTTTTTGAGAGCTCCTGTTCAGTTTAGTAATATATCTTCAAGATACAATTTGAAAAGAAGAATTGCACTTTATGGAAATAGAGTTAAAGCACATAAAGGAACTGATTTTGCTGCACCTGTTGGAACAGAAATTTTAGCTACCGCGGATGGTAGAGTTATAGAATCTAGAAGAAAAGGAGGAAATGGAAACTATGTAAAAATAAAACACAATTCAACCTACTCTACGCAATATCTTCATATGAAAAAAAGACTTGTTAAGGTTGGTCAATATGTAAAACAAGGAGATGTAATTGGTTTAGTGGGTATGACAGGTAATACATCGGGACCTCACGTATGTTACAGGTTTTGGAAAAATGGGAGACAGGTCGATCCTTTTAAACAAAAACTACCTATAGCTAAGTCAGTACCTAAGGATAATAAAATGCATTATCAAGAATTTATACTACCAATAAAAAATGATCTTGATATGATTGAATATAAATCACTTAATAATTAAATATTTTAAAATGAGTTTAAAAAGTCAAAATCCAACTAAAACAACTTCATGGGGAAAGTTAACTAACCATTTTAATGAAATTAAGGATAACAAAATGGTTGATTTTTTTAATAAAAATAAACAAAGATCAGAGGAGCTATCAATCAAGTGGGATGATTTTTATTTAGATTATTCTAAAAATAGAATTAATAAGAAAACAATATTACTGTTCAATGAGTTATTAGAAGAGATAAATTTAAAAGATTCAATTAGTAAATATTTTAATGGTGGATTAATTAATAAGACTGAAAATAGGGCTGTATTACATACTGCTCTTAGATCAAAAGTTAATAATGAAATTAAAGAAGACGGCGTTGATATTCACGATAAAATTGAAAATGTAAATAAAAAAATAAAAGAGTTTTCAAATTCTATTATTTCGGGGTCTAAAAAAGGTTATACAGGTAAAAAATTCACTGATATTGTAAATATTGGAATTGGAGGGTCAGACTTAGGGCCATCTATGGTTGTTGACTCATTAAAATTTTATAAGAATCATTTAAAAACCCATTTTGTAAGTAATGTTGATGGAGACCATGTTAACGAAGTTTTAAAAAACTTGAATCCAGAAACAACATTATTTATAATAGTTTCTAAAACTTTCACAACCCAGGAAACTCTTTCTAATGCAAATACAATAAGAAGTTGGTTTTTAGGTACAGGTGCACTAGCCGGTGATGTTACTAAACATTTTATTGCTGTATCTACAAATATTGAAAAAGTAACTTCATTTGGAATTGAAAAGAATAATATATTTCCAATGTGGAATTGGGTGGGAGGTAGATTTTCTCTTTGGAGTGCCGTAGGGATTTCTATNAGTCTATCTGTTGGTTTTGACAATTTTAATAAATTATTAAATGGTGCAAATGAAATGGATACTCATTTTAAAAACACAAAGTTTGAAAATAACATGCCAGTAGTTTTGGCCTGTCTCGGAGTTTGGTATAATAATTTTTTCAATTGTGAAAGTGAATCTGTAATTACCTATTCTCAGTATTTAAATCAATTTGCTACATATCTTCAACAGGCATCAATGGAAAGTAACGGTAAAAGCGTTGATAGAGATGGAAAAGAAGTGAATTATTCTACCGGTCAAATTGTATGGGGTGAGCCTGGAACAAATTCTCAGCATGCTTTTTTTCAATTAATTCATCAGGGGACAAAATTAATTCCAACAGATTTTATTGGGTTTGCTCAAAGCTTACATGGAAATATTGACCATCAAAATAAACTTATTTCAAATTTTATTGCTCAAACGGAAGCTTTAATGAAAGGAAAATCTTTGTCTGAAGTACAGTCTTCAGNTAATGAGAATTTTATTAATCCTTTCAAGGTNTTTAATGGNAATAAACCAACAAATACAATACTTATAGANAAACTTACCCCTNNGAGTTTAGGAAAGCTAATTGCACTTTATGAACATAAAATATTTGTTCAGGGCGTCATTTGGAATATATTTAGCTACGATCAATTTGGGGTTGAATTGGGTAAAAAACTAGCAAATACTATTTTGGACGAAATAGAAAATGATTTATCTAATAATCATGATGATTCAACAAACAATTTGTTAGAACATTACAAGGCTAAAAATAACTTATAAAAGCTTAATAATCAATTATTTAATTATCATTTCGGACTTAAAGTTTTTTTAATTATCTTAGAGTATTAATAATTTATTAACATTTGGGTGGCTCTATCTGGATTTTAATATTTATTTTTGCAACAAATACAAACTAAATAAAATTAAATTATGAAAAAAATTACTCAAAATTTAATGGTTGCTTTGACTATTTTTAGTTCAATGGCAATTATTTCTCAAACTGAAGTAGAGGACTCAACTCTTCAGGAATTAGAAGAGGTTGTACTTATGGGTAGTGGGGTTATTGACCTTGCTGCAGATAGAGTTACTCCGGTAGCAGCTTCTACAATTAAAGGGAGTGAAATCCAAAAAAAGATTGGAACTCAAGATATCACAATGACTCTTGTTAATACTCCTTCTGTGTATGTAGCTGGTCAAGCTGGTGGTTATGGTGATTCAAGAATCGCTGTACGTGGTTTTGAGCAAGATAACACTGCCTACATGTTAAACGGTCAACCAATTAACGGAATGGAAGACGGTAAAATGTACTGGTCTAACTGGTCAGGTATGAATGATGTTGCAAGCGTTGTTGAAATTCAAAGAGGTCTTGGTGCTTCTAAATTAGCTATATCATCTGTTGGTGGTACTGTAAATTTTGTAATGAATTCTAATGACGTTAGACAAGGTGGATTCATGTACGCTGGTTTTGCTAATGATGATTATTTAAAAACAACTTACTCATACAACACTGGTAGATCTGATGATGGATGGGCAACAAGTTTTTTATTAACACACTGGCAAGGGGATGGATACAATGAAGGTTCATTTGGTCAAGGTCAAACTTATTTCTTTTCTGTAGGAAAAGAAATTAATGAAAAGCACAGTCTTAATTTTTTATTAACTGGTGCTCCACAATGGCATGATCAAAACTTCTCTAAAAGTATCTCAACTTACTTAGAGAAAGGAAGAAAATACAATAATAACTGGGGAATGTATGGAAATCAGTATTTAACTGAAAGAAGAAACTTTTACCACAAACCTGTAATGAACTTAAACTGGGATTATAAGATTAGTGATGACTCAAGTCTATCTACTGTATTTTATGTTTCTACTGGTAATGGTGGTGGAACTGGAGGTAGAGGATCTCGTCCAAGAACTGAAGATGGATATGTAGATTATGATGCTATTTACGCATACAACCTTGGTACATCTGGAGCTGGAGGAAACTTTGCTGCCGAAGGTGGTTACATTACTCGTGCTTCAATGAACATGCACAACTGGGTTGGATTAGTTTCTAACTATGAAAAGCAATTAAGTGAGAATTTATCTTTTAACGTCGGAGTTGATTTTAGAACTTACTACGGTGAGCACTTTAGAATCGTTGAAAACTTTCATGGTTTAACTTCATGGCAAGAAAATAT
>JGI24539J26755_10001232_pt1 | contig 11879 bp, 16 predicted proteins | sample NorSeaMetagenome_2_FD_26755 | JGI IMG/M metagenome (IMG submission 26755) | reverse complement strand
TTTTTTTACAATATAACAAAAAATCCCCAGCGGCCGCACCAATATCAAGTATATTACTATTTTCGCATATAATACCGCATTTTTTTAATTCGTCAATAACAACAAATGATATTCTCATAGGAGGAGTTTCAATATATATACTATTATCAATATCTTCGTGAGTTTTAATATTTTGCCCGCCAATATTATTCATTGTGTTATAATGCTATTATTTAAAAAAATAATTATAAATGACGCAAAATATATAAATATATCAACTATATTGTAATATAAACATGTTAGATAAAGCAATAGAAAGCACAACATCAATTAATTTGAGCATAGGTTGTTCCCTTGGATATTTATATAGTTTATACGTATTATTAAATTATATGAAAAAAACTGAAAAAAAATATGATTTAAAAAAGGTTCTTATGTGTTATAATAGCGNACAGATTGTTGTTAATACTTACATAATTTATGGTACTTATTATATAATATCAATACCAAATATATTTGCAATTAATACACAATATACCGATTCAGTTAAATATTTTACATATCTACATTATTTATCCAAATACTTAGATTATTTAGATACGTATTTCATAATATTGAAAAGAAAGGATAAGGAACAATTATCTTTTTTGCACGTATATCATCATAGTACTATTAGTTTAATATGGGCATATTTAATTAATAATGGTCATGGGAATGGTACAGTCGCATATTGTGCATTAATTAATAGTTTTGTGCATTTAGTAATGTATTCTCATTATTTAGTAACATCATTTGGATATAAGAATCCTTTTAAAAAGNTTGTAACAATGTCACAAATAGCACAATTTTATAGCTGCATTATGCATTCTGTAATTGTTATATTATATGAAAATATTGTGCCAAAAAAATATGCATTCCTAGAATTTGGTTATCATACTAGTTTAATTGTATTATTTACTAATTTTTATAATAAAACATATAAATTAAAATGATATAAAAATAACACACATTATATATATAGCTTACAGGCACGTCACAAAAAAACAACAATAAAAATGCAACAACCCCGATACAACAAACGATCCAACTTTGATGAACTTCGCAAGAACGAACTAACATCGCGCGCAGGATTTGGATGGGAAGATGGGGAAGAAGAAAGACTACTCGCTATGCGTTTAGAGAAATCTTCATTTGAAGATATCGCAGCAGAACTTAAACGCACGGTTCGTAGTATTCAAACTCGCATATATCAACATATTTGCAAGGAAGTAGATGGTGAAGGCGAATCTCTTTCGGAAAATGAGCTTCTTGTAAAATACGAAGTAACAGCCGAAGAACTAGAAGATTTTAAAAAGAAACGCGAAGAACATCAAAATAAAATGGTTTCACGTAAACGCCCATCTGGTAGATATTCTCGTGATTCTACGCGACCATATATTCCCTATGAAAATCGCAATGCTAGTTATGATATTCGCAATGAACTAAATGTACTACGACAAGAAGTGAGGGAACTTCGGCAAGAAGTGCGAGACCTCCGCAGTAATTAATTATTCATAATAGAAGTTATAATAGATGCTACGTTTAATAAAGCATCAATTTTGCCCAACTCATATTTAGACATATCACTTGTTTGAATATCATTTTTATCTAGATTTACTATAAGTGTGTCATTAGTAGATATATGAATTTGTTTAATATTAGATACATCAATATGTATATTAGATAGTATTATTTTTTTTGCGATGAACTCTTCATTATCAATTAATGTATTATTATTTTTGAGATAAATAATGGCTTCTTTATTGTCATTTGAATTATTTGCATTTATGGAACCAATAATATTATCAAGAATATTATTAATATCTACAACTGAACTGCTGCTCCGCATTGTCCTTTTAACTTTTCTAACGCTTAGTAAATAATTTTTATACATGAATTTTTTATTACAATCCATAAAATTATTTTTATTACCATTAAGCAATGATAATTTATTTTTTCTCAATTTTAATAAAGGTATATTTATATATGAATATACTATTTGGAAATAAATAAGCACTATTACAATGTAATATTTCATGATGTAATTGATATATCTAAAATGCTTATCATTTTTTTATATGAATGTTCTCATTTATTATTTTATATATTCTAAAATCATTTCTAGAATATATATATAATACCCCATCATTATATATCCATTTTATATACCCAATATATACATCTTCTGCTGGATATTTATTTTTAAGATATAATAATATATTATTGTTTTTATCACAATTTTCAATATGAAATTCTGTAAAGTATTTAAGTTCAGGTAATACTTTATTGAGTTTCTTTATTTTACTTGTTATCTGCTTGGTTTGTTTTGATAGTTTATCAAAATATTGGCTTTTATCCATAATTAATATAAAAATAATGAAATACAGCATCATTTTTTATTTCTAAACCGATAAACTCGTCCTTTTGTTTCTTTAATTTTCTTGGCTTTTGTTAATTCGTATTTTGTTAATTCATTAAATGTTAAGGGTGTTTTAGGTGTCACACGTCGCGTAGGTCTATATACGTCATTTGTATTTTTATATCCTACCTCTCCTCTTTGATTTTTCCATTCCTCCTTAAACCATCTTGCTAATCCTTGTTTATTTGTTTTTTTCCCATAATAAGCATCATTTGATGTATATTTTTTTAGATAAGCTTTCTTATATTCTTTAACTAATATACCACTTCTATACGCGGAATGTTTAGTTATTTGTTTATAAATCTTGTTTTTAATATTTTCATATAACTTAGCATCTTTTGGTATATTAGCCATTATTCTATATTATTAAAATTATTTAAAAATTGATTATTGTTTAATATATATTGTTTATACCATTTTTCAACAATGAATGAAGATGAGCTCTGGAATCTTTTTGATGAAATAAAAAAGGAAGAAGATATTAAGAATGGTATAAATGATAATGATGTAATAAAATGTTCATGTGGATGTGAAGAATTTATTAAAGAAGATAATATGACTATATGTACTAAATGCAGTTCTATTGTTTCAAATGTAATTGAATGTGGTGCTGAATGGCGATTTTATGGCAATGATGATAATAGAGATGGTGACCCTTCAAGATGCGGAATGCCGACAAATAATCTATTACCAAAATCATCTATTGGTTCTATGATAGGATGTGGTTATAAAGATAATATTGATATACGACGAATACGTATGTTCCAAATGTGGAATAGTATGCCATATGACGAACGGACATTATGGAATGTGTTCGATAAAATGACAGCAAATACTATAAATAACGGTATACCACAAAAAGTTATAGATAATGCAAAGGTATTATATAAAAAGGCTTCTGAAAAAAAAATATCAAGAGGTGACAATAAAGAAGGTCTTATTGCATCGTGTATATATCATTCTTGTTTATTGAATAAAGTTCCAAAAAGTTCCAAAGATATTGCAGCAATGTTTAATATTACACACGTTACATTAAATAAAGGCAATTCAAGATTCCAAACCTTATTACAAATAAATGTATCCTCTCCTGANCCAATAGATTTTATATCACAATATGGTAACAATCTTAGNATGTCTATTGATGATATTAATAAATGTAAAGATTTAGTTAAACTAATTGAAGATAATGAAATTATGAATGATAACTCACCAACATCATCGGCCGCAGGNATATTATATTATTATTCTACTGTCAAATGTTTGGGCTATACTAAGAAAAAATTCGCAAAAGCATGTAATGTTTCTGAGGTTACTATTGTTAAATGTTATAAAATAATTAATAATTACCACGATTTTATTATTAAAAATAGTGATATATTCGTTTAATATATATTAATATTTATAAATCTATTATATAAATGTACTATGAACAATGAACTATTTATATCAATTTGTAATGGTGATATACAAAATAGTCTTTTAGTAGCTACTAAATTAGTTTTTTTACATGAAACTCCCGAACTTTTAGAAAATGTTTACATTGATGTGTGTTCTTATATTGGTACCTTTATTTCATTATCACATATAAGCAAATTAATCGATGTGATTAATCAAGCAAAGGATATAATAACAGATGAAAAAATTGTAATAAAGGATATCTATAATTTAATTACTAAATTATGTATTATTTGCGATATATATAATAAACATCCAGTAGCTAAATGCACAAGTATGTCTATTACTATATTGAAAAGCAAAATATCCAATATAATAAATGATAATGATATGAAACTATCTCATGGGGGTATTATGCGTTTTGAAGGTATATTACCCCCTAATGATCATGAAAATTACATGACTGCTCTGAAAATAATAGCTATATTTATTAAAACCATCAAATCAACAGATGATATATCAGTAGATGACCGGGATAAATTAGTAGATATCTCCAATAATTTAAGGCTAGTTACCGAGTTTATATTGAGAAAAAAATTCAAGTTTGAAACAAAATTTAATGCTACCGATGACGACAATGTATGGTTTTTATGGGGAGTATATAGTATTCTTTATAAAGAATCTGTCATTGATAATACTTATCTATTATATAACCACGAGTTTAAGAAAAAACACAAAGCCGCACGCTCAGGTCTTATACATTCACTAGCATTAATAGCAGTATATATACACAAAAAGGATATATCATCGGGGTGGAGCTCCCGGGAAAAAATAGTTATTCAAAAAATTGATGAAGTTGCCATCAAATTATATAATGAAATAAGACGCGATATTATGAAAGATAATCCTGATAAATTTGAAAAACCAGCAGAAAAAAAAAATATTTATATTCACGATGGTCTGGAATATATTATAAATTTTATTCCAGAAATTGATAGTCAAAAACAAACTAATATTAATAAATCTCAAATTTTATATCCAAAAAGCGCAAGTTCTAAATCAATTGAATGTGATTCTAAAATTATATCATATTGATAGTATTGTATTTTTTAATAATATCTTGCTTTGATATACTATATGCTCCTACATTATTTTTTATATTATATTTAATTTTATTTAATTTTGTTATCAACTCACTGGATTTATTATTTGTTTTTATAAACCAATTAGTATTTACATTATCTTTACTATCACATTTCTTTGCTTTTCCCGTACTAAAACCAACGCGTTTAATTGCTATATCACATTCGGGTTTTTTAACAAATTTATACCATTTATTTGGTATTGATTTTTTTATCTTTTTTCTATTATAATCTCGTTTTTCCCAAATTTGAAATACGGTTTTTATATCTACTACCTCTTTCTTATTAGTATAAGAATTTTCTGGTAATTTTTTACTTANCTTTAAATGATAATTACCTGGAAAAGCCTTTTTAAAACTAGGTTTATTAAAACTTATAGGTAATATAAACGAAATTGTTTTGGCATTTAGCTTTGCGGAATGTTTTATGAATTTAATAGCTGTTGAAGATTTATTCCCNAAAGGAGGATTTCCAATTATATGTAGATTATTATGAGTTTTTTTAAGTTTAAGAAAGTTTTTCTTGATAATTTCTTTATGTTCTGGTTTAATATCGTAAAAACTATAATTGTTGGATAACTTTTTAATATATTTTATAAAAGCCCCATTGCCTGCACTTGGCTCTATTATTAAATCGCGTTTTTTTATTTTTATATTACGTCTAATAGCCNTATAACATATTTGTGCAGTAGTGTCAACCGTATAATATTTATAATAATTGATTGCCATTAATTAATAATGATATAAAGTTTTTCACAGTCATAATAGTTAAAATGGTTGATGATAAATATTTTGAAACAATTGATACTCATGAAAAAGCTTATATATTAGGTCTTGTATTATTTAATTTTAAAGAAAAATATAATGGTATACATTTGAAATGTATTTTAAAAATATCAGATATTAAAACAACAAATAGGTATTTGACATATAATTATTATAATAAATGNGAGTCATATACTAAGTTAAATTATCCATATTTCAAAAATATTGATATTATTATTGACGAATTAAAACTATTGGGTGACGTATATGTAACTGAATATAATAATATTGAACTTTGTATATCCTCAACTAATTTGATAAGTGATATACGAAAACAAATAAAATGTGATAATTTTGATTTATTGATTGATAAAGATTTATCTAATATTATTAATAATTTAAATGATTTTAACTTAAAAAATCAATTTATTAAAGCGTATTTGGAACAATTTGCTAATATTAATGGAACATCTTTGCGCATTACTATATATAACCATAACAATTATCAATTATTATCTGACCTATATAAGATTCCTTTTACTATAATTAAAGAAGCTATCGGATATACAATTGTATATAAGGATTCGGATATGCTTGACTTTCTTGGTATTGTTTATGACCTCAAATACNTATATCTTAATTATGATATCTACAATTTCAATGATAATGATAATTTGCCTAAGATTAAAGTATATATGGCAAATGAAAAAGCGATTATGCCTGTGAAAGCTTCGTATAGTGATGTTGGATATGATTTGACCATTATAAAAGANCATAAGGTAATAAATAGCTGTACTACATTATATGATACTGGTATTAAATTAAGTATACCAAATGGATATTATGTTGAAATCGCGCCAAGAAGTTCTATTAGTAAATCGGGATATATGTTAGCAAATAGCATTGGTATTATTGATCAAAGTTATCGCGGCAATTTATTAGTCGCATTAATAAAAATAAATAAAGACTCCCCTGATTTAGAATTACCTTGGAAATGTTGCCAATTAATCGTAAAAAAACAATTATACGCTAATATGGAATTATCAATTGATAATCCAACTGCTACAAATAGAGGAGATGGTGGATTTGGTAGCACGGGTTAAAATATTTTGGAATAAAAAGCTCTTTTATTAAATCTATTGGTAGTAGTTTTTTTAATAACTAATACAAAGATATAAAATATTATAAAGTTTATAATAATCGCTGGTAAAATAACGGGAATTAATTTATTCATAGAATTTACATTGAAATAATCTAAATAATTAAACCATATTTCACGCGTATAATAATTATGTTTAAATAATATATATAAATAATTCTTACATTCGTCAACCATATAACTATTAAAAGTTGCAATATTCATGTTAATGGATTTTGTTTAAGAGAATATGTCAATTTTTATTCAACTTATTAGTTATCTTATTATGCACGTCATCATAAGTTTCCAATGAATAATTGATAAAAAATGGGTTTTTAGAATAAGAATCGCTACATATGTAGACATGATTAAATAATTGTTTAATTTTATCTTTGATAACCACATCATTTATTCCTACATTCCAAAGATATATATTATGTTTTCTAATAGGACATACGACATGAATATTATCTAATAAATGTTCTTTGATATCGCCTTCGTTTTCTAATAAATTATCACTGAATATTGTTTCTGCGTCAATATTATATTTAGTTACATTATTTAATATTTTTTTGTGCTCTTTATTTAAAAATTTAAATCTTAAAAGATTATCTTTTGATAATGTTAATACCAATATATTTGAAATATGTGTTTTATATTTTGATACTATATATATTTTTGATTTATATATAATGTCTATTATTTCAGTATTATATATGATATACCCATTACGTGATATTATATAATTAAGCATTTTATTTACAAGTGTGTTTTTATCTTCTGTCACAATATAATATTCAATATCTTTATTAATATCGTTTATAAATAATGTAATACCAAACATGGCTGATATATTATAATATATATACTCAAAATCANCAATGTTGTTTTTGAGTATATTATATTCATTGGCTGATAATATAGAACGACAAAACTTAACAAAATTTTGACTATTAAGTATTTTTTTTGATATCAACTTAGATTTATTAATGATATTTAAAATTATTTTATGCGTTGTATCATTGTATTTTAGTATATATCTCTCATAATTTATTGAAAATTTTTTTAATAAATTAATATAAAAAATGTGATTCTTGTTAAAAATTCTATAATTATTTTTTTTATCGTTAAATGAATTGTGTTTTTCAATTATAGTTACATTATAGCCATTGTCTAGACATTTTATTGCGGCATATAATCCTATAAAATTGCACCCGGCTATAATTAAATTATTATTCATATTTATTAATTTATCTAATATGTTTTTATATGCGTATTATATTTTCCAATTATTAAATATATATGTAGTAAGAATATTTAATGATATGGGAAACACATCAACAAGGCAAAATACATATCAACAATATCATAATAATTTTAATAATGTGAATAGAGAAAGTAATAATACAACTAATGAACCTGTTTCTNCAACTAACAGTGATGCAAATATAGATCTTAAAAGTATAGATATGAAAAAACTCAACTACTATGAAGTTTTAAATGTTAGTAAAGATTTTACATGGGAAGAACTTAAAGAGTCGTATAGAAAATTAGCAATTAATACTCACCCTGATAAGCCAAACGGAAACAAAGAGCTTTTTAATATTATTACATATTCCTTCAAACAGCTCGCTACCGAGTATAAAGATCGTTATAGTAATATTAATCATAATGAACTTAAAAAACAATCAGGNGATTTTTTTAATAAAATTACCACTGAAACAATGCCNCATCCAAGTGAAGCATTACAGAATCCCGATGAAATGTTTTCAACAAAATTCAATCGCAATTTTGATAAATGTAAAGTATATGATGACGATATAGATTTTGGTTATGGACAAAAAATGCATGAATCATCGAAAGTACGAGAAGAAATAGATATTAAAAAAATCATTAAAAAAGACAAAATAGATAACGAAAGTTTTAATAAATTGTTTAATAAGAATGTTCCTGTTAATAAACAATTAGTTAAATACAAAGAACCTGAACCATTATTGTTAGCAAAATCNTTGAACTTTACAGAATTAGGTAGTAAAAAATCCGATGATTATACAAGTAGCATGGAAAAAACTAATAATTTATCATATACAGATTATATGAGAGCTCATGATGGAACGCGATTAGTTGACCCTTCATTAATGAAAAGTAATAAACAATTTAAAACTATTGAAGAATATAAAGCATATAGTGATAATAAAGCTGAAAAAAAAATGAGTGAAAAAGAATTGAGACAGCAAGAATTGAGGAAATTAAAGTCAGAAAAAGAAGAAAGAAAACGCGTTGATAGATTAAAAGTTTATGATGACCGTGTTGAAAAATCATTTAATAAAGCTAATAAATTATTTTTGAAATAAGTGTGTCTTTATTATCATGAGTATCTTCCCAACCTTGTTTAAATAATTCTCGCGATTTATCTTTATCAATATACAAATAGCTATCTGATTTAAATTTTCTATCCCACATCTGTTTATGTATTATTATTTTATTACTATATTCATTTTCTTTACTATAATCGTATTTTATATCACCATCNATGTAACGATTGCCTTTATATTTTTTTGAAAATGTTCTTCCTGATAAATATGGTAAATAAGAACTACATAGACAAAAATCTATCATATCATTTATGTCAGTAAAATCACTTTTCTCTTCCGACTTCATCTTAAATAAGGCACCTTCTAATTTTGTAGATATTATTGATACTTTATCTAAGTCGTTTGGTTCTTTATTTTTATAACGCTCTTTGAGGTTTGTCTCAACATTTTTTTGAAATATTCTCATATCACTTTGTATTTTTAATTTTGTAACATTATTTCCTACGGTATAACTCCATATTTCATCATGGTCAGATAAATCTTTCTCTTGTGTATATAATAAAGAACACCATGCCCCGCCAGATATCCCAGTAATTTTATAATCACCTATTTCTATATTCTTTTTAATATATCCAATTACTCCCATGCTATAAGGTAAAAATAAACCAGTTCCGTATATATTTATACTTGTAAAAGCATTAGCAATATTAGCAAATGATATTAATAGNAATAAATATTTCATTCTTAATTTAATATATATACTTTTTTATTTTTTATACTTTCTTTGTCCATTTTGATTTTTCTTCTGTTAAATCCCGCGTTCTCATATAATTTAAGAATTTAATTATATTCTCTTCATTTCCTTCCGAAAAAAACTCAGATAATTCAGATATTGATTTTTCTTTGTTTTGTATTGATGCAAGTATTATATTATTCATTTGTTTTTTATACTTATCTGATATAAATGGTGGTTGCTCTTTTAACCATACNTCTCTCATTTTTATGTAAGAGTCTCTGGTTAAAGGGATTGTTTCGTTATTGTTATTATCNTATGATACAACAATATTGTTGTTTGCTATTGACACTGATACTATTGTATTATTAGTATTTTCCATTTAATATATAAGTATATTTAATTTTTTTTATATCTATTTATTATAGTATAATACCGAAAATGGAAAGAGGTATTGAAATGGTTTTGCATTCNGTTATAATNGGNTTAATACTATATATGCTAATGGTTTTTGTATTAAAACAAAAAGAAGAAGTTGCTGAAAATAGAAGCATTCTAATTGCATCTTTTATATTGATATATATGATAGTATTTGGGCATGGATTACCAAATAAAATAAATAAAAATTTATAATTCACTATATATAATCATATAAGCTGCGTTATTATTAGTTTTAAAATTAGTTATTTCTTTAANATCCAAATCATTATATAATAAATAATTATCTGTATTATTATTACATATAGCCATGTAATGACCGCTATTTAAATTACCAATATGCATCGCGATAGAAGACAAACTATATATTTTTTTACAATTAGGTGAACTTAATATCGCTCCTTCATTAAATTGCAATACATCATTAATATTAATTGATTCTGTATTTTTTCTAAATATATCNGAGAATCTGTTAATAACTATAAATATTACTTTCGGTAAACTCCATAATTTCGTTTGCTTAATATATTTTGTTTTTTCATTGCATTTGCCACATACCCAATCGTCGCAATTAACTTCTTCTTTATATATTTGTTTAATCATATCAACTACTGATAAATTCTTATCGGTTATATTAAGATTTAAAGTGATAAATGATTCAAAATTATATAATGTATTATTACATTTCGTACATCTTATTATATTTAGGTAAAATCCTTGTATTAACGATTGCCATTTAGATAATTTATTATTATTTAGTTTAACATTATAATAATCAAACTTTTCTTTTAATTTATTGCTATTCAATAGTATTCTATTAAAATCGGAATCATTATTTATAACTACGCCATTTGTTAATTTATCACTAGTATTCTCATGTTCATTAATTGCGTTATAATATTCGGCGTTATCATTAACTTCATTTGTAATTGCATCTGATAAATATATCCACAATTCATATATATCAAGTTGTTCACCATATCTAAATGTCCCTTCAAATGTGTTAAAGACCTTATTAACAAATTTTCTCGGTATTAATGACTTATCTTTTTCATGCATTAATACTAATATTTCTTTTAAATTACTTGTAAAGGTATCTTCTTTCATATCATAACTTAATATAGTTTCGCGTAAATGATTATTGCGACATATAATTTGTACTAAGCTATTTATAGCACATGTAGCACCTATGTTTTCCAAACCCTGCATTAGTTTATTATGATATAATATAATGTATTTATATAATAAAAATAATATAACTATATAGATAAGATGCCAAAAAAGACTTCTAAGAAGAGGACTTCTAAAAATACTCCTAAAAGGACTCCTAAAAATACTATAAAAGATTATGAAGAATTTATGCCTACGAGCAATAAAATAACATCTAGATTAATAGCTCCATCGGAAAAAGGCCCCAGTGGTAATGTAAAATCACGACTTATAATTGGTATGATTGTCGGTGGTATTATTGGATTAATAATAAATGTAAGTGCATTAACGTGGTTACATAAATTAGA
>JGI24539J26755_10001229_pt1 | contig 11889 bp, 10 predicted proteins | sample NorSeaMetagenome_2_FD_26755 | JGI IMG/M metagenome (IMG submission 26755) | reverse complement strand
TTTATCGGCTGGAGATTGGTTCGAAAAGTTCGAAAATTGGGACAGTGGCAGGATGACATCGAAGGGACGATAGGACAGTTCCTTACATTTGCAGAGGAGACACGGCTGCAGATTGCAATTTCCCTCAGGAATGATCACATCACATTGTTCGTTTCCACACTCCGAACAGCTGCCAGTGCTACTATGAGCCACAGGTGAGAAGAATCACAGGTTTTTGTGTCTGCAGATGTGTGGTTAGCAGTGTTGCAACCATGGCCTAGGTGGGCTTCATGGGCAGATGCGCTTGAGTTTTTTGAGTAGTAACGAGGATTGGCAGCTAGCTGTATGCAGATTGCATACGTTCAGATTGTCAAAAAAGCATGGGCACAGGTTTTCTTGAGTTGTCACCACTGCATTCCAGTTTCACCCTCACTAATGCCATCAGTCTTTGGCACCAGCAACTAGCAAACAACAAAAACAGGATTGCGCCAGCGAGCAAAAGAGAGAGAGAGAGAGAGAGAGAGAGAGTGTGTGTGTGTGTGTGCAACAGGATATTTGCTTCCAACGTGCTACTTCAGAGAGGTTTCGATCCCTACCGGGTTCGACCTGCCCGTCTGTGGCTCAAAGCTCAGACAAGTCAGCCAGAACCCACAGAGAGCTAAACACCAGTCTTGGCTGCTTCGCACCAGTAGATTGTATGAGCCAAGCACTAGCACCTGTGGTTCAAGGCAGTTGTGCACAGTGCGGCAAAACTTTCTGTGATGTTCCAGATATGATGATCAGGTTGGCTGGCAAATGGATGTGTTTGGTATGCACCCATCGGCTGAGATCACCTTTCAGCTGCATAGAAGGATTGGTCAAATTCTGTGAAGACGCTTCAAAAGGCGGGGGATTTGAGTATGCCCTCCATGTTGCATACTTTGTGAAATTGGAGCCAAACCTTTTAGCCAGCCATTCCACGAGCGAAACAGTTGCCAAAAAAGCCTTGATGAAATGGTGGAATGAGCAGTGCCATCATGCCGAGCAGATCCGTCAACAGCAACCAAACATTTTCAAGGCAGAAGATGATATGTTGCGCAGCTACCATGTTGATACGCTGCCACCTACCAGTTACTACCGCGGCTGTGGCAACACACTTCGAATTTCACCTTGGCAGGAGTTTTTTTTCCCCCATCCACAGAGCAGTTCTAAATCCTTGATGGCGCCAGAAGACTTCAAAAAAAACGTGGAGGAGCACAGTGACTGCCCAAGCGGCCGAGAGTTTGGTCTGCTTCCCCCTGGTCCAATCACACCACCTCTGACCTGCAAGGTTGCTCCATCTCAGCCTCTGGGACCGGTGCCAGCACCCCAACAACACAATGGGATCTTAGGTACAGCAGATTGTTCTACTGCCATGAGGAAGACAGGGCGAGATCTGTCATCATTCTGTGCAGTCCCAAGGCCAGGGGTCGACCCAACCCCAATCGCCACAACCACGAGAGCCCTACGAGAAGGGCAAACATTCTCGCCACTCTGTCCATGGGAGAAAATGCATTGGCCTACCTCACATGGCCCACCGATGCCATACTGGGTGAACCTGAAGACAGGTGAGTGGCNATGGGATTATCCTCCCAACAGGGGTGGCACAGTTTCAATTTAATAGACTTTCCCTGGCAGACCGACGACTCACTAGCCACACAGGCAGTCAACAAAGTGTGCGATTTTAGCAGTTCCATTGGCATCACGTTTGGTTTTTTACTCCGTGTGGCCATAAGACACCACATTCACCAACGTCCTGGATTGTTATCGCACTTGCCAAGTACCAGCCATCACACCACAGGAAAGCACAGGTGAGACTGACACAGCTTGGCCATGCATGTCTGCTGGGGTTTTCCATTCAGTTTTTTTTTTCTGTTTGGCCCAATGCACGTGGGTGAGTTGATGCACACTGACAGGGATGCACCTTAGGATGAAATTAATAAATTAAACACACAGTTTTTCATCGGTTGGCCATCTCAGCATTTCTTGACAGCAGCAGCATCCCTAACCAAATTCAGCACACTTCTGTGAATGCCCAAAGTTGAGTGCATGGTTTCGTCCGACTCGTGCATGCCCATGTCAGTGACAGTTGCAAGCAAATCGGTTCTTGCATTTTTCCAGTAGCGCACGTTCCCACAGATTTGACATAGACTTCAGCCAGAGACATTGGCGCATTTTGCCCAAGAGAGCTAATGGAAACTGAATCAGAGCAGTAGACAGGGCCTGCCAAAAGTGCCTGAGTGCGACAATGAAGCATGCATTTGGATTCCCATCCTAATCATAGCGATGTAAGTACGCCCTCGCTGCCCACATGCCATGCTTCGTTACTGCATCGGCTAGGTGTTGTACCAACTGGTAGCCTGATGTGGCACCATGACCAAGCATAATGCATATTCTGGTACCATGGTCCCTTAGGCGCACATTTCATAATGACACACTGTTTCAAATTCAAAAGTAGGCCAGCGAAAAAAAATACGGTGGGAAGCGATTCTCCACAAGAGCATCATGCCAGTTGCCATGAGCTACTGTTTAACAACATGGCTGCGTTTGTGTGGACTCCACGATCTCAGCTTCCTGCTTCCTTCAAAATTCCTTCTCTGCAACTGTTGTTGGTAATCACTGTAATTGCAGGCTGCTCCTTGTCAAATCGCCGTAGCTACTTGTGGGAGGGTTCCTCCTACGAGTCAGTCAGCCCTTCTAAACACTGCGCTCATGTCAGCTAAGACACGATCTTCCTCAGCTGCCACAGACAGAGACTTCATGAAATGGGGACAGCGACAATGGGATTTGCGAAAGCACCCAGCTGATAGTGAGCCGTTCACGAAAGAGAAAATCGACAACTTTGTGACCAGTCTTGAAAAACGTCTTGTGAAACCTACCACCGTGGACGAGAGGGGCAATGCCTCAGCTGAGAGGCATTCAAAAACTCGTGCTTGGAAAAGAAGGATTCTGATTGCATGGTATTTACTGGTGGAAGAGATAGTATTGAGTAGGGCAGATTTGCTGCCCTGTACTGGTGAGGGGCAGGGTAGCAGCTCGAGTAGTGCACCAGCTACTGGCAGAAAGGCAATATAAGTTGGACGGGTCTTGCAAAACTATTTGTTCCCAGTAGTAGGCTTGTCCTGGCAGCTTCGCTCCAAAAGTAGATGTGGGCCTGGTGCGGCCTCAAGGCTTCACAAACAGCGTAAAGAGCGCACAGAGGAAAGAAAGGAAGTAGAGGATTCAAGGGATTCCAAAGGACTCCAGGGATTGGACCCCGAGGGACCCCAAGGGACTCAAGGGGACTTCAAGGGTTGTTGAGGCACTCCCAGGGACACCTAGGGACTTCAAGGGATCCCAAGGGACTCCAAGGGACCCTGAGGGAATTCAAGGGAACCCAAGGGACTTTGCAGGATTGCCAGGGCGCTTCCAAGGGACTTCGAGGGACTTCCATGGGACTTCGAGGGACCCCAGTGGACACCAGGGATAAGCTGACGCACTGGATTCCAAGGGGCTCCAAGGGACTTCCAAGGGGTAAGGGACCTCAAGGGACCCCAAGGGACACATTCCAGGGACTATACTCAAGGGGCCCTCAAAAGATTCCAAGGGATTTCGAGTGATTCCAAGGGACTCTAAGGGACTTACAGATGATTGCAAGGGACCCCGAGGGATTCTAAGGGATTCCGAGGGGCATCAAGGAACGAACTTCCAGGGGGTTCCAAGTGTCCGCTAGGGACTCTGTAGGACCTCGGGGGATTCTGTGGGATTCTAGTAGACCCCGAGGGAGTTCAAGGGACTGCGAGGGACTGCAAGGGACTGCAAGGGACCCCGATTTCAAGAAGAGTTGAGTTTCAGCGAGGTTCATTTTGCGTTAGTAGATCGTGAGTCGTAGCAGGTGCAGTTATGCTTCGACGAGCCACTCTGCTTCCCAAGTCTAGGTGGGGGAGTGGGCCCAGTCCATTAGCCAGTTGAATTTTCTTTCTCACCAATGCATCATCCCCAAGTGGCAGTTTCACTCCACAGGCCCCAATTTTTCAGAAGCATCCACTCACTACAGTATACATGTTTTCACAGTAGCTTTTTGGTTGGACTGGAGCACTTGCATCTTGTGATTTCCACAGCCTGGTAGGGTAGCCAAACAGCCATGGCGAGCCATCATGGGGCAGAAGGCAAAAATTGGACATCTCAGCAGAGGAGTTCTTCCTCATGGAGCACAGGTTCGCAAGAATGGACTTGGCAGCCTGGGCAGGAGCATCATTGGCAGTGGCACGATGGGCAGTGGCATCAGTGGCATTCGCTAGATGGGCAGTGGTTCTCTAGGCCGTGGGCTCCTGGGCAGTGGCGTTATGAGTCGTGGCATCATGAGCTGTGGCATCATGAGCAGTGGCGCGACAGGTGGCATGTGCAGGGGCATCCTGGGAAGGGGCATGATCCTACCCAGGGACACACCAGTGACGCCGAAGACGGCAACGATTCTGCAACTGACCGCTCGCATCCGTGCCATGTGGCAGACAGGGATTTGTGTTTTTTGCCTGACATGGACCCCAGACAGGTGTATGAGCACTACCTGGCAAAACGCAGAGGCAAGTCTTTGCAAAGCAGCATGCAGGAGCAGGATGAGTGGATCCGTAAGAGCAATGGAGCCCACTACGACAAGAAAACGTTCATCACCTGCCCATGGCCAGGCCCGATGAAATTAACCACTCCTGGTGGCAGCAGTTTGAGAGAGGCCATGGGTTGGAGCGACCTGATGTGCATGAAGATGGAAAGCAAAGGGAGATTGTGGACGAAGTGTTCTCCAGCCATGCCCCTGGAAAGCTACTATGCGACAGAGGAAACCCTGCACATCGCCCCAGCAGGGAGGTACTATCGGAAACTGACCAACCCTGGAGGGCCGCTGAAGGAGTACTGGTTCACAATAGGCATCAACACAAACATCCCGATTTCTGCAGGACCTCGGCCCATGGACATCAAGATTTTGATGGATCAGACCATTCTGACCTGTGCAGCTGGGCCAAACAATAAGAATAACCAACAATGGTGTTTAGCCTCTTGTGACAGTTTAATCATTTTGCTCCTAAGCATAGTTGAAAAACAAATGGCTTTTCCATATTTTTTTTTGATAGGGCGTTCAACTTGGCACACGAGGAAGACAACGGATGGGACATGACTAGGGCAAGGTTTGGTCTNACTCANGGACCACGAACCACCAACCAAGCATGGTCAAATGACAAAGCTCAAATGGCTGCCGCAGCACTGTACGAACCCGTTAGTGACACCATGACTGATGCTCATCATGGCCACCTGCAGCCAGGGGACATGGTGCCACCCTCATCCAGCACTGCAGTTGTCAGCCCTGGCAGCATCGCTCCATTTCATGCAGACCCCTTGCAGAGTCGCTCCAGTTCCTCACCACCCTCACCATGCCCCAAAGCGAGGATAGTCGCAGAGGTGGACGTATCAGCCTCAGAGTCTGAGGAGGAACTAAAACGAAGCTCAGTTTTTCTTAATTTCTGCAGCTGATGGCATTGCTAAATGCCATGTGTATTTTCACTTCTGCGTGGTATTTATTTTGTACAGGGACTTGTGCATAGAGTTTCTTTGCTTCACCACAGGGACTGATCCGAAGCTCAGTCACAGGAACTCACAAGAGAAAAGGCCCAGATCCACCGGCTGAGCAGGCCATGCCGACACCGACTCCCCGAGGGCAGGCTCAGGAGAAGGAGGCGCAGAACGAGGGCAACTGCGGCAAGAGGGCTAGAGGCCAGACTGGAGACCATCAATCTGCAGCAGCAGCAGCAACACCAATCCCCGAAGCCGAAGAAAATTTGGCATCGACGCTGCCAGAAGCCAAGCCAAAATCTGGTGATGCGCCAAGCCTTCCCGTGTCCAGTGGCAGCTCTACTGACCCTCAGCCAAGCTTGCTGTCCAGTGACACACGGCCACCAGAGCCAACGAGGCCACTGCCGAAAGCAGACACTATTAAAGCTGTGCCACATTCCAGTGGACAGCTGCCGACACCTGCCAAGGCAAGGCCTATGCCAAGGCCGACTCCAGCAAGGCCGCCTTCGCCAAGGCCGCCTTCGCCAAGGCCACCTCTGCCAAGGCACCAGCCAAGGCGAGATCCAAGTCTATTCCACAACTTTGGAAACTTGAGTGCGACATTGGCCCGTATCAATCCTCAAAGTCCTTTGGGCATGACACTGGGCAAGTTGACTACGAAAAAATTGTACCACATGGCAACGATCGGCTACGAATGTTACGACTTCGACAAAAATGGGGAGGGCTGTTTTTTTCTACCGAACCTGAATGACCATAACCTGTGGGTCGTGAGCAGGGCACGCCGAGAACGACCACAAGAAGGTGACATGGAGTGGTTGCTGGCGAAGATGCACGGAGCAGAAGTTGAAGCCGTCAGTTGCCTCAATTTCGGCGATCCCGAGGCACAGCGCAGAAGGAGAGCCACAAGAGGAGTCAACCACCTGGGTTTTTCCGATGACAACATATATGCCTTCATCCGTGCTGACACTTTCCCTCGGTTTATGCGCAAAGTCCTCGAGTGCATGATGCAGACACGTGGATGTGCTTCACAGCGTGAAGTTTGGTTCATCACGTGGTGCAAAAAAGGACGGCATCGCAGTGTAACAGGGTGGATCATCGTACGAGAAATTTTCCTTTGGTTGGGCTTCAATGTGCGACTCAATAATGCTTAGTCTGCTGGCAATATATGCATCCCTGAGGTGTGATTGATTGTTTCCTTCCTTTTTTTTTCTAACCTCAAGTTACCACCAGATTCATCATGTAGCCGAGGTCCCACCCACTGCACCACTGTGAACCCGATTGGAAGAATGGCACTTGCCAAGAAAACGNACTTCCAGCTTGCCGCTGTGGTCATACACCAGCGTTCATCCTGCAACCACCTGCTGGTTCTTGGCAGCTGCTGGCGAGACAGGCAGCTCTCACTGAGTTGACTGCGCGAAATTACCAACTCTTGCACCAGATTGCAAACTTGCCCTAGTACAGCCACTGGCAACTTTGCTCCAGAACCAAAGTCTCACCCTCATGTTTGAAAAGGGTTAGGCCATGTTGAAATGTTTCATTTGCTTTTCTCAAATAAACAGAGAGGTAGCCACAAAAGGCAAGCACATTCAGAATGAATGGGAACTTGACACAGAACACATCAGTTCAGATCATCATGCATTAGCAACAAACATATATATATATATATATCATGCATTCCATTGACAGCTGCAAGCAAATCAGATGTAATTTTTCCAATTACATTCCGTCCAGCAGATTTGTCGTGTGCCACGGTTAGGGGCCTTTGGCGCATTTTGCCCAAGCGACTCAGAGCAAGTTGTGTCGGTGAGAAGTCGCAGAAAAAGTTGGCCTGGGTCCCAAGCGATGATGATGAGCCTGGCTTACCCTTTTCAACTCAGTAGCAGCAAAATGTAAGAACACCCTTAGTAGCCATGTGCCATGGCTTCTTATCGCTTCACCCAGGTATGGCAACAAACTGGCGGTGCGGCCCAGCATCATGACCCAGCATGATGTGTTTTCTGACACCATTATCTCTGGCATGTGCATATGCAACTGCAGTGCATGCTCTCAAACTCTGTCAGGCCAACGAAAATTCAGTCATTGCAAAGAACGTATGGAGTTGCATGTGTGTGATTTGGTGGGGATTTGACTAGTTTCTATGGGCCCAGTCACAGGAACCCACTGCTGTGGCTGCTTGATTAATCAAATCATCTCACAAGCCAGGGGCCTAAGCAGTCAAGCCAAGCAAACTTGAAACCAAACCAGCCAATACTGACAGCAGTGCTCCAGCTTCCAGTGGTAGTTTAGAGGTTCCAGCAATCTTCGATTAGTCAAGCGCCAATTTCTTTTTGGGGCACATGCCATCATTCAGAAGGGAAGCACAGCAGAGTTTCCAGGATCACTGTGAACGAAAAAAACACATTCATCTGTGGCGACATCAGCAGTGGCATCAACCACTATGTTTGGCACCAAGGAAAGAACACACCAGCTAAATGATTTTTGTTCAGTGCCAGGGTGTGCGATTAGACGAAGCTAGCCTTGTCGTTTCCAGCACCAAAGGGGGGCTATGGCAAAGGTTACCATAGGTAGTAATCCCATTTGTTTCCCACAACGCCACTGACCAGGGCAATTTTCGTCAGCCCGAGACCAGGACAGGCCACAGCAAATTTGCTACCTAGGGTTTTCAGCAATGGGGAAAAAGGCCGTCAACCTCAAAAAGGCAACTCCAATTAATTAATTATGGAGCAACGTNTTTCGGTTGCTGNGTGGCATCCCTTGGATTTTACCAAATAATGACCAGGGACAGTCTGCCTGAGCTTGGCAAGGAACAGCAAATCGCAGACTACCAGAGCCTCGCTTACCAGGAGGCAGACAGACAATTCATCCTGGCAGCCATCGATGAAGACCCAACCATGTTGAAAAGACTTGCTGATGCTCTCCGNCACCAGCTTTCGGTCAAGGCCGAAAAAGATGCCCAAGTCGTGATTCATGAAAACGTTCGTCGACTGGATCAGTGCAACAAAGATCAGATGGCACTCATCTTCACTGAGTGGCATGGGGAGAAGTGGTCCAGTGGCATCTTCCGCTCCAACAACGTCAACGAAATGCGAAACATCCTACTTTTGGGCACCGGTGCCAATAACAAAACCAAGCTCCCAGTTAAATCTGGCCTCCCGAACTCGGCGTTGGTGCTCCCATGCCTACAGGCATACGAAAAGATTCTTGTGTTCATTTGATGGCTGCGTGTTTCATTTTTCCTCGATTGATTGACATAATTCCAGAAGCCCGAAACATTTTCCCAATGCAGTTAATCGTCTGGTAGGAACGGTCGCCCGTTCCAGGATGTGGAGCTTGACGATCAGGGCAACATCACAGACTTCCGCAGAGCAATTTGGATTATAAAAGTGGGCAAGCTATTCTGGTTCAGCTTTGTTCGTTTGGGCTCAGTTGGATTTGGGAGTGCGTTTACTTACCTACCGCTTTTTCATTGGCCCCATTTTCTGTGGCAGCAAAGGTCGGATGTTACCACTTTGGCTTCGATGGAAAGACTATAATCCACCACGCCTCCAATACGAAAGTCGAATTTTCTGCCAAGGAAGGAAATTGGCAAATCAGGAAAAACTACACGGCCAGAGAGGCCCAGCTGCACAACATTAAAACTATGAGCAGTCAGCCAGTGTACAAGATTTTCGAAACCGCTTGCCTCGGGGTGCCAGTCGACCAGCCTTTCGATTGGATAGACATCTTGGATGTCATGCAGGATGACATCCCCGACCTTGACGTCCCTGGGGATGGCGAAAACACCGGTCGGACAACTAACTCCAAAGCAAAAGCTCGACCTCCTCCATCTGACAAACCAGGTCGACCTCCTCGTGCTTGCACGTTCATGGCAGCAGCAACCACCACAGATGAAGATGCTGCCGAGGCGCCTTTTTTTCCTCTCTCTTCTCGTTTTGGCATTTTTTCATGTGTGCATGTGTGTGTTCATGCAAGAAAGTGAGATTAATGTGTGTTCATGGCAGAAGTAGATTGGATTTCATTTGGCAGTTAGAATTAAGAATGAGAGACTGCCCAGGTGGATGATGCTTTCTCAAGGGTGCCTGCATTTCCTCATGGAGAAGTGCCTGAGCGACATGGCAGTCCTGCTCACTGTTCTGAGGCATATCCTGGCAGCTTCGCTCCAGCATCCCCACAGAACAGTTTTGCTCCAGGTTCCACTTACTCTGACGAAGGCCAATGTGCGTCTTGGATCGATAGTGCAGTCCAGGATTCTCACTGGGAAGATGGCACACTGCAGCGCTCAGAAACATCCATGCACCACGATGACCAGTTGCAAGTTCCCAAACCGCCACCAGGGACTCCAGAGCGCCGTGGCACCAGGCGAGAGGGCGCTGCAGTGAAAACGCCAGAACACTTGAAGCCAAAGCAGCGACTCAGTTCATCAGTCAGGAGGCAGATGAGTGAACAGTAGGATCCAATAAAAATGTCAGTTTTGCTACATGCCAGGTTTTGCCTTCATTTTTACTGGGGGAGTCAAGCTCATCTGCGACTCACATGGGGGGTGCATTTTGGCAGAGCGTTGCAGCACAGGTCAATGTGGCTGATCAGACCAAGGCAGTGCAAATTTCTGCAATCTTACGGCACCGAGACGTGGCAGCATCGCTCCAAGTTTTTTGTTTTGTGCAGAGCACCCAAGTAGGGATAGCATTGGTCATTGAGAGGGTGTATTTACTCTTGGACATTCCAATCACACAGATTAGGTGCGTTGCTAATTTTTTGAACCCCTCATATCATTAGGATATGAGAAGCTGTGATCGCCTTCAGGCAAAACATGCATGGTGCCAGAAGCTGCCTGCCACATTCATGGAGTACCGAGATTCTTACCTGGCATTCCTCCTCTTTCCTGGCACCTTCCTGAGAAAAGTTGGCTTCGCAACTAATGTGCNTGTGTAGCAATACATCCCTTATCAGTTTGCGAGACATCCCAGCAATTCTTGGAAAAGGACATGATGCATCATCAGTGATCATCAATTCTGCAATCTCATTTCCACTCGCCGTCCATATTCCAGGCATGTGCCTGCAACCATGTAAGACAATGTGTAGTTCTGGATGCCATGGAGTGGAAGAAAGTGTCCCCAATCTCATTGATCAAGGCAATGTGCTACTAAAGAGTGGGTGCAAAGTGTATGCAGTAGACGAAGAGCACGAGCGAGATGCTATTCGGGTTCTGCCCCAAACCCAACAGAGAGTTGAACGAATTGTAGAGTCTTGAGCCTGAGGATTCTGACTATGGTCTGAGTATTGTGAAAAACACATTCTTTCAGGGCAGAGGTCCAGCGTTCTCCAGATCCAGTAGATCTATTCATTTATAATACGTTGCAAGTCACTGAGCTTCCTTTTTTTTATACATGGCGAGTTCATGGGATGTCCTTTTAATTATATAATACCTGACGAGTCCCTGGGATTCCTTGATTGATTCCTGATCTCTCCCTCTCTATCAGTTATGGGAGAGAGAGAGAAGGATGATTTATTTGTCTTTCTGCCATGTTATCCTGGAGCTAAGATAGTGAGAGAGAGGGAGAGAGAGAGAGAGAGAGAGAGAGAGATTTTGGACGTAGTTTTTTTTTGCCATGAAGACCAGTGACTGAGAATTTTGATACGTCTATCTCTCTTTCTTTCTCTGCGTGTGAGAGTAAAAAAAGAGGAAGAAAAACACAGTGCTAGGTCACTTCAATGGGTTCAATTGTGATCACACTGTTCCATTGTTCAGCATTGGGTAGGAGAGGTAGCTCATCTCACTGATAGTTCTAAGTGCAAGTGTCCCAAACCAATGGCCCAGTGTGATTGCTACAGTGCAATGTTGATGTGCAGCAGCATTATACTCAAGCCATGGACAAAAATGTCATAGTGTTGGATGCCATGGACGAAGAAGCTGATGAGAGACGACCTCGTCGAGGCAATGGCCCCCATTGGTACCACCATGAATTCATCGATCACATCCATCCATGGTATGGCTGGGAGTCAATTCATGCACAGTGGCCTACATTGGCACCACCAATCAGACAGTTTCCAGACAAACGCATTAAAGATGGAGCCAAGTTGTACCAAATGCTTCATGGAACTCTTCCTCCTCCAGAGCCAAGGGGGGAGCCCCAGCCAAGGCCAATTGTGGAGCTAGTGTCGAATCATATTCTTTATAAAAGATGGCCACATTGCACAGGCTGCGCCAAAGAAGTGGTGATTGCTATTCTGGTTGCCAAGCGTAACTGGATCAGTGTTGAAACACGGACACACATCAAAGACAGCGTGTACTCAGCATGGCCATTTTGCAGCCAATGCCTCGCTGACGCAATCAGCATGGCCAAGTTGCAG
>JGI24539J26755_10001228_pt1 | contig 11889 bp, 9 predicted proteins | sample NorSeaMetagenome_2_FD_26755 | JGI IMG/M metagenome (IMG submission 26755) | reverse complement strand
ACAAAAATACCAAAGCTCGCTGCACCTATATACATACCCAAAGCCCACATGTTTTCATGTTCTGTCATCCCCCAGCTAAAAACGACAAGGGAGTAACTATTGCTTATTCCTGCTATTAGTAATAGCGGTATTCTGAATGACTTAATAGCGTCGCGTTTAGTTGAGTCTACTGATTTTAATATCGCTGCCGCCTCTTCTTTGCTTATAGTTTCTTTTTCATTATTCATAGCTTCTGTCCGTAAAATTTATATTAATGAAATAACTATAACATTAACTTTCCATAATAGAAAGTCATAACTTTCTATATTGGAAAGTAATCGATTTTCTGTTGTTGACTCTACACTAATTATGAATCGCAATAGTCGAGTAAGTTTGTAACAGAGGTTGTAACTGCTACGAAGGAATGCAGTCTACAGAGGAGTTTGTAACAAGTTTGTAACTGCTTTTAGAGTGCTAAACCTATATAGAATGGGGGTTTGCGAGGAACACGCTCATTCCCACTCAACAGTAGTGTTAGAAAAAAACCTCTTAATAACAATGGCTTACAAGGAGAGTTTTGTAGTTTGTAACTACTTTGTAACTCTTGCTTATTTTTCTTACTTTCATACCTTCTAAAAATCCTCGTAGTATCAGCATGTTAGCAGATGCCGAGTTACAAACCTTGTAACCTTAATACTTAACAGCACAGCCACCCTCTTCAACTAAGTAACCTTGCCAACCAATCAAATGTTAAAACTGTTGTGAAAACTTTTAATCCTACTAACCCTAAAAATAGAAATATAAAGATAACTTTAACTTTTCTGCTTTTAATATTTTTCCAAAGTAATAATTTAGCTTTCACTTCATTTTTTACTTCATCTATAGCTTCTTTCATAAAATCCTGTTTTTAATGACTACTAATGAATCGCAATAGTCGAGTTAGTTTGTAACACAGTTTGTAACTGCTTCATAGGAATGGAGCCTATAGAGGAGTTTGTAACAAGCTTGTAACTATCAACTCTATATAAATCAATGGGTTACGTCTACCCGACTACTCCCACTCAATAGTCGCCGGCGGTTTGCTAGAAACATCGTAAGTTACCCGAGAAACCTCGGTGATCTCGTTAATAATGCGATTAGATACTTTCTCTAACAGTTCATAAGGCAAATGCGCCCAGCGAGCGGTCATAAAATCAATCGTCTCGACAGCGCGGAGCGCAATGACCCACTCGTAACGACGAGCATCCCCGACCACACCAACTGACTTAATAGGCAAGAACACCGCAAAGGCTTGGCTAGTTTTATGGTACCAACCAGAGTTGTGTAACTCTTCAATAAAGATAGCGTCGGCCTCGCGAAGAATATCGGCATACTCTTTTTTAACTTCACCAAGGATGCGCACACCAAGACCGGGGCCTGGGAACGGGTGGCGATAGACCATGTCGTAGGGCAGGCCAAGCTCAACACCAATCTTGCGCACTTCATCTTTAAATAACTCGCGCAATGGCTCAACCAACTCCAGCGCCATATCATCGGGCAGACCACCTACATTATGGTGAGACTTGATGACATGAGCCTTGCCGGTTTTAGAGGCAGCAGACTCAATAACATCGGGATAAATAGTGCCCTGGGCCAGGAAGTTAACATTCTCAATTTTATTAGATTCTTCGTCGAAGATCTCAATAAAGGTATTGCCAATCACTTTACGTTTGGCTTCTGGATCACTCACGCCAACTAAGCCATTCAAGAACTTCTCTTGGGCATTGGCACGAATAACTTTAACACCCATATTTTTGGCGAACATATCCATGACCATTTCGCCTTCATTTTTACGTAGTAACCCGTTATCAACAAATACGCAGGTCAATTGATCACCTATAGCCTTATGCAGTAGGGCCGCAACCACAGATGAGTCAACACCACCTGAGAGGCCCAACAACACATGACTATCGCCCACTTGTGCTTTAACACGAGCTATTTGATCTTCAATGATCGCTGCGGCAGTCCATAGAGGTTCACAACCGCAAATTTCTGACGCAAAGCGCTTAAAAATAGCCTCGCCTTGGAGTGTGTGGGTGACCTCAGGGTGGAACTGAATACCATAAAATCGTTTTTCTTCGTGCACCATTCCGGCAATAGGACAGGACGGCGTTGAGGCCATTAAGCTGAACCCTTCAGGCATGGAGACAACTTTATCACCATGGCTCATCCACACATCAAGCAGCGACTCGCCGTCATTGCCTGTATGATCTGCAATCTCACGAAGCAGAGAGGACTCTCCCTCCAACTTTACTTGAGCATAGCCAAATTCTCGTATATCTGATGTATCAACCTTACCACCTAGCTGACCGGCCATAGCCTGCATGCCGTAGCATATTCCTAATATGGGCAATCCCATGGTAAACACGCAATCTGGCACTCTTGGTGCACTTGCGCCATCAGTTACCGATTCTGGACCACCGGAAAGAATAATGCCTTGGGGATTAAATTCGCGAATTTCTTGCTCGGTAATATCCCATGCCCTTATCTCAGAGAAAACACCAATCTCACGCACACGGCGCGCGATTAATTGGGTGTATTGAGAACCAAAATCAAGAATAAGTATCTTTTGCGAATGTAAATCTGTCATTAGTTGACCTTAAAGTAAAAGGGCTAGGCTACTCAGCCCAGCCCTTTATTAAACATTATATAAACACACTAACTATGATCTTATCGGCCACCGGCAGGATAGTTCGGTGCTTCTTTGGTAATTTGTACATCATGCACATGACTCTCACCAATACCGGCTGAGGTTGCACGAACAAACTCTGGTTTAGTGCGCATCTGCTCTATCGTTGTACAACCGGTATAACCCATGGCAGAACGTAAACCACCCATCATTTGATGAATAATACTAGATACCGGCCCTTTATAGGGTACTCGGCCTTCAATACCTTCTGGAACGAGCTTTTCAACCGCACTTGCATCTTGGAAGTAACGGTCACTTGAGCCCATAGAATGAGACATAGCGCCCAAGGAGCCCATGCCTCGATAGTTTTTATAAGAGCGACCTTGGAACATTTCTATTTCGCCTGGCGCCTCTTCAGTGCCGGCTAACATAGAGCCCATCATCACCGAACTTGCGCCCGCTACGATGGCTTTTGCCATATCACCAGAATATCGAATTCCACCATCAGCAATAACCGGCACACCCGTGCCTCTAAGTGCTTCAACCGCACTGGCAACCGCTGTTACCTGAGGAACACCAATACCCGTAATGATACGCGTTGTACAAATCGACCCGGGGCCAATGCCCACCTTTACAGCATCTGCACCCGCATCCACGAGGGCTCTAGCACCTTCACCGGTCGCTACGTTGCCCCCAATTATCTGAACATCAGGAAAGTTCTTCTTAATCCACTTAACGCGGTTTAATACGTTTAACGAATGNCCGTGTGCAGTATCAACGACCAACACATCTACATTGGCATGCACCAGAGCAGCTATTCGCTCATCGGTCCCCTCTCCAACACTGACTGAAGCTCCGACAATGAGTCGACCCTGATCATCTTTACACGCATAGGGATATTGTTCAGCTTTATCGATATCAGTTACCGTAATTAGCCCTTTTAGCTCAAAGGCATCGTTGATAACTAATACTTTTTCAATTCTGTGCTTATGCAGTAATCCACGCACTTCATCTGCGCCAGCACCCTCTTTAACCGTGACCAACTGCTCTTTTGGCGTCATCACTGAGGTTACAGAAGCGCTCATGTCGGTGGCGAACCGCACATCTCGGCGTGTTACGATCCCGACCAGATTTCCATTCTCAAGAATAGGGACCCCGGAAATATTATTGGCCATCGTAAGAGCATGTAATTGTTCCAAGGTAGCGGATGACTCAATGGTGAAAGGATCCTTGACCACCCCGCTCTCGTATTTTTTAACCGCCCAAACCTCTTTGGCCTGTTCTTCGATAGTCATACTCTTGTGAACTATGCCAACACCGCCCTCTTGAGCTATAGCGATAGCCAGGCGGGATTCAGTGACTGTGTCCATTGCCGCTGATACCAACGGGATATTCATGGTAATACCGCGGGTTAGCTGTGTCTGTGTCGCCACATCTTTTGCGGTGACGTCAGAGTACCCCGGCACGAGTAGTACGTCGTCAAAGGTGAGAGCTTCGTGAGAGATTCGTAACATAAAGAACGCCTACCTCGGTATGCTCTAAAGAGCGAATACACATTGGATTTNAAAAAGTAAGCGGCGCATTATAATCCTCAGGGNTAATAAGGTAAACATTTATTTGGCATTCGTTAAAATAGGCTAAATGATGATAAAGCACTGATTTTAATATTTTTTTAGCCTTTCAGTCATTAACAAATGATAGAATATAAAACTGAAATTAGTTACCTTCCACGGCCCGTTTCACTACAATATGCCCATGTCTATAGATACCCATAATCGCCAAGTTTTCACGGTCAGTGAACTTAACCGTACCGTTCGCCAGTTACTTGAAAGTACCCTACCTCTGTTGTGGGTAGAGGGTGAAATTTCCAATTTTGCTCGTCCTAACTCCGGCCATTGGTATCTAACGCTCAAAGATCAACAGGCGCAGGTTCGCTGCGCTATGTTTAAAAACAGTAATGCACGGGTTAGCTTTAAACCCGCTAATGGAATTTCGGTATTGGTACGATGCCGAGTCGGTTTATATGAGGGTCGCGGAGACTATCAGCTCATCATAGAACATATGGAAGAAGCTGGCTTTGGCGCTTTACAAAGGCAATTTGACCAACTGAAAGCAAAGCTGGCTAATGAGAGTTTATTTGATCAGGCTCACAAACAGCCCATGCCCACATCCGTAAATCACATTGGCGTTGTAACCTCACCTACGGGCGCGGCATTCAAAGATATTTTAGCTGTCCTTAATCGCAGATTTCCCAGTATCAAAGTAACGCTCTTCCCTACCGCTGTGCAAGGCGATCAGGCTGCGGGGCAAATTGTAGAAGCTATAGCCAATGCCAACCAAGATGGTCGCTGCGATGCTTTAATTGTCGGCCGCGGTGGCGGATCTCTAGAAGATTTATGGCCATTCAATGAAGAGGTTGTGGCTCGCGCTGTATTCCACAGTAAAATTCCAATCATCAGTGCAGTGGGTCATGAAATTGACTTTACTATTACTGACTTTATTGCCGATCTTCGTGCACCCACACCGTCCGCCGCAGCAGAATTAATTAGCCCCAATGGCGATGAAATGGCGGCACAACTTAGTGGGTTACAAACGTTGCTGAGCGACGCAATGAGCCGACGACTGCAAAGATTGGAACAAAAAACCAACGACTTACGCAATCGTCTGCAACANCCAGGCCGAAAGCTTCAGGAACAGACGCAGTATCTTGACTACTTAGATATTCGCTTGAAACGTTCTATGCAAGCTATGGTTCAACTCTATCGTCATCGAATGACGTTAAGTCGAGATCGCCTACTCCGTCAGCACCCGCGAGACGCCCTAGTGCAAAAAAAGCAGCATATGAACAATNCTGTTATTCGCTTATCAAAGGCTGTTGGTCAGCAACTGAGACAGAAAATGAACCATACAGAGCAAACACTGCATCTACTNGACGCGGTGAGTCCTCTTAAAATACTCGGCCGCGGTTTCTCAGTGNTACGCAATGATAACAACCAAGTGGTTAAGAGTACTNCCTCAGTTAGGCCAGGAGAGAACCTCAGAGCTCGCCTCTCGGATGGAGAACTCCATGTTGAAGTCACCAAAACTACGATAACTGAATAATTTAGAGTTTAATTTTTCGTAAAATAGTTCAGCGTACTGAACTACCTCTAGACCATATTAGTTAGTTGACNAACAGATTAGTCGTTTCTTTTGCTGTATTTAACAATCTTCTTACGCTTCATTCCAGCGCGATCATTGGTAGTGACGGCCTTATTTTTATAGGGATTATCTCCGGTGCGATATTCAATTTTGACGGGGGTTCCCTTTAGNCCTAATTCTCGACGGAAAATCTTTTCGAGGTAGCGAGTGTATTGTGCAGGTACTGCATCTGTCTGATTACCATGAATGATAATAACCGGAGGATTGCGACCTCCAGCGTGAGCAAAGCGCAATTTAACCCGCCGCCCATGCACCAATGGTGGCTGATGCTCTTCGACAGCGCCTTCTAACACTTTGGTCAGGCGGGAAGCACTGAGGGCATCAGTCGCCGCACGATAGGCAGAGCCGATGGAATCATAGAGATTTCCAACACCGGTGCCATGTAGTGCAGAGATAAAGTGTACCTCAGCAAAATCAGCAAACTGTAGACGACGTTTTATCTCAACTTTGATGTGCTCTCTCTTATCAGGATCAAGCCCATCCCACTTATTAATGCCAATCACTAGACCACGACCAGCATCAATCACAGAGCCCATTAGATGAAGATCTTGATCTACCAACCCTTCATGGGCGTCGACCATTAGAATAACCACATTGGCATCGTCAATGGCTTGTAGCGTTTTGACAATCGAGAATTTTTCAATAGCCAGTTTCACATTTTTTCGCTTTCGGATACCCGCTGTGTCAATCAATGTGTAGTTTTGACCGTGGCGCTCATAGTCGATATAGATGCTGTCCCGAGTGGTCCCTGGCTCGTCAAAAACCACCACGCGGTCTTCACCTAACAGTCGATTCACTAGGGTTGATTTACCTACATTAGGACGGCCAACAACACCAATTCTTATGCTGTTAGAGCCATCATCTTGAGGCTCAACATATTCGGGAAAAGGCTCTAGGACCTCCTCCATCATTGAGCGCACNCCGCGGCCATGGGTTGCGGTAGTGGGATACATTCCAGAGAACCCCATCTGATAAAAATCAGCGAGGGCAGCGGCAGGGTCTAACCCATCAATTTTGTTGGCGACTAAATAGACTTTGCGGTTTTTACGGCGCAACTTTTCAGCAATCATATAATCTGCTGAGGTCACCCCCGCTCGGCAGTCTACGATAAATAAAACGATATCTGACTCATCCATAGCCAGCAGCGACTGGTCGGCCATTTCAGCATCAATCCCTTCTTCTTCTCCACTGATGCCACCAGTGTCTATAACCATAAAGCGACGATCGAACATTTCACCATCACCATATTTACGGTCTCTGGTAAGTCCTGAATAGTTTGCCACCAGTGCATCTCGACTGCGAGTGAGTCGATTAAATAGCGTAGATTTGCCTACATTAGGACGGCCCACGAGGGCGATAACAGGGATCATAGAATAAGAAATGCCGCATGGTTTAAGAGCGGCATTCTACTGCAATTAACAATACTTTTCGCTATTGAATTTGATAGGCGCTAACACTGCCATTATTGGCCTGCACAATAAGGCTATTTCCAGCGCTCAACAGGGGTGCGCTCACGCCGCTTCCATCGACTTTAATTCGACCTACAAAATGTCCATCTTCCGCATCTAGCAGATGCAAATAGCCCTCAGCATCGGCAACCGCAATAGTGCCTCCAAGTATGGCTGGACCGGTTGTTCGACGTAAAAACAGCTGGTCATTGGTCCATACTTGCTGGCCATTACCTGACTGAAATGACTGGATGGCATCTTCACCGCCAGTGACGTATATTTTGCCGGCACGATGAGCCGGAGCATGATGTGACGACGTGTCCTGTGACCAAACATTTCTGCCAGTACCGCGAGAAATAGCACCGAGACGACCTTGATAGGTCGCTGCATAGATGACATCGCCCACCAGCAATGGCTCTCCATCAATATCTACCATCCGCTCTAGTTCTGTGCGACCTTTCGGGAGAGCGACTCGCGTTTCCCAGNTGACAGAACCATTGCTCGGATTGAAGGCGATCAACTTACCCGAGTCGAATCCAGATAAAACCATATTACTAGTGACCACTGATTCGCTGGTGCCACGAACGCTTAAGATTGGCGCGTCCCCATCATGTCTCCATAGCGCTTCACCGGTGTTCGCATCCAGTGCGACCATCTGATTATCAATGCTGTGGACGGCTACTACCTCGCCGTTAGTTTTAGGACTCGAGAGTATTTCTGAGCTTACTTGACTAGTCCATAAGGTAGATCCATCAGTGGCGTTGAGAGCATAGACAACCCCTTCAATGGTGCCCACCATGACCATACCTGACCCATAGCCTACGCCTCCAGTCACCATTGCCTCGAGATTAACCTGCCATATTTGTTGTCCCGAACTGAGATTCAGTGCCGTAACCTGACCGGAATAATCGGCGGCAAAAACCATATCTCCACTGGCCGCAGGGCGAAGGCTGATTAAGTAGTCTTTAGTGCCTGAGCCAACATTGGCGGACCAACTACGTACAATAGACACCTCCGCAGTGAAATCGACCAACTCAGCCGGCGTAATAGCAATATCGTCCTCNGCACTAAACCAACTGCAGCCTGAAATAGCGAGCGTACAAAGGAGTAAACTCAGCTTTTTCATTGACTGTCCTCACTGACCACATCTGTGTCTGCGCTAGCCTCATTAGAANCTGGCAGTACTTCTGGCTTCTGAGCAGGGCGTACCTGNGCAATTTTCAACTCTAAGACATTACCTATGATCTGGTCTGTTGATTGATTAGCCACTATAGCTGCGTCATATGCTGAATAAGCCGCTTCTGTATTACCTAGCTGTAAGTAGAAGTCACCTTTGGCTTCCTCATAAGCAGATTTATGGGCNCCGGAATTAACACCTTGAAGCATCTCGAGTGCCGTCTCGACATTTCCTTGAGCAGCCTCCACTCGGGCCAAGCGCAAACGCACAAGAATTTTGGCCGCCTCTGAGGGTCCATTATCTAAAGACCACTGCAACTCGGCTGCAGCAGTATCTAAATCGCCACTCTCTACAGCTAACTTGGCTTTTAGAGCCGCTGCTAAGTGGGCGTAGGCCGTACCACTGAAATCGGCTTTTAGCTTATCCGCATTGTCATTGACCACTTTTTGCTGCGCCATATCCAGAGATTGACCCGCTTGCTGAGTCGCCATAACATCCATACTGGCTTGCCAAAGGCTTGATGCCTCCTCTGACTGGACCGCGAGATTTTGTTGCCAAGATTGCCAACCGAAATAGCCACCTACAATTAGTACAATGGCCGCAATGGCTTTAATACCATTAGCTTGCCACCAAATTTTCAATGCTTCGATTAACTCTTCTTCAGTACGCTCTTCTGCCACGGGTGTGCCTCAATCAATAAAAAATGTATTTAATAAGTCAGCCAATTTATTTTGGACAACAGTTTCTTGCGGATGTTCTTGTCGGAGATACTTTACCCCGCCAGTTTTATCAGCGATCTCTTTCTCGCCGAGAATAATAGCAATATCAGCACCGCTTTTATCTGCTTTTTTCATTTGCGATTTAAAACTACCACCACCGCAATGACTCTCAAAACGCAGGGTCGGACATTGGTTGCGCAATGTATCGCTCAATACCATTGCGTCAGACATAGTATTGCCAACGGCCACTATGTAGACATCAACAGTTTGGGCGACACTATCGGGCACAGTATTTAACTCGTCAAGTAATAGAGCCAGTCTTTCTATCCCCATGGCAAAACCCACACCAGGACAGGGTTTTCCTCCAAGTTGCTCAACCAGCCCGTCATAACGACCACCGGCGCAAATGGTACCCTGAGCCCCAAGACTCGATGTTACCCATTCAAAAACCGTCTTGGAGTAATAATCTAAACCTCGAACCAATTTTGGATTAAGTTCATAACTGATGTTGGCAGCATCCAAAATGGAGCAGAGTTGTTGGAAATGCTGACGAGATTCCTCATCAATAAAGTCGCTTAGACTAGGCGCATTCTCTAGTAGTTTTTGCACATCGGCATTTTTGCTGTCCAAGATTCTCATTGGGTTAGTGAGTAATCGTCTCTGACTATCTTCATCCAATGCTTGATGATGTTGAGTGAGATACGCGACCAATTCACTACGATATTTTTTACGATCTTCAGAGGTGCCCAACGAATTGATCTGTAAACTCACCACATGATCGATTTTCAAGGCTTTCCACAATCTCGCGGTTAACAACAATAATTCAGCATCAATATCCGGCCCACACAACCCGAATGCCTCAACACCAATCTGATGAAATTGCCTCTGCCGGCCTTTTTGCGGCCGCTCATGTCTGAACATAGGTCCGGCGTACCACAAGCGTTGAGTCTGATTATGCAGAAGGCCGTTTTGTGTGCAGGCTCGCACACAGCCGGCAGTCCCCTCTGGACGCAAACTCAACTGATCACCATTGCGATCTTCAAAGGTGTACATCTCTTTTTCAACGATATCAGTCGCCTCGCCAACCGAGCGCTTAAATAGCTCAGTTTGCTCAACAATGGGGAAACGGATTTCTTTGTAGCTGTAACGGGCTAATAGGTCGGCTACGGTTTTTTCAAGGTACTGCCAGGTCGTCGACTGGTCGGGAAGAAGATCGTGCATACCACGCAAGGATTGAATTTTCATTATGATTACCCTGTCAGCCTCTAGCGATAATTTGTTCAGCATCAATCGCCATCTGCGCTTCCTTGGCAGCTGCTTTGGCGCGAATTCCAGCTTCTAACTGATCTACCAAACGCTCTTGGCTTATTTTGTGATCAGGCATGCCGTCAAGATAAACCAAATTAGCAGGCGAGCCTCCGGTAAGACCATAGTCAGACAATTTGGCTTCCCCTGGACCGTTCACAATGCACCCAATAATTGACACGTCCATTGGGACTGTAATGTCTTCGAGTCGAGCCTCTAGCTCATTGACCGTGGAGATAACATCAAAATTTTGTCGGGAACAACTCGGGCAGGCTATGAAATTTATGCCCTTGGATCTAAGTCTTAGGCTGCGTAGCATAGACCACGCCACTCGTGCTTCCTCTGCCGGGTCTGCCGCTAGCGATATCCTAATCGTGTCACCGATACCATCGAGCAATAAGGCACCGAGGCCAATTGCGGACTTNACCGTTCCAGACCGAAGTCCACCCGCTTCTGTAATACCCAGATGNAGTGGTTGCTCAATACGCTTGGCCAGATCTCGATAAGCGGCCTGTGCCATGAAGATTTCTGAGGCTTTAACGCTGACTTTAAAATTCTGGAAATCATATTTATCGAGCCGGTCTACATTGCGCATGGCGGACTCGACCATCGCTTCTGCAGTTGGCTCACTGTACTTGCGTAATAAATCCTTACCCAACGAGCCAGCGTTAACGCCAATGCGAATTGGAATATTGAGGTCTTTAGCTTTAGTGATGACCTCTCTCAAGCGGTCTTCTCGACTAATATTGCCCGGATTAATGCGCAGGCAATCTACTCCAAGGTCTGCCACACGAAGAGCAATTTTATGATCAAAATGAATGTCTGCCACCAGCGGGACTGACACTCTTTTTCTAATCTCACCAAANGCTTCAGCTTCGGCTAAGGAGGGTACTGACACCCTGACTATGTCTGCGCCCGCTTGCTGTATGCTTTCTATTTGTGCAACAGTTGCATCAACATCAGAGGTTGGCGTATTGGTCATGCTTTGCACTGAGATGGGCGCATCGCCGCCCACCGNAACGTCGCCGACCATAATCTGCCGAGACTTTCGCCTTACAATGGGTGACTCACTAAAACTCAAAACTGTCTCACTTTAATTTAATCACCTAAAAAGAAGCGTCGCACCTTAACCATTATTGCACCAGCGCTCGATACTTACCCGCTTGCTCAGAGTCGGCGAACAATGTGTTTAGTCGATCGCCAGATGCCGCCATTGCCTGAGCATCGCCCATTTTGAATTCTATCCTCACCANCAGCCACAAACTTTCTGCTGTNTCACCTGACAGGGCGNTATAATAACCTATCGCATCCCTCGCCAACAAATATCGCTCCTGCTCAAAGTACGCCTTTGCCACCGCTGAATACGCTAGGTTAAACCGAGGCGACAATTCT
>JGI24539J26755_10001226_pt1 | contig 11892 bp, 8 predicted proteins | sample NorSeaMetagenome_2_FD_26755 | JGI IMG/M metagenome (IMG submission 26755) | reverse complement strand
AGCACCTTGTCCACGAGGATCTGCGCGTGCGACGCGTACGCGACGCCCCAGTCCATCAGCAAACCCGCGAGGTCGTCCCCGGCTCGAGAGTCGCAACGCTGGCACGCCTCTTCGTACGTTTGAAACGCGTGTTGAAACATCGCCTCTATCGACGTAACGGTCGATGAAACGGCCGCCTCCTCCGCGTGCTCCGCCGACGCCTCCGCGAGCTTGACCTTGGCGTCCGCGAGGTTCCACAGGCCGGCGAGTAAGTCCTCGGCGGCGGCGTTTTCCGATGAAGCCGGATCGTTTGAAGAAATCGCTTCGTCCAGCGCGGCTTTCGAGAGCGCCGCGGCTGACTCGTACGTATCGACCGCACGTGCGAGTGCGTCGCGTGTGTTGAGTGCGGACACGTCGCCGCGCGCGGCGAGGGCGTTCGCCGCCGCGGTGGTCGCCGCGAGCGTGGCATCCGCCCACTCCCTTCGCGTGCCTCCCGGGTTTTGTGAATGATGAGATTTAATCTGCGTTTCGCACCATCGCGCGAGGTCGGCGAGGACGACGTACGCGTCTTCGTACATCGCCGCCGCGGATGCTCGGGTATCGTTCTCCGCGCGCGCGAGTTCTGGGGAGAGTGGGCCGTGTCGTGAGGCGGTGATGGACGCGGCTGCGGCGGCGCAGAGCGCCTCGCCCAGCGCTAGCCCCGCGTCGGATCTGGCGGAGGGCGAGAGCGAGGGGGATACGAGCGCGGACCTGAGCTCGTCGGCGATGGACGCGAGCGTCGACGCGGCGTGCGCGGCACCCTGAGCGCCGTCCTTGCTGAGCTTTCTCTCCGCGGCGTCTTTACGCTTGATGGCGTCCTGCACCGCCGCGTCGGGGGTCGCGGGAGCAGACGGCTGTCGGTTCCGGTTGTTGTCGCTCCCGGAGCGCCCGCCGGCACCTCTGCGCCGCCCGCCCCCACCTCCGCCGTCGACCTGGCGCATGTGCGGCGGGACGTACCCTCCCATATCGCGCTTCGTCTCGTGATGTGGATCTCGGGCAGATGCACCGGCCGCCCGCCGCCTGCCCCTCGCCGCGCTCCCACTCAGTGAGGCAGGCTACTCCGAGACTTCGCATTGGACCGTTACCGCAGCCCTAGATTTGCCACACTTCGAGGGGCGCGGTTGGAGGAGGCGCCACGATGAAGCCGTCCATGCGGAACAAGTTCAAGGGCGCCGCGAAGAAGGTCATCGCGGTCAACAGGGTCCGCAAGGCGAAGCCCACGATGGTGGAGCGCCACGGCGGCGTGTGGGGCTTCCTCTCCTTCGTCCTCTTCCTGCTCTGGTCGCTGCCCAGCGCCATCTACAGGCACCGGCGTTGGCTCAAGGCTAACCCAGGGGCCGGCACCGCGACGACGACGCCCGCGCATCCTCGACGCGCGCTGCTCCAGACGCCGACCACCGCGGACGTCACCACGGTCGCGGAGCTACGCGCCGCGATGGCGGACACCGCCGTCGGCACCGTGCGGCTGCTCAACTCCATCGCACTCGACGATAACAACGGGGAGCTCCCGGCGGTGACGCGACCCGTCACCGTCTCCGGCGACGCGTGCGCGTCGTCCTCGCCGCCGGGATGCGCCATCGACGCACGCGCCGCATCCCGGCACGTCACCGTCGGCGCCACCGGGACCCTCACACTCACGAAACTCGCGCTCGTCAACGGCGCACCGCCCCTCAGCGCGCAGCCGTGGTCCGACGGCGGGGCCGTCTTCGTGTACGGCAAGCTAGTCGCGGTGGACGTCGCGTTTCGAACGAACAAAGCGATCGCCGACGGCGACGCGTCCGCGGGCGGCGCGGTCAAGGTCCAGGGCGGCGTCTTCACGTGCGAGCGGTGCGCCTTCATCGGGAACGTCGCAGCCAAGAACGGAGGCGCCGTCGCTGTCGACGGAGACCTTGCGTACGTCTTAGATTCATCATTCTCAACCAACGCCGCCGGAGCGCTCGGCGCGGGCATCGCGTCCGACAACGGCGACGTCGTCGTCCGCGACTGCACGTTCGATGCCGACAACACCGCGCGCGAGGACGACAGCGTGGACCTGTACGTGGGCGCGTTCGGCCGCGGGTTGATCTGGCCCTTCGCGGTGACGGACGGAGTCGCGGGTGCGAGTGGGTATANCGCCGCGGGGCTCGGCGTGATCGACGCGGCGCCGTTCGAGGCGCCGCCCCCCGGGTCCGTCTCCCCGCCCCCGCCCCCTACGCCTCCCCCGGGTAGTGCCGGCAACGGGACGGAGACTGGGGCTGGGACGGGGGAGTCAACGGGCGATGACAGCGTGGATTTGGGCGCGGCTGTGAGCGGCATCGGAGTCGAGGGCGTCGTCGCGGGGATCGCGGTGTTCTTCGTCGTCGTCGCGCTCGGCGCGTGGGCGTACGGGCGGGACCGGCGGCGGTACAGGCAGACGGAGCGGGACCTTAACGCGCAGCACGCCAAGATGGAGCGCGCGATCGCCAGGCGTGAGGAGGACCAGAGGAGGCTCGAGCGCGGCGCCATCGCTAACCAGGCGCCGGAACGGAAAATCGTCGCCAAGGTTGGCGGCGACGGGAAAGGCCGGCGGGGCGGCGCGAGGGGCGCGTTCGAGCCGAGGCGACCGGGCGGCGACGACGAGGAGCCCGAGCGCGATGGGCTCGAGAGCGACGACGAGGATGAAGGCCCCGTCGACGGGGTGTACGACGCCGAGGAGGTCGCCAAGGCACCCCGGGATTCCGCGTGGTCTCTCGCCGGACACGGGTCCGGAACGCGTCCGGATGTTCAGTTTGGCGCGCGAGGGTGGGACGCGGGGAAGGCTGGGTTCACGCAGCCGCAGTGGGCGGGTGCGGCGTCGGCGGCGAGGCGAGCGGCGGAGGGTGCGCGCGGGGGATTACCGGGAGGTTCGCTGCCGCCGCTCGGGCAGACGAGCGCGCCGCGAGCGGTGACCCCGCGGGAAAATACGCCAGAAGGTGAGCTGCCGCCCGCGCCGGCTGTACCCGCGATGAGGCGCGTGACGTCCACGTCGTTGAGGGACCAGGTGGCGCAGAGGGCGGGGACGGGTGGGGCGGATGAATCGGGGGGAGGTGCGCCGAGGTTCGGGGCGGGCGGCGGAGGGGGAGGACGGGTCCCCCTTCTCCCTCCACTACCCAGCGCTCCGAGATGAGAACGAGATCTACGTAGAACAAAGATGTGATGGTATTTGATCATACTCGAGGCAGATGTCGCGCAGCATCCGTCGGGTAGCGCATAGATGTCGCTGAAGCAATGCGCTAACCGACGGATAACATAGAAGTCGTGCGTCATCTGCCTCGATCATGCGAGCGCAACAGATAACACTCTCAAAATCCATCCATCAAAATCCATCCATCCTCACGCGGATGAGGACGTCTTCGCCTCCTCCTGCTCCAGCTTCTGCATCTCCGAATCGTTCCCGTGCGTCGCTCCCGCCGTCGTCGACACCACCGGCGGCCTCTTCACGATCATCAACGCCGCGGACGTCAGGTGTCTCGCCAGGTGCTCCGACACCGACCCGAGACCGACGAGCGACAGCATCGAACGGCGAAGGCTTCCCGCGCCGCGGCTGCCCACGACTACAATGTCAGCACGCTGCATGTCGCAGTACTCCACGATGGTCTCCGCGACGCCGTTCGCGGGGTTACAGGGCAGCACGTCGACGGACACGGAACGAACGCCGCGGATCTTCGCGTCGTCGGAGTGCGCGGTGACTGCTTTAACGCAGCGCTCTCGATCCATCCGCTCGGATTGTACTCGTAGCTGGTGGTCCCTCTCGGACTGCGTTCGTGGTGGGATACGGGACGGGTGGGTGGGTGTGAGCGGTGGGTTGGTTTGAAGGGTGCGGTGGAGGAGACGGGCGGTATCGTGCTTTTGAGGGCCGCGATACCTGGACGGGCCTCGCCCACGGATCGCGGAAAAGGTCCGGGTCTTCAGACTCAGCGGCACTCACCAGCGCTCCCGAGGTTAGGCTGTGCGGGCTGACGCTGTCGTCGTGTTCGGGCGGGAACCGCGGGGCTTTGCGGTACACGCACGCGAACGAGCACGAATCGTTGGCGCGCACGAGGTGGTCGACGCCGAAGCGCGCGGCGGCGTCGCTGCGGCGCGGGATGAGGGCGGGAGGTGGGGGTCAGCGCCGGGGGGTTGTTATTTTCTTGGTCGAGCCGAGAGGAAACCTGCCTGTAGTCGGAGGAGTCGACGGCGAAGACGACGCGACGACCCGCGCCGCGGCCCGCGGGCACCGTGCGAGGGCGCGACGCGATCGAGAACGGGTTGAGAGTCGCGCGTAGCGCGTCCCAGGCTTGCATCGCGACCCGAGTGTGTCGGAGGACACTTGTGGATATCGGGGCGTCTCTCGTTCCTGCCGAGGAGATAATGTTGTGATGACGGTGCTGACTCTCACAGCTGACTGGCTGACTCTCACTCGACAACGACCTTTATGATATTCACAAGTAACTTAGTGCTAGCTCTCAAAGTTCCGACTGCGTCGGTATCTCAGTCGGAGGAAACACCACGTCGGGGCGCTTGAAAGCCACCCCGTCTGCTTCGTAGATCCGCACGTCCCCGACGAACGTGTTGGTCCGGTCCGGCCGCGCGCGCTCGTCCGCGCCGACACCCCCGGCCGTCAGGAACTTCCTCCAACCGTCCACCTCGTCGAAGTCGCCACCCTTCTTCGTCCGCGAGTGATACACGATCGCGTACCCGAGCTTCTGAGAAAGCATGCGCTTGTACGGGGGGTTCTCGTTATCCTGCACGAACGATCCGACGTTCTTGCCGTCGGGGCGGAGCATGCACGCCTCAACGTTGAACCACACGTCACCCCGCCACGTGGCGTTGCGGAAGAGCCAGTACGCGTCCTGCATCATGGCCTCGTCGTACGCCCACCCTGGGGCTTTGAAGTACTTTTCGTTCCTCAGCGCCAAGTCGTCGAGGTCGAACGGGAAGTACTCCTCTGAGAGGTCAATCTCCGCGAGCGCCTTGACGTACCTCGGGTCCAAGTCGTCGTACGTCTCCGGCTCGTCCGCGAGCTCGTCGAGCGGCGTGGACAACTCCGCCTCCAGCTTTTTCTTCAACTCCTCCGAAGCCTTGGCATCCTCCGGATTGGCATCCGCCGCCGCCTTCTCGGCTTCGGCGTCCGCGATAGCCTCCTCAGCCTCCGCGACGGCGTCCGCCTCGAGCTCCTCCTCGAGCTCCTCCATCACCTCAGCCTCAGCCTCCGCCTCAGCCTTCTTTGATTCCGACTCGTCATCCGAACGCAAGGACCGGCCGGGACCGACTCCGCTCGTGCGTCTCCGGTTCCCACCCGCGACTCCTCCCCCCGAGTCGTAGGCAAAGGCGCCGCCCTCGTACCACGACGCGTACGCCGCGCGCGCCGCCACCGGGTCCGCGCCGTCGACACACCCGCCGTGCGTCGAGAACCCGACGGAGAGGATCGCGCCCGGGACGATCAGCTTGGTCTTGGCGACGAACGCGGTTGGGTGAAACTTGACGATTTTTCGGAACCGCGCGGCGCGATTCGCGGATCCCTCCGCGTCGCCCGGGACCGGCGGGAAGGGCAGGTTGGGCTCGAACACCTCGTGGACGCCTTCCGGAACTCCTTCGTCGTCCTTGAGCGCGCGGAGGGGTGGATCCGGGTCGAACACGGCGGCCATCTGCGGGAGAAAGCCGCCGGGGCCTGGTAAGATCTCGGCGTCGACGATCAACGGGCCGTGGAGTCGGCCTCGGCGGATGAGCTCGCGTACCGCGCGCAGGCCCGGGACGACCGCGCGCGGGTCGCGGAAGGAGAGCATGAGGCCGCGTTCGCGTCCGATGGCGTCCTGCTCGCGGACGCCCCGCCAGAACCGGTCGAGTACGTCGTCGAGGGGCACGAGGGGTTCGCCGTCGGTTGTCGCGCGGGACGCGTGATGGGTGGTGCGCGCGACGACCGGCGCGCCCGCGCCGCCGTTGCCCGGGAGAGCCTTGGACCACGACACGGGGACGTGCACGATGTCGTTGGTGACCACGCCGAGTGCGGCGCCTTCGCGCGTGACGGGCGCGAGCGCGGTGTCGAGCGTTTGGAGATCGGTCACGTCCCACGCGACGCGCACGTCCGCCGCGGTGCTCCGTCCGAAATGCCTCAGCACCCTCGCGGTGGTCCACACGGCGCCGATGTCGCCCGGGTCCAGGCTGTCGTACGGCAGCGGGTCGTCGGGCCCGCCCCGCCGCCCGGACCCGACGCCGTGGCCCATCTCGGTGTGATCGGTGAAGCCGTGGATGGACACCGCGACGAGGAGCACCAAGCACAACGCGCCGAGCAAGGGCCAGAGGTACTCGATCGGCCCTTTCGCCTCGGCGCGAGCCTTGTCGCGCCTGGCCCGTTTCATGACGGCATCCTGGCGAACCAGGGTCTCGAGCTGTTGGTACGCGACCCGGCCGTTGACGGCGCTGGAGCCGCGGGGAGCCATCGTCGCGGTGGCGTGCACCAGCCGCGGCGATCTACGGCTGTGAAGGCGCTGACCGATGACTTTTCTACTTGTACTATAACCAAAATGCCGCAAAACGCCGTAAACTGGTGGTGAACTATAGGCAATGACCCTAAAGGGTCTCCATATAACAGACCAAATAGTCAGGAGTTTTGCGGCATTTTGGTTATAGTTCTTACAGGCAAACAGTTCGAAGATGTCTGAGGGGTGGTTCGAGATGGTTGGCGGCATCAAAACCACCCTCTGAAGGCGGTCGGTCGTAAGGTTTGTACCCACCGGTCGGACTCTAAATACCCTAATTTCTTCAGATGACGATGTCTATTTGTTACGAAAATGATGAATAGTTCGCTGCCATACCTGGAGGGTTGGTCCCAGGCCGAATATCACGGCGGTGTCGCCCCTCGCGCCTCTGATTGGGACGTCCAGATCTTCGACGCACCTCGGATCGCCGTTGTACCATCCGACGAACTCGCGCGCGCTGTGCGACACGGGCATGTCCTCGCCGGGTACGTTGAGTTTCTTATCCCCTTCCGCTCCGTAGCAGAGCACGGTGGCGCTGTATCGCGCGAAGAGGCGGCGTTGAGGGCGTCGTCTTTGGACGCGGGGTTTGGAATACGAATAAGGGCGGGGTCGATCTGGGAGAGAGGCTGATGGTCGTCCCTGAACCCGCCGTCGGAGCGCGTGAGGGTCGTTGGGACGCGCCTGGGAGAGGCGAGGGAGAGGGTAGCGTCGCGTCAGAGATCTCTCGCCTTTCACTGCACCGGCATGCCCATCAAGGCGTCCGCCGATAAGATCAAGAACGAGATGGCCAAATTCGGCAACCCGCCCGTGTTTCCCGTCGTCGACGAGGCCGCCGAGGCTGCCGCCGCGGCCGCCAAGGCTGCCGAGGCTGCCGACACGGCCAAGAACGCCGATCCCACCAAATTCGCGGCGCGGCTGATTTAGCACCCCGACCCCCGCCGCCGAGACCCGCAGCTCGCTCGGCGGCGAGCATCGCCGCCCGCTCGTCCACGCCGAGGGCGTGACAGAAGCACGCCTCCGCCTCCTCGGGTCGACGCCTGGCCAACGCGCACCGCCCGAGCGTCGCGGCGAGTGACGGGTCGGACGGGCAAACGCCTTTTCACCGGCGAAGTGAGCTTCCCCGAGTCCTCGCGCGCCTGCGTGAGTTTGGCAAACCTTTCGTCGTGATCATGCCGTATTCGACGCTGACCACGCGTTACTTCCGGGACCTGTTCCCAGACATCCAGGTCATCGTGCCTCGGCGGCGCATCCAGTTCAGGAAGCTGGTCGACGGCGTGGAGGTGCCGAGCGGGCGGTGCAGCTTCGACTGCCTTTATTTTTGTTGGCGACTCGGGTTGCTGAGGGACGTCGTGTTCTTGACGTGACGGCCGTTTCTACCCTCCCGTCCAAAATGAGACCAAAATGACCAGGTAGAAACAGCTTTCTACCTCCTAAAACACCACGGAACTTTGAGACGGGAGGGAGGAGGTAGAAAGGTAGAAAGCATAAGTTGTAAATTATGCCCAAAGTTTTGAAGCGCCCCTCGCGGACAGTCAGCGCAGAGAGGGGGTGCCATGAGGGAGAAGCCGCGCCCTCCGGTGCAGGTGTTCGCCTACGACGACACCCTCGGCCCCGAGGAAGGGCGCGAGCTGGAGTCGCTCCTCGCGTACTTCCCGGCGTCCGCGCCCGTCGGGTCGAAAGTGCGCGCGCTCTCTTTGGCCAGAGGCATCGTCCGGTTCGCGTCGCAGTTCGACGGTTCGGCAGGTGCCGAGGGTGCCGACACAGCTGCGCGGCGCGAGGACGCGAGGGTGGTGCGGACCAAGCGCGGGCGCCTCGCGTGTCTCCTCGCGACGCCGTCATCCAGAGCGGACGGCGACGCGTCACGTGGGTCCACATAGGGAGGAGGATCCCAGCTGTGGCTGTGCGTCTCGCTGGACGATTCGATCGCGGTCCAGTAGAAATTAATGAACGGCTTTACATTCTTATTAAATGAGGTCAATCCCTAAGAGAGGTACGACTCGAATCAACTCATTGTACTACTCGTAGGGAGACTGGCGACTCGACTTTCGAGGCGCCGGAACTGCCGAAACGTAGTCGTCGGATGGATGAATTCATCATCAGACGGCGGGAACCTTGTGGAGGATGTTCTCATACATCAGCCGCGTCTTGCGCTCCTTCTTTGCGGCCCAAATCGCGAATACGATCGCGGCCAGAGCGAGGAGTCCGAAGGTCACGCCGAGCGCGATGGCGAGCGAGTTGTCTTCCTCATCGTCGGCGGGCACCGGGTCGTAGCATCCCGCCGCGATCAACGACGGGGCGGAGTCGTGAAGGTGGCCTATGTCCACGCAGGTGATCGTGCCGATACCCTCGCCGTGGCCGAGCTTGGGGTAGGTGGCTTCGATGGCATTCTTGGTTTCTTCGTAGGTGTAAGTATCGAAGTCAAGGTCCCAGGCACGCTTGTACAACATCATCGCGGCGGCAGGGTCCACGGCATTGATGAACGGCAGAGCGGCGCTGGCGAACGCAAAGAGCTCGCCCACCTGCTTCGCGGACCTGCCGGCTTGGTCCTTGGTCTTGTAGAGGTAGCGCATAACGCCCTGGATGTAAGGGACGAGCATCTTCGTCGTGACTTTCTCCATGGTGATCTGGGGAAGAGCGCACTTCGTGGCCGAGTTGGAGGATTGAGCCTGGATGATCTCACGCTCGCCCTGCTGGAAGAGCGCGAAGATTTCTTCGTTCGCCTTGGAGTACCCAGAGAAGGCATTGCCGTCATTGTCAGCGGTGCAGGTGCCGAAGTTCTTGCATCGCTTGTCCGCGAGCATGAACTGTAGGTAGCACTTGTCGTCAGAGCAGGATTTGAGGCCGTTATTGCCGCCTTTGAGCTTTCCCTCCGCGGAGCCGGTGTAGAAAGCGACGGCTTCGTCCCAGGCGTGGACAGAATTGCCGCCTGCTGTGCCGTCGTTAGCGGTAAGTTGGCCGTCGATGCAGTCGTTGATGGCGTCCTGCATCTCCCATATGACGTAAGGGAAGATGTTCAGGTACACGATGCCCTTCTGGATCACCTCCTTCCGAAAGTCCATGCCCACGAGACCGAAGTTGAAAGTTGAGCCAGGGATCGTGTCCCCCTTGAAGGCGGCTTCGATGATGTCAAGGCCCCAAGTCGAGGCATCCAGGCCTTTGGATTGCCAGTAGGAGTTCATGGTGGAGATGAAGGGGTTGTTGGCGGCGGAGGTGCCAAAGGCCACCTTTGGATTACCTTTTTTGCTTCGCTTTGAGCCGATGCCGACAGCGAACCCGTCGCCGATGGAGCGAACAGCATCCGATTTGAGGGAATTCTTACCCTTATTCCAGATGCCGAAAGGGGTTTGGCACTCGGCAGTGCTGTTCGGCACGACGGGGTCGGATGTGTCGCTGTGAACACATGCAGTGTTCCAAGCAGCGGGATACATTTCAGTGGTCTTATCCCATTTGCAAAGGTTGTCGGCGCAGGCGTTGAGCACGCCGCCGTTGTTTTTAGGGAGGCCAGCCTGGATGTCCCTCACGTCGAGGTCGATCATGTTGTGTTTGTCCACATCAGACCCGGGCTCGTATCCGGCGATGTAGTTGTAGGTGGCTGTTACTGGATTCGCGAACGCGAGGATGAGTGCCGCGGCGATGTACGTTGTGCGCATTGTGTCGTCGTTGAAGGCGTCGAGGGTGCGGAAGATGTGTGTTTGGAAGTCGTCGAACCCCAACTTTTTGAGGGGGGAAACGGCTAAAGTAAATTGCAACCGACCAACAAATTTCTGGAATCTTCATACTGGATTACATACTTAATGAATGCCTCCGGCCGGACAATTCCTCCGGCGCGTGTGCCCTCCACGCGCTGGCGCGTGCCGTTTCAGACGACGAATCCGGTATTCCGCCTGCTCGAATGTATCGGGACGAGCGACGAGGCGCGCCTAAATCCTCGCGATGGATAAAAATTTCCCAAATTCGCCCCGGTGCGCAACGCACTTCGCCCCGCGGTTCCGGTCGAGCCGCCGAGCCGAACCCCGCGAGTCAAAAACTGTCTTGCCACGCCTTGGTGCTTCCCGGCGACGGCTGAACACACCTCAGAACGATCATCAACTTGAGTCCACGCGTCATCATGCCCGCGTACTTCCTCCATGTGTGGTCCATGTCGCATGCGTACACGCGAAAGGAGCAAAAATACAAGGATCCCGTCGGCGGTGTTGAGCACGGGTACAATACGATCCATGGGCAGAACTATCACCTCAATGGCGATCTTGTTTTACCTGTGGACGAGAAGATGCGACCCGGGAGGGTTTCGCGATGTACGTCCTCTCGTCGATCCTCGTCCTCCCGGTGGTCTTGGACACCCTGTACATACATTTCAGTCGCGTGATTCGCGACTTTCGACAGGCGCTGTACGAGACTGGCGCGCCGTCGCTCGAGTACACCGTTGGAACCTTTATCGAGAACATCTGTATGACGCCCATGTGGGCCTTATTCTTGTTGGTCCCGCAAATCGTCGGCAACGAGCAAGCACTCGACAAATGAAATGTTCGCCTCTGAAAGGGGTGCGATCAGGTCAGAACTGTCCTCAGCTAAGGGTGAGTACTTGTCGGATACTTGAGCACTCGCGTGAGTTTACTAAATTCGCACTGCTTGCAGGTACTCTCAGCGGCAAAGAAAGGGTCAATCAGCGCCCAACTCGCCCTGCTGCGAGAGAAAGCGGTGGGCCGGCGTATAGAAATATATTGGCACGTTGACAGGAAGTTTTATCCCGCGACTATTACTGCTTTCGACGACCAGAACTACTTACATCGAGTTGAACACGACGACGGTGATATAGAACCCGCAGTAAAGCTTTGGGAACTACGCATTAATCTTCTGGTGAGGACCACAATCCATAGATGTTTTTCTGAATTCATCCTGACACGAGCAACTTGGTGTGATCAGGTGCAAGATGACGAGAAAGAGGCACTTCAAGGTAACGCGTCGCAGACCATCACCACAGAAACACCTCGAGCACGTAAGCGCGCGGCAGGAGTGAAACGGTTTTGGCCGTTTGGATCCAAGTGATGCGCTCGCAAACAAAGCCAACATGACCAACTCCAACATTTGATGTCGCTGCTGCGGCAGTTGGCTATGCGAGTTTTCGATACACAAGCCAGAGTTCGTATTCAGAAGGACAGCTCAGCCTAAGTTCATGGTTCAGAAGGACCAGTGTAAGGAGTTCAAGCTGCCACAGATGCACGACGACGCTTGCGAGCTCGTGTTTTTCGTAGCTAGATCGCGATATTAGCGGTCTTCTAAAGGGGCGCAGATTGCTAAAAGAAATCGAGCAAAATAATGTGCCTTAATTTTATGGTAATACACGACGACTACATGACCCCCTTCTCCGCGTGGGAGGACGTGAGCGCCTACATCCCTCGCCACCTCACCCTCTGGGAAG
>JGI24539J26755_10001225_pt1 | contig 11898 bp, 10 predicted proteins | sample NorSeaMetagenome_2_FD_26755 | JGI IMG/M metagenome (IMG submission 26755) | reverse complement strand
GTGTAAGAAAAGAAAAAAGGGGTTAATTTAAATACTCTTTGATCTATTATATTAATAATATTGTTATTTTTACCCTTAATATTTTTTGCAAATTCTTTAGACAATAATGCAGGCGTTCTTAAATTTGTTCTCAAATGTTTACCCCAACTATCAGTAGTAAAATTTTCTAATTTATCATTTTCAAATAATGATGCATTATTTATTAAACAATCAAAATATTTTAGTTTTGATTTTGCATATTTGACTATCTTATTAACATCAATTTCTTTACTTAAATCTCCTTTAACTAAATAAATCTTAGTGCCATTTTTTTCTAATTCTTTTTTTAAACTTTCAGCCTTAGATTTTGATTTATTATAATGGATTAATATTTCTTTATTGGGACCTGATAATTTCTTTGCAATTGCTGCACCAATTCTAGTAGCACCTCCGGTAATTATTATCTTATTTGCTTCCATTTTTTCTTTCCTTTTTGTGCTCTTGTACCCGGCAAACCCATTGTTGATCTACCTTTTGGATAAATTTTATTTTTTGAACTATATTTTTTTACCTTCGGATTTAAAGTAATTTCTAGTTCTGATGCTTCAAGTTTTCTGATTTCATCCCTAATTTTAGCAGCTTCTTCAAATTCAAGGTTGGTTGCAGATTCTTTCATTCTCTTATTAAGAGCTTTTAGATGTTTTTTAAGATTACCACCAATATTCTCATCAGTCCCAACTTTTAAATAATCTTTCTCATAAACACTCTCAAGAACATCTCCAATTTCTTTTTTAATGCTGGTTGCATTAATGTTATGTTTTTTGTTATAAGTTACTTGAATAGCTCTTCGTCTATCTGTTTCTTTAATTGCATTTTTAATACTTTTTGTTTCTTTATCTGCATAAAGAATAACTCTACCTTCAAGATTTCTTGCAGCTCTTCCAATAGTTTGAACTAAAGAAGTTTCAGATCTTAAAAAACCTTCTTTATCAGCATCTAGAATTCCAACTAATGCACACTCAGGTATATCTAGCCCCTCTCTAAGTAAGTTAATTCCAACCAAAACATCAAAGACACCTAATCTTAAGTCTCTCATGATCTCAATTCGCTCTAAAGTGTCGATATCAGAGTGCATATATCTAACTTTAATACCGTTTTCGTGAAGATATTCTGTTAGATCTTCAGCCATCTTTTTTGTTAAAGTAGTAACTAATACTCTAAAATTATTGTTTATTACTTTTACACATTCATGCATTAAATCATCTACTTGGTTTTTAGCAGGCCTTATTTCGACCGGAGGATCAATTAATCCTGTAGGTCTAATTATTTGCTCCACAAACTTATTTTTGGTTTGTTTTAGCTCCCAAGGGCCAGGTGTTGCTGACACAAACACAGTTTGAGTTCTCATTGCATCCCACTCTTCAAATTTAAGAGGTCTGTTATCCATACAAGAGGGTAGTCGAAATCCATATTCTGCAAGATTACTTTTTCTAGATCTATCTCCTTTATACATCCCGTTTAACTGTGGAACTGTTACGTGGCATTCATCAACAAAAATTAAAGTATTATCTGGAAAATATTCAAATAGAGTAGGAGGTGGTTCTCCAGGCTTTCTCCCTGATAAAAATCTTGAGTAATTTTCAATTCCAGCACAAGATCCAGTAGCTTCAATCATTTCTAAATCAAATTTAGTTCTTTCTTCTAATCGTTGTGCTTCAAGTAATTTATTTTGTTCTTTAAATTTCTTTAAAGTTGCTTCTAACTCTCTTTTAATTTTAATTATTGCCTGTTCAATTGTTGGCTTTGGAGTGATGTAGTGACTATTTGCATAAACCTTTATCACATCAAGTTCATTTACCAAATCTCCTGTTAGTGGATCAAATTCTTCAATTTTTTCTAACTTGTCTCCAAATAAACTTAGTCTCCATGCACGATCTTCTAAGTGAGATGGAAAAATTTCAAGATACTCTCCTCTAGCTCTGAAGGTTCCTCTATAAAAATTTTGATCGTTTCTTTTATATTGAAGTGCGACTAAAGACTTAATTAATTCTTCTCTATTGTAATCATAGTTGGTCTTTAAACTTAAAGTCATTTTACTATAAGCTTCAACTGAACCTAGTCCATAAATACAAGAAACACTGGAAACAATAATTACATCATCACGTTCAAGAAGTGACCTTGTTGCCGAGTGACGCATTCGGTCAATTTGTTCATTAATCGAGGCTTCTTTTTCAATGTAGGTATCAGAACGTGGGACGTACGCTTCTGGTGTGTAATAATCATAGTAAGAGACAAAATATTCAACTGCATTATCTGGAAAAAAAGATTTCATTTCTCCATATAGTTGAGCAGCAAGAGTCTTATTTGGTGCAAGGATTAATGCTGGTCTATTTGTTTTTTCAATAACTTTAGCCATTGTAAAAGTTTTTCCAGAGCCAGTAACACCAAGCAAAACTTGGCTCAGTTGGTCCTTATTAGCACCATTAACCAATTGCTTTATAGCCTCTGGTTGATCTCCAGCTGGTTTAAAATCAGTTTTCATCTGAAATTTTTTTCCACCCTCGAGTTTAGGGCTTATGGCAGGATTTTTATTCTGCACAGCTGTAATTAGATCTTGATAAGTATTCTGCATTATTTATAAAACTAATTGATTAATTTTATATTTCAATGAGCATAATATCAGACAGTTTAAAAAGAATTAAACCATCACCCACAATTGCTGTTACCCAAAAAGCAAGAGAATTAAGAGCTGCTGGCAAAGATGTGATCGGTCTTGGAGCTGGAGAGCCTGATTTTGATACTCCAGATAATATCAAGAATGCTGCTATTAAAGCTATTAAAAGTGGAGATACTAAATATACAGCAGTTGATGGAACTCCCTCTTTAAAAAAAGCTATCATCGCGAAGTTTAAAAGAGAAAATAAATTAAGTTACTCAACTGATCAAATAACAGTTGGAACTGGTGGTAAGCAAGTTCTCTATAACGCCTTTATGGCAACTTTGAACAAAGGTGATGAAGTAATAATTCCAGCACCTTTTTGGGTATCGTATCCTGATATGGTTTTGTTAGCAGGAGGTAAGCCAAAAATAGTTAAATGCACTGAACAAGAGGGGTTTAAGCTTACACCTTCTAAATTAAAAAAAGTTATTACAAAAAAAACGAAATGGTTAATTTTAAACTCTCCTTCAAATCCAACAGGTGCAGGTTATACTAAAAAAGAAATTGAAGAATTGGCAAAAGTTTTAATTAAAAATAAAAAAGTTCATATTTTGAGTGATGATATTTATGAGCATATTAAATATGATAATTTTAATTTTTATACAATCGCACAAAATTCTAAATTAAAAGATAGAACCCTTACATGAATGGTGTTAGTAAATCTTACGCTATGACTGGATGGAGAATAGGATATGCAGCAGGTCCAAAAGATATAATTAAAGCGATTGGTAAAATTCAATCGCAATCTACCTCTAATCCATCATCAATAAGTCAAGCAGCAGCTGTTGAAGCTTTAAATGGAAATCAAGGCTTCATTCAAAAGAGATCAAAAGCTTTTAAAGAAAGAAGAGATTTTGTTGTTAAAAGTTTAAATAATATTAAAGGAATTACTTGTTTAACTCCTAATGGTGCTTTCTATGTTTTTCCAAGCTGCAAAGGACTTCTAAATAAAAAAACAAAATTAAAAACAGATACTGATTTTGTTCAAAAGTTATTAGAAAAATCAAATGTTGCAGTAGTGCAAGGTTCTGCATTTGGTTTAGATGGATATTTTAGAATTTCTTATGCTACATCAATGCAAAATTTAAAAAAAGCAATGGAAAGAATTAAATCTTTTTGTGAAAGTTTATCTTAAGAGGTGAAAACAGCCTTATTATTTGGTGCATCAGGGTTAGTTGGAAGCCATCTCCTTAATCAATTAATAAAGGATACTAATTATTCTAAGATAAAATTATTTGTTCGTTCAGTTACTGAAATTATTGATCCAAAAGTAGAAATTATAAAGATTGATTTTAACAATCTTCAAAATCACAAGGAAGATGTCAAAGGAGACGACTGCTTCTTTTGTATTGGCACAACAAAAAAAAATTCATCCGATAAAGATGAATATAGAAGGGTTGAACTTGATATTCCTAAAGAAATTGCAAAAATTGCAAAATTAAATTTGGTTAATTCATTTATTTTTGTATCTGCAATATATGCTAATCCCAATAGCTCAGGGGACTATGTAAGATTTAAAGGGTTAGTTGAAGAAGAGTTGAAAAGACTTAATTTTCCAAAATTAGCGTTAATGAGACCTTCCTTTTTAATGGGAGATAGAAAGGAAAAAAGAGTAGGCGAAAAAATAGGAATTTTTGTATTTAAACTATTATCACCTTTGCTTTTAGGACCTATAAAGAAAATGAGACCAATTCATTCAGAAACAGTTGCCAAAGCTATGATCAAAGCTGCAAATGAAAATTTAGAAAAAAATATTTTCGAGTCTAACGAAATCGCAGAACTATTTTAAACTAAACCTAATCTTACAACAGATTTAGCAGTTTCAGATATACAGCCTTTTGCAGGATTAAATTTTAATCCCAATAAATCTTCAGCATAACTCGTGTCAGTTTGCATTACAATTTCAAGGTCTGGAATCATTGTTTTAGCACTTGAATCTAAATAACTAAATAATTTAACCATAAAATTTGGTAGTTCTTTTTTAGGAAGTTTTTTTGCATACTCTGGCATTGCTTCAGCCATTATTTGAGATAACTCAATTAGTTTTTTTACTTCTTTGCCAACAATCAATCTCCTTCCACCAACTTTAGTATTTCCAATGCAGGCAACATGCGCTTTTGCTATATCTTTTACATCTGAAATTAAAACTCCCCACTTAGGTGCTGCTGGAAATTTGCCTTTTAGAAACTGCCTTACATATTCAATTGAAGTTCCTCCTTTTTTATCTAGTGCGTCACCAAAAACTCCTCCAGGACAGATAGTAGTAAACTTTTTCTTTAATCCCTTGCTCTCCATGAGTTCCCAAGCAAGTCTTTCCGCTTTTGTTTTTGATAAAAAGTAGTCTGTCACTCCCTTAGTCCAATTTTCATCTGTCCAATCATTTTCTCCAAATGTATAAGGGTTACTTCTGTTTGGTTTTCTAAACATCGCAACAATCGAAGAAGTCTTAATTATCTGTTCTACATTTGCATTCACACCAGCATTTATAACTCTCAAGGTCCCATCAACAGCAGGTGCTAATAAACTATCTCTATTATTTGAAACTTTGTAAGGGAATGGAGATGCTAGATGCATTATATATTTACAACCTTGAGCTGCTTCATTCCAACCATCATCTTTCAAAAGATCTAATTCAACAAATGATAAATTATCTATTGGAGCGTGCTTACTTATAGTTTCTTTTGTTTGTTCAATTAAAGTATTATTCCTAACTGTACCTAAAACTTCATAACCAGCATTTAATAATTCTATTGCAGTATGTTTTGCAATCCATCCACTTATTCCTGTTAGTAGTACTTTATCTGTCATTTTATTGTGCCTCTCTATTAATTGTTTTAGCTAGATCTGTTTTTTTTATCCATGATTTGGGAATTGAATTAACACCTTTTAAAGCGGCAAAATAAGCTCCAATGAAATTAACTCTAGAACAATTACAACCACCAGCCTTAATTGTTCTCAAAATTGCATTTTTATAATTTGTTGAATTAATAATTGAGTGTATTGAGCTATTAAAAGTCCCAGGATAGCTGCACGCCATTCCTAATTTTTTAACCACTTTTGCGTGAGGTTTTGATTTTAATTTTTTTACTTTCTTAATGTCGTCAACAACACTCTTAAAGTATGAAACTTTTTTAAACTTTTTTAAAAATTCATTTATGGGATCTTTCGCACCTTTTAGAGCTAAATCTATTAGGTGAAACTTAGCTAAAGCATACTTAAGGCTTATCTTAGAAACAGTAACAATTGAGATAATTTTTTTTAAACTATTAAAATCATAACCATATAAAAAATAGGGTAGAGCAGCACAGTAGCCATCAGACTCGTTTACTTTAGCACCACCTGTTAATTTCTTCTTAGCTTTAATATTTTTAACTGTTTCGATGATATTTTGATGTATCCAAGGCCCTTTAATTATGCCTCGCCAATCTTTAACTTTTCTATATTTGGCCCTTAGATTAAGGTTCTTCCAATACACACTTCCTGGACCAAAGTTTTTGGTAATATTTTTTTTAAATCTTTCTTCTATATTTTCATGTCCTTCAACCAATGTTTTAAACATGACTTGGCCAACTTCATTATAGCCTGAAACTTTTCCAGTTTTGATATTGTAAAAAGGACTTTTGTTTTTTGTTAAAAAAGTAAAATCTTTCTTTCCTTTAATATAAGTTAGTAGTTTCTTTTGATTATAAACCCAGTGTAATGGTCTAGCTGCAGCATCTGCAACAGTTGCTCCCAAGAACACATGTAAATTATTTTTCACTTTAATTAGTGTGATAAATGTTTTTCAGCTTCAAGTGCCGCCATACAGCCCATCCCAGCAGCTGTTACAGCTTGTCTAAAAGTTTTATCTTTAACATCGCCTGCAGCATAAACTCCAGGAATATTAGTTTCTGTAGAATCTGGTTTAGTGATTAAATAACCTTCTTTATCCATATCTAATTGTTCTTTAAATAAAGCTGTTGCTGGGTCATGACCAATTGCAATAAATAAACCATCAATTTTCATTTCTTCGACATTATTAGTCTTTAGATTTTTAACTTTGATACCTGTAACATTTTTAGGTTCACCGTCACCAATAACTTCATCAACAGCACTATCCCAAATAATTTCAATTTTTTTATTTTCCATTAATTTCTTTTGAAGTAATTTTTCAGCTCTTAACTCATCTCTTCTATGAATTAGTTTTACCTTAGATGCAAATTTTGTAAGAAACATAGCTTCTTCAACAGCAGCGTTTCCACCACCAACAACTGCTACAACTTTTTCTTTAAAGAAAAAACCATCACATGTTGCACAAGCTGAAACACCAAAGCCTCTAAATTTTTGTTCAGATTCTAAATTTAACCATCTTGCCTGAGCACCTGTAGAAATTATAATGCTATCTGCAGTATACTTTTGTCCACTATCGCCAACTGCTTCAAACGGTGTAGATTTTAAATTCACTGAACTGATATGATCTTCAATCATTTCTGTTCCAACAGCTTTAGCCTGATCTTTCATTTGATCCATTAGCCATGGGCCTTGAATTACATCAGCAAAACCAGGATAATTTTCTACATCTGTTGTTGTAGTTAATTGTCCACCGGGTGCAGAACCATAGACCAAAACAGGATTTAACATTGCTCGTGCCGCATAAACAGCAGCAGTATATCCAGCAGGACCAGATCCAATTATTAACACTTTTGTGTGTTTAGTTGGATTATCACTCATACAAAAGTTATATAAGGATAAATGGCAAAATTAAAAGGGATATTATTGACCGAGGGTATGCACGGCATGATTAGCCAGGTAGAAGGTTTGGCTAAAGCTTTAGATATAGATTTCACACACCACACAGTTGAACTAAATAATTTTTGGAAAGTGTTTCCTCCAAAAATGACACTTATTTCACAAAGTGTTTATAAAAAAATTGATCATTCAGACTTTGACGTGATTATTTCTTGTGGAAGAAAGAGTGTTATCCCATCTATTCATTTAAAGAGCAACTCAAATAAGAAAGTTTTTAATATTCATATTCAAGATCCAAAAGTAGATTTAAAGCATTTTGATTTTATTGTTGCTCCAGAACATGATGCAATACAAGGTCAAAATATTATTAATACGAAAGGTGCAATTCATTATCTTACAGAAAATGAAATTAGTGAGAATAAAGATTATTTAAGTTCATTTATTAAAAAAGATGAAAGAAAAATCTTTACTTTAATAATGGGTGGACCAACAAAATATTATGATTATTCAACAAAGAATATGAAAAATATTTTTGAACTATTAAATGAATTAATAAAAAAATATAATTTTCAACTAGTAGTAGTTCCATCAATGAGAACTCCAGTTAATACTATTCATTATGCTAAAGAGTATTTTGGTAACAATCATACGGTTATAATGAATGTTGATAAAAAAGCATATCTATCAGCCTTGGCACTCTCTGAAAAAATTATTGTTACATGCGACTCAAGCTCCATGATATCAGAAGCAGCCTTAACTGGAAAACCAATTTATATAGCTAGCATTTTACCAAAAAAAAATGACAAAAGATTTCAAAGATTTAGAAATTTATTTAGAGAATTAAATATTACTAGAAATTTGGGTGAAGAAGTGGAAAATTGGAACTATGAAAAGTTAGATGAAACGAATAGAGTGGCTAAAATTATAAAACAAAAAATAAATTCTTAATGTTATTTTTAAATTCAATTCAAAATCAATCAAAAAAACACGAATTCCCTTTTGATCATTGGGAGTATAATAATGCTCTTACGGACGGTTCTATTGATGAAATTATTAAAGCAGATATTCCAGATGTTAGTAAACATAATTTAGATTATGACGGAACTCGAGCAATTGATGGTGGTGCAGCTGAATTTAGAGAGGGGATAGCCTCAGGTGGTGAGGCAATAAAATTTAGATGCTTTGTAACAAAAGAAAATGCATCACAATTTCCAAACTTGGTAAAATTTATTAATGAACTACAATCTAAAGAAGTTCATGAAACTATCTCAAAAATGATAGATAAAGATTTATCAAACTCATATGTTAGGGTTGAAGTTATNTGTGACCGTGAAGGTTTTTGGTTAAAACCCCATTGTGATATTAAAGAAAAACTAATGTCGGGCTTAATATTTGTTAATAATACCAACGAGTCTGAGGACTTAGGNACAGATTTTTATAATGAAAAATTAGAAAAAGTTAAAACAGTTCCTTANAAAAATAATTANGGATANATGTTNACTAGTGGNCCNAATACNTGGCATGGAATGGAAAAGAAGACGATAGTTAAAGAAAGACGNTGCATACAGGTAAATTATGTCACTTTTNCTACAGATTGGAAAGTAAAGTAACTTTTTAGTCTTAATCAAATGTATCTAATGATCTCAATAGATGTTAGAATTCATTTTTAAATACTGCCAGACAAAATCAATATTCTCTACTTAGGCAATAATTTTTAGAAATAAATTAATTAAGATAATTCATTATTTGNAAGCAAATAATGGAAGAAATTTATTATGATTATAAAAAACATAACTGAGCAGACGGTACCATTGGTAGCAAGAATTATACCTTTAAAGAAANATAATATTTTTAGTATTAANATCAATAAATCAATCGAGATAGTCATCGTTCCTAATCTNGGGGTAAAAAATTCCCATCAAGCAAATGTTGGTATTATTTTAGAAGAGAAGAAAATATTAAAAATTTTATCTAAAAGATATAAAAGTGTTTCAATAACTACAATTAATTCAGAAAGAGATTTAGAAAAATTAATAATTAGGAAGCCTGATTTAGTTTTTTCTGGTGTTAAGTATTTCTTATTTAAGAATAAAAAGATTTGGCTCAATGATTGTCTAGATAGATATGAAATTCCTTATATTGCCTCAAATGTTGCTGCTCTAAATAATGAAAGTGATAAAAATAGAGCTAAAAAGATTATGCAAATAGCAAAAATTAAGACTGCTGATTTTTTTATTACAAATCCTGGCGAATATTTAACTAAAAACTCAATCCCAATAAAATTTCCTCTTTTTGTAAAACCAGTGAAAGGTGGAGATAGCATAGGAGTGGATAAAAATTCAATTGTTCTTAATTTTAAAAGTTTTGTNGCAAAAGTGTTAGATATTAAAACTAAACAGAATTCATCATCATTAGTAGAAAGTTACTTATCTGGAAAAGAATATAGTGTTGGTATATTTGAAGATAATACTGATGGTAGTTTAAGAGCCATGCCTATTGAAATTATAGTTAATAAAAATGTTAATGGTCATTGTATTTTAGATTTTAATGTAAAGAAAAATGATGAAGAAAAAGTAATTCCAGTCACTGATATTAAAGTTTTTAATAAACTTTCTAAAATAGCAAAGGACTCCTTTAGAGCTTTAGGAGGTAAATCATTAGGAAGAATTGATATTAAAATGGATAGTCTTGGTGTTCCCCATTTTATTGAAGCAAATTTAATGCCTGGACTTTTGAGAGGTTATTTTTTTAGATCTTGTAAAATTAATCTTGATATGAGTTATGATGATATGATTTTTAGTATTGCAAATACTGGATTATCTTCGCATTAAATATCTTGAAGGGAAGCCACTTCTAATTTTTAGTTTTTACTGATTGAAAGGTTAAATAATTTTTATTTTATCACCTANATATATTTTTCCATCATTTATTATNTGACATCTTATACCGCCTTTTCTTAAAAATTCTTTTATTACATCATTTCTATTTAATTTTTCTGAAAGATGTCGACAAGGTCTACATAAATCAATTACTTCTAATTCAATAGATCCTATCTTAATTCTTTTTTCCACAAGATCATTTAATTTTATCCCTTTGGTAATAATATTTCTTCTGAAATTTAAGTAAGGAATGTTTGATTTATACTTTAAATTATATTCATCGATATTCTCACTTTCAATAATTGATAACTGATTAAAAGGGTCATTATAATCTCTGAAGTGTCTATCACCAACGATGCCTTTGTCAGCAATCAAACTTATTTCATTTACCTCAATAATCTCTTGATTATGATTTTTAGTAACTCCAATTTTTATTACCTCAGACATTCTAAATATCTTGAAGAGAGGTAACTTCTAATTTTTTAGTCTTTAGTGATTTAATTGCTTGCAAACATGCTTGTGCTGTAGACATGTTCGTACAATAAGGAACTTTATTTTTTAGTGTTGCTCTTCTAAGTGCTATTGCATCATTTAGTCTGTGTTCAGAGTTTCCCCCACCAGTATTAATAACTAGACCAATTTTTTTTGAGTCCAAAACATCAACTATATGTGGAGATCCACTACTTACTTTATTTATTACTCTACATTTNATTTTATGTTTTCTAAAGTATTCTGCAGTTCCTCTAGTAGCNCACAATGTAAAATCTAATTTAATAAGATCTTTTGCTAAATCAATTCCCTCATCTTTATGAGAGTCTTTTAGCGAGACAAATGCTAGCCCTTCTTTTGGTAATGAGTTAGCAGCAGCTATTTGGCTTTTAGCAAAAGCCATGCCAAAATCTTTATCAAATCCCATTACTTCTCCNGTAGATTTCATTTCTGGTCCTAAAAGTAGATCACTGTTTGGAAATTTATTAAAAGGAAATACTGCTTCTTTAACTGCATACATTCCTTTGGATTTATCTTTTAAGTTAAATTTAGATAATTTTTCACCAGCCATCACACGTGATGCAATTTTAGCTAGAGGTAAACCTTTTGCTTTTGATACAAATGGTACTGTTCTACTTGCTCTAGGGTTTACTTCGATTACATAAATTTCATCCTTCTTAATTGCAAATTGAATATTCATGAACCCTTTAACTTTTAAAGCTAAAGCTAATTTNTTAGTTTGATTTTCNATTTCTTTAATNAANTATGGCTTTATTGATATCGGAGGTAAACTACATGCTGAGTCTCCTGAGTGAATTCCAGCTTCCTCAATATGCTGCATAATGCCTGCAACAAATACTTGTTTTCCATCAGATATCGCATCAACATCAACTTCCATTGCATGGTTAATGAATTTATCAATTAGAATTGGATTTTCTTCTGCTGCTTTAAATGCTTCTTCAACAAAATTTTTAAGTTGACTTTTTTCATGAACAATTTCCATTGCTCTTCCACCCAAAACATAAGAAGGTCTAACCATTACTGGTAAGCCAATTCTTTCTGTTATCTGGATAGCTTGCTTGAATGTTTTTGCAATTCCACTTT
>JGI24539J26755_10001224_pt1 | contig 11898 bp, 9 predicted proteins | sample NorSeaMetagenome_2_FD_26755 | JGI IMG/M metagenome (IMG submission 26755) | reverse complement strand
GAGCAAAGGACTGAAAATCCTTGTGTCCCTGGTTCGATTCCTGGAGGTACCACAAAATTATCCCGTAACTCATTTATAAACAATGATTTACGGGTTTTTTGGTTTTTAGGGTTGCTCCAAAGGTTGCTCGAGAGGTATAAAAAGATAATTGTAAACTGGTTATATTGTGTTCTAAAAGTTAAGTTATTAATGACTTAAGTAACGTATGAAACAACGAATTAAACATTGTGCTATTTGTAAAGTCGATTTCTCTATGATGTACCGAGTGCAATATAAAAACCCAAAAGAATGGGTGTTTGTCTGTAAAAAGTGTTTAACAGATGTTAAAAAAGACAATCCTAACTATACATATGGAGGTACTTGGAAGCGATAGAAGACAAAACATTATAATAGTTTTTAACTTTTCATCTAACTATAAATTTCTTAATTATTGAAATTCTCCTTTGAATAATAAAGAAAATCATTCAAAACAATAATTTAAAATATCGAAAGCAGTTTCTGCCATCAGATTTCCTTTATTGTCTAGTAAAGGATTAATCTCTGTAAACTCGATACACACCACTTTTTCAGTTTTTAGAAATTCAGTAATTATACTTTTCACTTCAATTGGATTAAAACCAAATGAAACAGGAGTTCCTGTGCCTCTTGAAACAAAATCGCAATCTAAACTATCCACATCAAAGGTGATATAAATAGCATCACAATCTTGTAGTCTATGAATTGCTTCTTGAACACATTTAATAAGTCCTCTAAACCTAATTTCTGAAACCGTATAGTTTTTTATGCCTTTGTTTTCAATCAAAAAATCTTCTGGTGTTTCTGTATCTCTAACCCCAAAGAAAATTAAATGGTCTGGTAGAAATTTTGGCTTATTTGTACCAATATTTTTGAGTTTATTCCACGAGTTAAATGTAGCGGCATCTAACTCATTTATTTTCATCTTGATGTTATCTTCTTGCAACCCTGCTGCTAACGGCATTCCATGTATATTACCAGATGGCGATGTATAAGGAGAGTGTAAATCTGCATGTGCGTCTATCCAAATAACTCCCAATTTCGCCCTTGGGTTTGCCGCTTTTACTCCTGAAATAGTTCCTAAAGCTGAGGAATGGTCGCCAGATAATACCAAAGGAAATTCGTTATTTGATAGTGCTTCTTGCACTGTATTTGAAACCCGCGTACATTGTTCAACGACAAAACCAATTCGTTTTGCAAAAGAGTGATTTACTTTATTGTAAATGGTTTCATTATGTGTTTTCACATCTACTGATGGCCATGTATTAAAAAAACTATTTTCTAAATTTATGGCTGCAATTTCCATTGCATCAATTCCCATATCTGCACCTCTTGTTCCTGCACCGATGTCAGAACGATTTTTGATGATTCTAATGTTTTTCATTTCTAATTTCTTTTCGCTTTAAAAATAAATAGATACTACCTCCTAACAGAAAAGAATCTAAAAAGTAAGCCTGTGTCAACTGAAACACTTCTAAATATGTAAAAACAGTAATAACTGAGCTTATACCCCAACTAATTAAAGCGAATGATTCCCATTCTTTAATTTCATTCAAATTATAATTTTGCTTTCTCACCCAAAAAAAGTTGATGATATATATCGCAGAAATTGAAGGCGCGAAAATCCCTAAAAAACTTAAAAAATCGAAAAGGTAATTAGAGAAACCAAATAAGGCTACAATTGTACCTATAGCTCCTGTGAATATTGCTATTTTTTTAAACGTCCAATCTTTTTTTATGGTTGAAAATGTTAAAATGGCAGAATATAAGTTTGAGGCATTACCTACCCAGGAAGAAACAAACAAAAGGATAAAAGCTGGTAGTACTAAATCTAAGCTTTCCATCACTTTAATAATGTCTACTTGTCCCGATTGAATTGAAGGAATTGCACTAAATAACAAAGTTAGTGGAAATCCAATAGTGATGCCTAAAACAGCAATTAAACTATGTTTGTCATTATAAATAAAACGGGAGAAATCTGCCATTAACACAGGGAATAATATAGAAGAACCAACTAAAATAGAAACAGCTTCAAAAAGGGTCATCGTTGGAGTTTTTGGTACAAAATTGAGAATCTCCTGAAAAGTAGTTTCAGCAATGGCCTTACAAACTACATATCCTAAAAAAAATGTTAATATAGGCACCGCGTAATTTGCCAGTCTTTCCAAACTTTTGATTCCGAAAATAGTAGTAATAATAATTAATGCGCTCACAGTTATAATAATTGGCCATGCTACTAGATTGATTTGCAAAGTTTGAAATGCAGTATCTTTTACAGCTATGGCTAATAATTCTAAAGATACTGAAAACCAACCCAATAAAGTGATTCCAAAAATTGCATTCATAATTTTAGCTCCTTGTATTCCAAAGCTAAAATGCATAATCATATAGGTTGATAATCGAGATCTATTTCCAATTATTGTGGTTGCCATACACATTAACGTAAGTATTATAGTAGAAACACCAAAAGCCCATAAAGCTTTTTTAAAACCAACTGCTAGCGCAATTTCGGATCCTAAAAACAAAATAGGTAATGTTAATCCTGTTCCTGCAATTAATACAGCGATAAGCCAACCAGAAGTAAAGTCTTTTGGTTGTACTTTAGTAGTAGTATATTGATTGTCTTCAGCCATAATTTATGGTTATAACTCTTTTAAAAGTATCGTTAAAAATTTCCAGAATTTTTGTGTAGAGCTTATTTGTAAACGTTCTTCAGGTGAATGTGCTCCTAATATATTTGGTCCAAAAGAAATCATTTCCATATTTGGATACATTTCTGAAATGATACCACATTCTAACCCTGCATGAATTGATTTTACTGCTGGGGCAACTCCATTAATTTCTTGATAGCATTTTTTTGCAACGCTAAGTAGTTTGCTTTTAGGGTTTGGTTCCCAACCAGGATAAGGCCCTATTTCTTCGGTTTTACCATTTGGAAAGCTCTCTCTTATTTTTTGAACAACCACATCACGTTCTGCATCAACAGAACTTCTTGTATGGCAAGCAATGCTAAATGTCCCATTTTGTAATTTTATCTTTGCAATACTGTTGGATGTTTGTACTAAATCATCTAGACCTTCAGTCATAGAAAAAACACCATTTGGCATTGTTTGAATTCCTTTTAAAAGTTGTTTTAAAAAAATTTCATCTACAACAGAAAATATCCCTTTAACAGGCGAACATTTTATATTTAGGTTTTTATCAGTTGTTTGATGTTTCGTTTTAATATTTGAAATAATATTTTCATTACATTTTTCAAAATCGGTGAAATCAGTTTTTCTAATGGCAATGGTACTATTTAGATCTCTTGGTATTACATTTGTTAATGTTCCTGCTAAAATCTCACAAACTTTAACATCAACTTTATTTTTTAATTCTAGTACATAATTAGCAAAAATTCTGATTGCATTTCCTAGATTTAAATGAATATCTACACCAGAATGTCCTCCAGACAACCCAGAAACACTAATTTCATAGTATTGAAAATCGTTATTTACTATTTCGAGATTGTAGTTTCCAGTAATTTCAACATCTACTCCACCTGCACAACCAATAGTAATTTCGTCATCTTCTTCAGAATCTAAATTTAAAAGAATTTTTCCTTTTAATTGATTTTTTGTTAATGCCATAGCTCCTGTCATTCCCATTTCTTCGTCAATGGTAAACAACCCTTCTATTGGAGGATGTGATATATTATTAGCAGAAAGTACCGCCATAATTGCTGCAACACCAATACCATTATCTGCTCCTAAAGTTGTTTCTTTTGCCTTTACCCAATCATTATCAATAAACATCTCAATACCCTGTGTCTCAAAATCAAAATTAGAAGTCACTGTTTTTTGATGTACCATATCTAAATGACCTTGTAAAACTACAGCACTATCATTTTCTCTTCCATAAGTTCCTGGTTTTTTTATGATCACATTTCCAGTAGCATCTACAATTGTTTCAAGGTTTAAAGATTCGCCAAAAGCAATCATATATTTTATGATTTGTTCCTCTTTTGTAGAAGCTCTAGGAATTGCATTTATAGCTTCAAAGTGTTTCCAAATACCGTTGGGTTTTAATGCACTAATTCTCATATTACACCATTTATTTAAGGATTCTTTTTAGGACTAAATAGGCTATAAATGCGACAATAAACGAATCGAAAAACGAAATAGATGTTAAATTGATATAGTTGTAATTCGCTAGATACGCTACTACACAACTTAAAATCCAACTTATAATAGCTGAAATTCCAAAATCTGGAAGTGTATCAAAATCATTTAAGTCATATTTTTGTTTCTTTATAAAGAAGAAATCTGCTATAAAAATTGCTGAAATTGGTGGTATAAAAACACTTAAAATACTTAACAAATCTATAAAATGAGTTGCAATTCCAATAACGGCAATTAACGTACCAATAGCACTTGCAATAATTCCAAGTGTCGCTATTTTTTGTTTCCTAAAAATGGTAGACAATATTAATTGTGTTGAATATAAATTTGATGTGTTTGTAGTCCAAGTAGAAAAAACCAAGATAATAAACGCTGGAATTGTTAAACTTAAACTTATCATTATTTTCATAATATCTATTTCACCAGTCATTAAACTTGGTATTGCTCCCGCTAAAAGTATAATTGGGAAACCAATAACTAATGCCAAAACAGAAATTAAACTATCCTTATCTGTACGAGCAAATCTTGAAAAATCTGGCATTAAAACTGGTGTTAAAATAGTCAAACCAACGATTGCAGAAATAGCTTCAGTAATAGACAAACTAGCATTTCCTTTAATGTTTAGTATACTTTCTATACTTTGAGAATCGATAGTACTATACAATACATAAATTAAGAATACAATCAATAATGGTACTGTCAACACAGAGAAACGTTCTACTATTTTAAAGCCAAAAATTGCAGTTATAGTCATTAAAATACTACCACCAATAATACTAATTGAAATAGGTACATTTATACCTAATAAATGTTTAAAAGAATCTGTTAGTGCCTCGCCAAATATTTCAACAGTAACAGCATACCACCCTAAAAGGGTAATGCCTATTAAGCAATTGATAAATAATGTTCCTTTTTTTCCAAAGGAAAAATGCAACAACATATAGGTTGATAATCGTGTTCTATTCCCAATGATTGCTGTGATGCCACACAATATGCCCAAAACTAGATTTACAAGAATAAATACCCATAAAGATTTTGATAAACCGATGGCTTGCGCTACTTCTCCTCCAACATAAAATGTGGGAAGTGTTACGCCAATACCAACAATAATAGCTGCGATGTTTATACCGTGAACCGTTTTGTTTTCTGGAACTTTTGTTCTTGTATAATCATTTATTTCTTGCTTGTTGTTGGCCTCCATTTTTCTTAGTTTCCTATTAATTTGTAAGCTAATGATTTTAAATCGGGATGACAAACTTGTCCATCATCTACAATTTGAATAGCATCTAAAAAGATACTTACCCTACCAACAATCCCATCGAAATGAGATTTAGCCACTTGTCCAAAAGGAGGCATGTCCATAGGACTTGTATGTCCAAAACCAAAATCTGCACCTCCCCAAATACGTTCATCTTCAACTACTTCTCCACACATTTTATGTACATTTGGATTAAATCCAAACATATTATGAGATATTTTATACATATTTGGATCATTAAAAGAAGCTAAATATTTTTTGAAATTTTCTGCTTCAATTCCACCAACTACATCATCAATTCTGCCATCTTTCATTATAAACTCTACATGATTTTCTGTACCATATACTTTAGCATTCATTAATAAATCGAAAACGATATTTCCGCTCATACTTTCTAATTTTGGCACCAAATTAACATACCCTGGAGCTGTACCAAATAGCGGTTTAGAGTAATCGCCACTATCTATATCAAAAGCGTAATTTAAATCGGTCTCATAAGATACATTTGTACCATTTGTACTGGTAATCTTAATGAGTTTAGATTTCATTGCCATTTTTTTAACTTTGACAAGAAATTGTTCTAAAGTACTAATATCAAAGCCTACAAATGTTCTCATTAAAGATTGGATAGAACTATCTGCAATTATTAAATATCTTAATTTTTTGTTTTTAGCCATTGCAGTCTCCCAAATATGAGAATATAGAATTATTGTAGACTGTAATTCTATCCAAACATCTACCTTACAAAGTGCTGCTGTTAAAGCTTTTGCGGGCCAATCGTTAATTCCTGCTTGTCCATCTTGTGAAGCTTTTGGTGTCCACATTATTAAGGGCAACCCCCCAACAGCATGAGCTGCAGCTGCCAAGGCATCTGCAAAATCTCTATCAGAACCTGAATCACCGGTAATCGCTACAATTTCTCCAGGTTTCACCTTAAACATCTCTTCTATCATTACTCTTGCGACTTTTGTTCGCTCTAAGAAATAATCTGCCATTTTTTTGTTTTTTAGATTTAAAAAAAAGGGAATATCAATTATTCCCTTTTTGAATGATTATTTATTAACCAAATAATTAAAAGTTTACTGTAAAAGTTGTTCCAACTGTTGCAGGTGTTCCTCTCCAACCAAAACCAAAGTCTGAATATTCTAAATAATATTGCTGATCTAAAATATTTCTCGCCCAAAGAGATACTTTTATTTTCTTGTGTGTAAATGTTGCTTTGGCATCTAATAACTGATAAGCGTCAGAAGTTAAGCTACTATCATTTGAATCTGTCCAATAGATTTTACCTGTTCCGTTGTAATTTACGCTTACATCTAAAGTTGAATTTTCATTTAAAGGAATGTTAGATTCTAAACCAAAATTGAAGTTGTTTTGAGGAACTAATGAAGTATTCTTGTCATTAAAATCATTTAAATTCCTTCCACTATCTAAAACACCACCTTCTTTAATTGTGGATTTCACAAAACCATAATTAAACAAAACATCTAAATATTTTGAAACTCTTGTTTTCGTATCAAATTCAAATCCAGTAATTGTACTTTTATCGTAGTTAAAGTTTCCTGGAATGAAGAAGTCATTTGTAATTGCAAATTGTTGTCTGTTTGTAAAATCAGAATAAAATACAGATCCATTTAATATAAATCTATTTCCCCAAGAAGAAGTTTTAAATCCTAGTTCATAATTTTCAGAAATTTCTGCTTTAAAACCACGGTCAAATAAATCTGTAGCTACTGGATTAAATCCGCCATTTCTATATCCACGTCCATAATTTGTATATAATAATGTGTTTTTAGTTGCTTGGTATGCTAAAGAAAGTTTAGGTTGAAATACATTTTTATTCTTTTCATCTTCTTGAGCATTTAAAGAATCATCTAATTCTATTTTGTCAATATCATAACGTAAACCAGCAGAAGCAGTCAATTTATCTGTTAATTTATAATCGAAAAAACCAAATAATGCTATTGTATTAAAATTAACAACATAATCCGTTACTGCCCAATAATCATCAAAAGTTAAATCACTTTGATAAAAAGAACGTTCTACATCTTGATAAAATCCACCTACACTCCAATCGAATTTGGTATCTGTTTTTCTGTTAGTCAAACGTAGTTCTTGGTTAAAAGACTTTGTATCATTGGTTTCTCCTTGATCTAATCCTCCGTTAAAAATATCAACATTCGTAAAATCTAAATCACCAATCGTAGATCGGTCTACTTTACTGTATGAAGTAATAGCTTGAAGTTTTACTTTATCTGAAGTATATTCTAAATTTAGATTTGTGTATAAGTTTTTCATATCGGATTCTCCAAAAACATCTTGAGATATTACATTATTTCCCGCTTCAGGATTTGGGTCTAAATACGTTGTAAATCCTAACCCACTAGCTGCATCTTCTGGACTTATTGAATAGTATGTTGCACCACCTTTAGAATCTATATATTGTAAAGTAGTACTTGCTTTAAATTTAGGTGTAATTCTAAATTTTAATTGTCCTCTTACTGTAAGTTCTTTTCTAAAATCTACATTTTTATTTAAAAACTCGTTAGTTAATAAACCATCGAAGTTTTTATACTGTGAAGAAAAACGATAGAATACTTTATCTTTTTTTAATGCCCCAGAAGTAATAAAACTTGCTGTTAGTGCATTTCCATTTCCGTAACCTAAAGAAAATTTGTTTTTATTAGCGTTTGTTGGCTCTTTAGAGTAAATGTTAATGGCACCACCAATTGCATTTTTTCCATATAAAGCTCCTTGTGGACCTTTAACAACTTCGATTAAAGCAATGTCAAACAATTCTTGATTCAACAAACTTGGGTCAGCAATAGTAACACCATCAAAAACAAAAGCAACGGGTGCATCTGTATTTCGTATTTGTGGAATACCTCTAATCACTAAAGAGTTTACACCAACTGCTTGGGTTTCACTTAACTTTAAATTAGGTACTAAATTTGCAAAACTTGCCACATTATTTATTCCTGTTTTTTCTATTCCTTTACTATTAAACGCAGTTACAGATTCTGGAGTAGTTTGTATTAATGATACTCTTTTTCTTGACTTACCAATTACGCCCGTAAAGCCTTTTATTACAACTTCATCTAAAAATTGAGTACTTTCTATTAAAATGACATTTATTATTGCTTGGTCACTTACTTTAATTTCTTGACTAGCGTATCCAATAAATGAAAATATAAGTACATCACCTTTAACGGCAGAAATCTCATAGTTTCCATTGAAATCTGTTGAAGTGCCTTTAGTAGCGCCTTTAACACTAACACTTACTCCTGGAATCACATCTTGATTATCAGATATCTTTCCGGAGATATTCATACTTTGACCCCAACCTATTATTGGAAGGAAAATCAATAAAAATAAAATACGTTTCATTTTGATATAGTTTAAGTTATAATATAAAATTAGATAAACAATTATTCATTATCATTAATTTTTATTATTAAAAATATTTTTAATAATTTTACAAAATAAATAGGAATTACTTAAAACTTCCATAATTAGTTAATTATACTTTAAAAAAATCTAGTTGGAAGCTAGTTGTGATCAAAAAAACACAGATACATGAAACAAATTGAAGTTGAATCATTACCAATTACTTTAAATTATTTTATGTTACTAATTAAAGAAATTCAAACCAAATTTTTAACGAATCACCAATTAAAAGAACTACCTAAAGCATTACAATTATATGGTTATGATAATTATGACGAGACAAAACCGTCTTTAAAAACAGATCTTGAAGCTATAGGAACCGAATTTATAAATGGAAAATATTTATACGATAAAACAAGACAAGCTTATAAAGGAAGACCCATCATCAAACTTAATAAATACTATAAGTCGATTATTTTATTATATCTCGGATATGAAAATTTTAAAGAATTTATCAATAAAAATCTACTTACAGACAAAGAAACAGAAGAACAAAATTCTTTACTTTATAATGAAAAAAGCAATAGAATATTTTACTATTTAAGCTATTATTATGGAGAGGACAATAAGCTACTTAAAGGACAAACTGTAATTTCAGAAAATTTTAAAAAAATAAAACATACTTATGTCTACCCTCAAGATGATGGTAGTTTTAAAGCACATCGTAGTTTTGGAAATATTATTAGAAGAGAAGATACATTACATATAAGCACTAAGACACTTCTTGATGGAAAGTTAGTAGAAGGTGGAAGTGAAATATATTATATAGGTCATAATGAACCAGCAAATACACAATTTTTAATTGGAACCTATTGTACGTTTGATATATACACTCAAACTGTTGCTGGAAAAAGTATTTTTGAAAGATGTGATTCTAAAGAAGAAATGGAAACAAAATCGAAAGACAGCTCAATACCTGCATATATAGCACAAGAGATTAGAAAAAGTAGAATTATAAACCCAAGTATTGTTCCTAAACATTTAATGGAAATTTCTAATAAGAGTCCATATGCTTCTATCTATAATTTGATTCCTGGAAAATATCAACTAACTTTTGAGTTAAATGAAACAACTACAGAAACACTTAAATTTAGTATTTTGGACAATTTTCAAATAAAACCGCTTACTTCTAATGTCTATTTTGAAAATGATGATTTTCAATTAATAAACAAAGGTTCTATCTTACACTTTAATTTTAAATTGGTTGGAATTATAGCTCTAGATTCTGTTGATATATACATTAAAACTTATTTTTTGAAAGAAAAAAGTGATACTTTAAATGGGGTATTTTCAGGAATAGATAGTGAAAACAGGCTTGTAAATGGGAATGTTTTTATTGCGCATATTAAGTAATAGCTTTATTCTCATAAAGGAAAGTATTATAAATTAGTAAATAATAGTAAAAATTTAATAACCAAGAATAAGTTACAACTAGAATACCGGTTGCTCGAGAGGTTGCTCCGCAGGTTTAAATCCTTGTTATTTGGTTTGATTTCTCTTTACTATTTTATCACAATTCAGTCATTATACTCTTGATTTTCATTCACTTATAGAAAATACATAAAGTAAAGTAAAACCAAAAACTTCCTGATGGATGTCATCCATCAACCTATAAAATAGGTCGAATTACTCTTTTATCAAACAATAGTTCAACCTTCAATTCCTTAAAAATAAATTATAATTTTCTATTGTGAAAATAGAATTATCAGCTAAATAGAAAATGCATTAAAAAAAATTAGTGACAAAAAATTAAAAAATCGGATATATTATAAACAATTTAACTTTTATTCCGATGGTATATAAATAGTAATATTGCCTTTTTAAACAACTAATTTAATTTTTATTATTGAAGACCTTTAAATTAAATCTGTTAAATAATATTTCTTTACCTAAGATTAAAATTCATAAACATGAATAAACTTTTTATCATTTTAGTGTTTTGTATCGGAATTAATACCACTGCACAAATAAAAATTAGTGGTACAAATAATAGTGGAACCAATGCTTCTGCAATTGGGTATCAAACCTCTGCAATAAATACTGCTTCTACTGCAATGGGAAATAACAGTACAGCAAGTGGAGAAACGTCTATTGCAATGGGATACCAAACCTCTGCAATAAATACTGCTTCTACTGCAATGGGAAATAGTACTACAGCAAGTGGAGTAACATCCACTGCAATAGGAAATAACAGTACAGCAAGTGGAGAAACGTCTATTGCAATGGGTTTTGAAACACAAGCTACTCATAGCGCATCAATAGCAATGGGATATCAAACTTCATCTACCGAGGGTGCCTCTACTGCAATGGGGTTTAAAACAACTGCAAGCGGTTTTGCATCTTCATCCATTGGATATCAAACAACAGCAAGCGGTTATGGTTCTACATCCATTGGATATCAAACAACAGCAAGCGGAAATACTTCTACAGCAATAGGGAAAAATACCATAGCTAGTGATTTTGGTTCTTTAGTAATTGGACAATACAATTTAAGCGGCTCAACGGTTACCAATAGCGCAACGGAACCTAACTATGCAAATACTGCTTTTGTAATTGGAAATGGTACTGCTTCTAATGCAAAATCTGATGCATTTAAAGTAATGGTTAATGGCAATACCACTGTTGGTAATAACTTAACAGTAAGCGGCGATGTTGTGGTATCATCAGATGCACGACTTAAAGCAAATATTTTATCTCTAGGGGCTACTCTTGCCAAACTACTGCTAATTGATGGGAAGAGTTACACAATGAAAAAGAACGGCAAACAAAAAATAGGTGTATTGGCTCAAGACATTCAAAAAGTATTTCCAGAACTCGTTACAACTGATGATAAAGACATGTTGGCGGTAAACTATCAAGGGCTTGTACCAGTGCTTATTAATGCGCTCAAAGAACAACAATCAGAAATAGATACTTACAGAAAAGAAGTATCTGAATTAAAAAAAATGTTTAATCAACTTATTACCAAAAAAGAATAATATAACTATTTACTATGAAAAAAATACTTACACTTTTAGC
>JGI24539J26755_10001221_pt1 | contig 11916 bp, 7 predicted proteins | sample NorSeaMetagenome_2_FD_26755 | JGI IMG/M metagenome (IMG submission 26755) | reverse complement strand
ATGATGCCCGCGACGTGCGTGTACATGTGGGGATGGGTGGTTTCCATACTGGAAAACGCGCAGATGGGCGCCACGTGGGACACCGTCTCNCTGAACCTCCTGGACGGCGCCGAGATNTCCGCGAGTGAAGGCACGGGGACGTTCTCCGGGGCGTTGGTGCTGGGCGTCACCGCGTGTAACACGGTGGCGTACCTAGTGTTGGCGTGGTACCTCGATCAGGTGGTACCCGGTCCGTTCGGGCGCGTTCGGCCGTGGTGGTTCATCTTTGACCCCTCGTACTGGCTCGGGAAAAAATCGTCGTCGGCGGCGGCGGACGCCTCGGGACCCCACGACGCGGCGAGCCTTCCCGACGGCGTTGAACCCGTGAACCGCGACAAGAACGACGACGGCGCGCCCATGATCAGGGTCAACAAGATGGTCAAAACCTTCGGGTCGAACAGGGCGGTCGACGGCCTTTGCTTCGCGGCTCGGAGGGGGCAGATCACCGCGCTCCTCGGGCACAACGGCGCCGGGAAGACCACCACCATCTCCGTGCTCACCGGCATGATCAAGCAGGATGGAGGCGCCGCGATGATCGACGGCATGAGCGTCGAGACCGACATGCGATCGATCCGGAAAGACCTCGGCGTCTGCCCCCAGTTCGACGTGCTCTGGCCCACGTTGACCGCGAGGGAACACCTCGAGCTCTTCGCCGTGTTCAGGGGCGTGCCCGAGTCCGAAATCACCCGCGAGGTTGACGACAAGATCGCCGCGGTCGGTCTAACGAACAAGGCTGAGTGTGAGGCCGGCGCGCTCTCCGGGGGGCAGCGCAGGAAACTCTCCGTCGCCGTGGCGTTCGTGGGTAACCCATCCGTCGTGATCCTCGATGAACCCACCAGCGGCATGGACCCTAGGAGCCGCCGATACACCTGGGAGGTGATCCGGGGTTTCAGGCAGCGCATGGGAACCACCGTGCTGCTCACCACCCACTTCATGGACGAGGCTGACATACTCTCCGACCGCGTGGCGATAATGTACGACGGCAAGATGGCCTGCGTCGGGTCCCCGCTCTACCTCAAGACCAAATTTGGGTCGGGGTACCGCCTCACGGTGGTGCTCGGTGACGCCGCGGATTCCACCGCCGCCGCCGCCGTGGACTCGGTCGTGTTGAGCCGGATAAAAGGCGCGACGCGCACGTCGAGGGCGGGATCCACCGCGTCCTACGCCGTCCCCGCGTCTCAGCGGGCGTCCTTCCCCGACGTGCTCAACCGGCTGGAGTCGCGGCCGGACGTTGCGGCGTGCGGCGTGAGCTGCTCGACGATGGAGGACGTCTTCCTCAACGTCGCCGAGTTGGAGAAAGGCATCGCGACCGCGTCGACAGCGTCGATCGTCGCTTCAACGGCGTCAGCAGAACCCGAGGACGCCGTGCAGGTGACGATGCACTCGGAGTCGTCCACCCCGGATTCCAGGGTTCACGGGTGGGCGCTGTTGTGTAGGCAGTTCCACGCGATGCTGTGGAAGCGCGCGATCCACGCGCGGCGGGACAGACTCGGTATCGTGACCATGTACGTGGTGCCCATTCTCTTCGTCGTCCTCGGAATCGCCGTGTCCAAGATATCGAACGAGGCGTTCGAGGATCCCCCGCCCTCGGTCATGGACAGGAGCTACCTCGGCAACCTGCCCACCGCGTTCTCGGGCGCGATGACATCCATGGACGTGGCGAGCGTCGTCGATCACCTTCCGCCGGCGGAGGTCATGCCCGTGCCGCAGAGCCCGGGCACATGGAGGTGCTGGCAGCCGTCTCCGGTGGTGGACATCTGCCGCCCCGATGAAATCGACCCGATCATCCCCGGCTGCCCCAACTGCACGGCGCCCGAGGACTTCGCGGACACCATCGACGGTTTCCTCCTCGCGAACATCCCGGACCAGGCCACGTGCGCCAACCCCGAACACACGGACAACGCGAGCTGCACGGCTCTGCTCGTGGACTCGGCCGCCGGGTTCGCCCCCCGACCCGACGGGATAACCCCCACGGGTCCGCGGGAGGTTAACTACACCGTCATGGTATCGCCGACCGCGTACCACGCGTTGCCCGCGTCTCTGGCATCCTTCCACGACGCCGTGTTCAAGGCTCTACACCCGGATTCACCGAACGCGACGCTGGTCTCGATCAACCACCCGATGCCCACGACGTCGGAGCAGAAGATGGAGCAGGCCATGCTGATGCACCTCGTCGTGTCGCTGTGCGCGCTGCTCGGGCTGGCGTGTCTCTCCGCGTCGGCGTCCGCGTTTCTGGTGTGGGAGCGAAGCTCCGCGTCGAAACACCTGCAGATGGTGAGCGGGCTGAACCGGTCGGTTTTCTGGGCGGGTGCGTACGCCTGGGATCTCATAGCCTTCGCGCCGCCGCTCGCCATTTTCCTCGTTATTTTCGCCGCGAGCGAGGAGGAAGCGTACACGGGCGAATCTTTCGCCGTCGTCGCCGCGGCTCTGGCGCTGTTCATGCTCTCCGCGCCGCCACTCGCGTACTTGCTCCACTGGCCCTTCGAGAACAACATGGCGTGCCTCGCGGGTCAGATGGGAACCTATTTCTTCTTCGGCGTCGCGCAGATCATCTGCGCCGTGGTGCTCGGCGGGCTGGGCGAAGCCGGCGTTGACGACTCGGAGCACGCGTGGGACGCGTTGCAGTGGGCGTTCCGATGGCTGCCCCACTACTGCGTCGCGCGGATCCTGTTCAACCTCGCGGGTAACCACGCGGACGTCAAGCTCGGCCTGGTGGATGCCAAGCCCAAGGGCCCGTGGCACCCGGAGGTATCCGGAAACAATCTGAGCGCGATGGCCGTGTCCGCCGTGGCGTACACCCTCCTCAACCTGGCGCTCGAGTACGGCGTGTTCACCGCGGCGTGGTGGCGACGAAGGCTCGGTACCTCACTCACGGCCTCGACGACACACGCGGGAGACGAGGACGAGGACGAGGACGCCGGTGTCGCCGCCGAGCGCGCCGTCGCGAACGCGGACCCCGGGCACTCCTCCGGCCGGTCTCAATCGGCGCTCGTGGTGCGGAATCTTCGCAAGCGGTACCCCCGCCGCGGACACAGCTGTGCGGACACGGCGCCTTTCGTCGACGCCGTCCGCGGCGTGTCCTTCGCGGTTCCGTCCGGCGAATGCTTCGGTTTGCTCGGCGTGAACGGCGCGGGGAAGACCACGACGTTCAAGATGCTCAGCGGTCAGTTCCCGCCGACTTCTGGCGACGCGATCGTGACCCCGCGGGGGGAACCGCGCGGCTTCAACATCCTCGCCGACCTCGCGAGGGTCCGGCAACACGTGGGGTACTGCCCACAGTTCGACGCGTTGCAAGGGTCGATGACCGCGGTGGACCACTTACTCCTGTACGCGTCCCTGAGGGGGTTTAAAGCGTCCAGGGCGGTGTCCACCGCCCGGGATCTCATCGCCGCTCTCGGGATACAAAAGTACGCCCATCTCCCGGCGTCCGGGTACAGCGGCGGGACCAAGCGTAAGCTCTCCGTCGCGATATCCCTCGTCGGGGACCCGGCGGTGGTTTTCCTGGACGAGCCGTCCACGGGGATGGACCCGACGTCCAGGCGACAGCTGTGGGGGGTGCTCGAGTCCACCTGCCGCCGCCGAGCGCTGGTGCTCACGTCGCACAGCATGGAGGAGTGCGAGGCGCTGTGCCACCGCGCGGGGATCATGGTTGGTGGTAGGCTGCGCTGCCTGGGGCCCATACAGGGTCTCAAGAGCGAGCACGGTAGTGGGTACTCGCTGGACCTGCGCGTGGGCGACGGCGCCATCGAGTCAGTCCGCGGGTTGATCGAGGCGCGGGTGCCGGGCGCCACGCTGACGGAGGATTGCGCCACCCGGCTGAGGTACAGGCTTCCTTCGTCCGCCGTCGCGAAGGTGTTCGCGCTGCTGGAGGACGGGTCGAACAAAGGGCTGGTGCAGGACTATCAGCTCGGGCAGACGACGCTGGAGGAGGTGTTCCTGAGGTTCGCCGAGGGAGGGGAGGTTGAAGAGGAATGAGATGAAGGTGGACGACGAGGGAGCAAACGCCTGATGTTGTTGACGCGGACAGTTGACGCGGACAAACTCAACCTGCACGTTACTCATCAACGCCTCACACGGGCTCTATACCGTGTAGGGCAGTTTTATCATCTTGTGGATGAGTAACGTGCAGGTTGCAGCACATCATCAGGCGTTTGCTTCCCTTTGTCGATGCACGATGAATGGATACGTATCAGATCACAAGTGAGCTACTCGTCGCTTTTCTCCTCCTCCGCGGCGTCTCCACCCTTCGCCGCCTTCTTCGCAGCGCGCTCCGCCTTTTTCTTCTCCTGCGCAGCCTTTTTCTCCTCCTTCGTCAGCTTCTTCTCGAACAGGGAGTCCACGCCGGGACCGGTGGACTTAGCCACCGGCGCGGCGGGAGCGTCGCCTTCGCCGCCGCCGTCGAGACGAGGCCTGGACCTGGGTGGAGCCTCACCGGGCTTGAAGCTCTCCGGGAGGAGCGCGGCCGCTCCCGCGCCGCCGCCCTGCCACCCGAGCATCGGGCCATCGCACAGCATGCCTTCCGAGGTCACGCCGCCCACCATGGCCTTCTTAACCTTCGTCTCATCCTTGAGCTCGGCCCCGATCGTCGCGACGACGACCCTTTTCCCGACCTCGACGTTGGCCGCGTTCGTCACGATCGTCAGGGGTTCGTCCTGGCCCACGTCGACCTTGAGCTCCTTCAGTTTATCCTTGCCCTTGACCCCCTCGCACTCGAGAACGAGGCCGGCGAGGTAACCCGCGAGATCGTCCGCCATCTGTCTGCCGATCGCGGCGCACGCGCAGAAAATGTGGCGCGGGAGTTCGGCGCGAAAAACCAAATTTTCTCAATCAAAAATTTCTCCACCACTCGCCGCTCGCCAGCGTCGTCGCCGCGGCTGCCCCCACAGCCACTAAAACCGCCCCCACGCCCCTCATCGCCGCCCCCGATGACCCCGCGTACTCCGTCATCACCACCGTCCACGCGCCGGTATCCACGTCGAACTCCCACACGTCGTTGCGCATGTTACCGCCGAACACGGTGAACTTGGACCCGCTCGGGTCGGGCGCCACCGCCGCGTGCCCGCTCCTGGACGCCGGCACGTCCGCACCACCCGCCGGCTCCAGCCGATGCCACGTCCCGGCCGCCCGCGTGAACTTCCAGACGTCGTTGGTATCGCCCCGGCTCGGGTCGTACCCGCCGAACACGTACAGGTCACCCCGCAGGACCACGCCGACGTGGCCGGTGCGCGGGGACGGGACTGTTGAGTACGCGGCCGTGTCCATCGGCCCGACCCCGCCCTCGTGCAGCCGCGTCCACTTCTTGTCCGCCATCTTGTACTCCCACACGTCGTTCTGGGTGCCCGTGGGTGACAGACCGCCGAAGAGCACGGCGGTGTCCGAGTCCACGAGTGTCTAAAAGTGAAGTCGAGGGACGGATGCGGTCAGTCGAGGTGCCCGAAAAAGAAACCGTTGTGTGCTCGTTTCGGGATGTCGCCGGGCGGTGCAAAGGCGGGGTCGTATCGGGGTGTATCCGGGCACGGGGCGCACCAGGGATTGGCCGGAGCGCTGGCTGGGCTGGGTACCGAAGCGGCCCTCCACTTCGGCGTTGGCGTTGGAGCTCACGTCCACGAACGACCCGCCTGATGCGTCCGGCGCCGGCGTTTGCCCGTTACCGCCCGTCACGAGGAGCGCCATGGAGGCCACCAGCAGCGCCAAGGCGTGGGTTTTCACGGGTGCGCCACCGGAACCGCGTGACATGGTGCCTCGATACGTACGCACGCGGGTGAGACGCGATGAATTGCCGCGACGGGCTTCGTACGCGGCGTCGAGTGCGACGTTCGTCGTCCTCTGAATGCTCTTTTTGGTCCGCTCGAAGGCTTTTTTCTTTACCCATAATAATCGCCAAACGTACTAGTGCTTAGTTCAATTCCTATCAATACGCGATCCATATTCCCTATTTCTATTTTCCTCACGTCTACTAAAACATACGAAGGATCTTTTCGTCCGAGAGTCGCCAGGAGCCAGAAGATCGTTCATGACAAACTTTGATGATGATTGCCGCCATCACAGTTCACAACGCGCGCCCGTCCAAGGCACGCATCGCCTCGCAAACCCTAAGGTTCGTGAGCGACACTCACCTCTCCACGCATCTCGCGGGTTAGGCACACCAGAGGCTCCCCCGCAAGGAGAGGAACCCTCGCCACGCGCAATCACCATGTCCGCAGTCGGCTCTCTCGCCGCAGTGCCAACCGTCTCCGGTCACTCCCTCCGCGCTCTCAAGCGCGCCTCCTCGAAGGCTTCCAAGCCCGTCGTCCGTTCCGGTGCGTGAAACGCGTGATTTCCGACCCAAAACGCTCTCTCATCCCGTGAAACGTACCGCGCGATCACCCAAAGGCCGCCGTGCGCCGCCGCAACCCCGCGCCTTCGGATGATATTTCAAGATCCGTCCCGGTTTTGCGCCGCTTCGAGGCCGTCGTCCGGCTCGAGACCCTTTTGTGACAAAATATCTGAACAATCCGCGCCCCTTCCCACTCCCTTCTCTCGAGCAGGCGTCAGGGTCAGCGCCATGGCCGAGGCGGATAAGTCCCGCGTGGGACTCTGCGGCCTCGCCGTGATGGGCCAGGTGAGTCTCCGTCCGATCCGATACCTAACATCGACGCGCACATCGCCTTGGAATCGCCGCCGCCCCGAAAAGATCATTTTGACGGCAGCGCTTTATGCTTTTTAGGCTAACAATTCAATTCCCCCGCCCGCCCGATCCGCAGAACCTGGCCCTGAACGTCGCCGAGAAGGGTTTCAAGATCTCCGTGTACAACCGTTCGGGCGANAAGACCGACAATGCCGTGGCCAGGGCCCAGAAGGAGGGCCTCGGCGANAACCTCGTCGGCTTCAAGGAGATGGGCGAGTTCGTCCAGTCCCTCGCCAAGCCCCGCTGCGTGATCATCCTCGTCAAGGCTGGCGCCCCCGTGGACGCCACGATCGAGGGCCTCTCGCAGCACATGGAGCCCGGCGACATCATCATCGACGGCGGTAACGAGTGGTACGAGAACACCGAGCGCCGCGCCAAGGCGCTCGAGGAGAAGGGTCTCCTCTACCTCGGCATGGGCGTCAGCGGCGGCGAGGAGGGCGCCAGGAACGGCCCCTCCATGATGCCCGGCGGCTCCAAGGCGGCCTACGACGTCATCGAGCCCATCATCACCAAGGTGTGCGCGCAGACCGACAGCGGCCCGTGCACCACCTACGTCGGACCCGGCGGCGCCGGCAACTTCGTCAAGATGGTTCACAACGGNATCGAGTACGGCGACATGCAGCTCATCTCCGAGGCGTACGACGTCCTCAAGACGGTCGGCGGCTTGACCAACGCCGAGCTCGCCGCCGCGTTCAACGAGTGGAACGCCGCGGAGCTGGACTCGTTCCTCATCGAGATCTCCGCGCTCATCCTCGCCAAGGAGGATGACCAGAAGCCCGGGGATGGTTTCCTGGTGGACAAGATCCTGGACAAGACGGGCATGAAGGGCACGGGCAAGTGGACCGTGCAGCAAGCCGCGGAGCTCTCCGTCGCCATCCCCACCGTCGCGTCCTCCCTCGACGCCCGCTTCATCTCCGGCGTCAAGGATGAGCGCGTCGCCGCGCAGGCTACCTACGCCGCCGCGGGTCTCGAGCCCGCGGATGCCAAGGCGTCCACCATGACCCCGGAGGAGAAGCAGCAGCTCGTCGACGACGTCCGCGCCGCGCTCTACGCCTCCAAGATTTGCTCCTACGCGCAGGGCATGAACCTGATCCGCGCCAAGTCGACGGAGCAAGGGTGGGACCTGGACCTCGGCGAGATGGCCAGGATCTGGAAGGGCGGCTGCATCATCCGCGCGCGCTTCCTCGACCGCATCAAGCAGGCGTACGACAAGGACGCCGACCTGCCGTCCCTCCTCGTCGACGGCGAATTCGCCAAGGAGCTCGTGGAGCGCAACGACTCGTGGAGGAACGTGGTGACCAGCGCGATCAACGCGGGCGTCGCCACCCCTTCCATGTCCTCGTCCCTGGCGTACTTTGACTCCTACCGCCGCGGCAGGCTCCCGGCGAACCTGGTGCAGGCGCAGCGCGACTTTTTCGGGTCGCACACGTACGAGCGCACGGATATGGACGGCTGGCACCACACCATCTGGTCCGACATGAACTCCGCGGACTCCATCACCACCGACGGATACAACGCTTAAGTAAGCGCTCCGGTGAAAATTCATTTGTGTTTTAGCCCGGTTGGGCGACGAGTCAGCCTCCTCGGTATACTAACCGTGGGGTGGACCAGTTGATTTTAGACCTTGTAAGATCCTGATGTAAGACTTCGATTTGACTAGAGACTAAAACACGCTACCGAACCGATCAGCCTGCCCGTACCCGCCCGGCTGCTTCCTCTTCAACCCCGAGGAGGGTCCCGGCGCCCCGGGTCTGCCCGACGCGACCGATCGCTGCCGCGGCCGCTCGTCCGGTCGTTCCCACGCGCTTCCAACCCCGCCGCCGTTCGCCGCATTCGAAGTACCTCCTAAACGGTTGTCGTTGTTGTCAGCACCATCGCCCGTGGACCTGTTTGGACCCGGGTTTGGTCTGACGGGCGCCAGCACGTCGTGAAGCGACGGAAACGTGGGCATCTCCTCGACGCGTTTGGGCCGTGGATGCTCCTGGAAGTACTCGTGCTCCAGCGCCTGCGACGCGGTGCATCGTCGCCTCGGGTCGTACGTCAGCAGCCTGTTCAGCAGGTCCACGCCTTTCTTACTGAGCCGGTTGAAATCGGTCTGGAGGTAGTTGTACGGCTGCGCCTGCGCGGCGCTTATGCGGTAGCTGCCGTACTTGGGCAGCGTATCGAACCCCGGCCAGATCTTTTCGTTTGGCGTGCCGAGAAGCTTGTACATCATGTCCAGCGTCTGCGCCTCCTGTTTACCCGGAAATAAGGGTTCGTGCTTTAAGAGCTCGGCGAGGATGCACCCGACGGCCCAGTTGTCGACGGCGGCGGTGTATTGAGCGCAGCCGAACAACAGCTCGGGCGCCCGGTACCACAGCGTGACAACCTTGGGGGTGTAGGAACCCTCGTTTCCTGGTTGGTAGAACCTCGCGAGGCCAAAGTCGCAGAGCTTGAGCTCGCCGCGGTTGTTCAGCAGCAGGTTGCTGAGCTTGAGGTCCCTGTGGAACACCCACCGTTTGTGTAGGTACTCCACCGCCTGGAGCAGCTGCAGGCACAGGCACTTGCTCTCCGCCTCGGTGAACGGCACCCGCATCGTCTCCATGAGCCTCGCGAGGTCGTGCTCGCAGTACTCGAACACGAGGAATATCGCGTTNGGCTTCTTGCCGTTCACCACCCTGAGCAGGTTGACGATGTTCTGGTGCCGAGAGGACTGGAGGATCCGCACCTCGCGCAGGGCGGTCACGGGCACGCCGTCCCGCTCCTTGTCCATGCGCACCTTCTTCAGCGCCACGACATCGCCGGTTTGTTTGTCCCTCGCGCGATACACCACGCCGTACGTGCCCTCGCCGATGCGTCCTGGGGGATGGAACGGGCGTATCGGGTGTCAGGATGAGGGATCGGGCCCATCTATCGGGATTGTCGCGATGATTGACGAGGGTTAGCACGCGACGCGACGCTCACCTATCTTCTCGTAGTTCTCCAGGTTCTTCGACGCCATCGTCCTTTCCTACGGTATTGTTGTTCAGGCTACCATCCGACGAATCCGACGCGTGTGTTGATGCGAGAGGTTCGCGCGGCGGTGTGTGCGAAGCGAAGCCGGCGTGGTGAAGGGATTGGTGAAGGGAAGACGGAAAGGAAAGACTGACGAGGATTTTGAGGAAATACGGCGTTGGTGTCACAACCACTAGTCTTCTAAGTTACAGTCTCACTCCGCGGGGGCGGCGTCCGCCTTGGGTGGCAGCGCGTCGGACTCCTTGGGGACCTCCTCAGCCTCATTCATCACCGCCGGGGGAGGCGCGGGGACGTACGGCGCGTTCTTGATCCCGTACCCGACGTAGCAGTTTGAAAACTTGGGACCCGCCTGGTACACCGCAAAGGCACCAGGCCACACCATGCTCTTGATCGCCACCGTCTGGTTCTTCACTCCCACGACGTTGGAGCTGGTGCACGACGTCCACGCGGGCTGCTTCTGGGCGCTGCCGTCGATCTCCTCCATCACGCAGCTGCCCCAATCCACGCACTCGCTCTCGGTGTCGCCGTCCAGGGTGACCAGCAGCTCGGGGTCCACATCCGGCTCGGGGGGATCCACGGCGGGAGCGTCGGGATCGGCATCCTCGGGCGGCGTGTACTGCTCGACGCGGCCCTGCTTCTTCAGGTACCTGTAGCGGTGGCTCCAGTTCACCGGCTCCCTCATCTCCTGCAGGTCCTCCTTCTCCTCGAACGCCGGGAGGTCGGGGTAATCCTCCGTCCCGGGCTGCACCAACTTTTTGGGCTCCTCGTCTTCGCCAACCGCCACCAGGTACCCAGCCGGGGAGACCACCGTCGCGGAGACGATCCGGCCAACCTGCGCTCGCAGGTACATAGCCTCGTCGCCCGGGAACGCCGGGTAGCACCACACGGGCGCGGTCAGGTCGCCGGTGAAGTACTTCTTAATCTTGCGAGCGGCGACCGCGGCGGCTGGGGTGAGATCGGGCAATCGGGTGAACGCGCCGCCGAGGTGGGAGCAGACAAAGTAGGTGTACTCGTTGGATCCCTCGCCGGCGGGTTCGGGCGGGACTTGGCCGGGCGGGGTCTCCGGCGCGTCCTCCACCGGTTCGTGCTCCTTGATGGACGTCTCGAAGACGTAGTAATCGCCGTCGGTGCCGAGCACCTTGCCGAAGAATCGGACGGTGGCGCAGTTCTTCTTGGGATCCTCGCCGAGCCTCTTCGCGCAGAGCATGACGCCGTACATCTCGGACATGGAGAGGCCGAGGCCGACAGCCTCGTACATCGCCGCGTCGCCGACGATGTTCTCGGACTCGAATTCGTTCAGGAGGTCCTCCGCGGGCTCGATGGGTTCGCCGCTCTCCGGGTCGATCTCGCGCTTGGGGGCGCAGTACAGCTCCTTGAGAGCCACCGCGGTGGCGACGTTTTTGGGATCCGCAGCCATGAGCGGGGGGTCCGCGGGCTTGAACGCGGTCTTCTTCACCATCACGGACGTCTCCAACAGATCGACCGCGTCATCGGGCTTCTCGTCGAGAACCTTGCCTGTCGCGATCGCGGGTACGGAGGGAGGAAGGTCAGCGGGGCGGGCGGGAAATCAGGGGCTGGATGCCGAATCAGGGTGCTAAAAATGGGTGATAATTGACCCCGGCGGGGCACGCACCGACGACTTTGGCGAGCTGTTCGTACACGGACTCCCCGTTCAGGTTTGTCTTCTGCAGGAAGGCGATAGCTTCCTGCAGCTTTGGGTCCTGGGACGCCATGGCGACTTTCGGTCCCGGCCACTGTCGGGCGGGCGATCACACGCTCGTCGAGGATGATAATGGCCGAGCTCTTCGGTGAGTGGGGCTCAATGCAGCACGGGCGATCGTGTAAAAAAGAACACGACGTCAGTCCAATTTCCCATACGGAAAATACAAATAAATTGTTAAAAACACGACGTCGTCAATCTAATTGCCCATACGAAAATAAAAATAAACTTTCCTGACTCTTACAAACTCGGAAATCTCGCCGTTACGAACTCTTCGATATTTCCCGAACTTTTCGCCGGATGATGACTCGACGAGTCTCATACTCATACCCGTGCGCCGGGGGTGTGCAGTTCGGACGATACCGGGTGTCAGCGGTACCACGGTCTACAGGGCGCGTCAGACGTAGTCATGGCTCACGTCTTCGTCCTCGGCGCCGCGGTGGGGACCATAGTTGGTGAGTCATTCAAATGTACCGTTTTTCGTGTCACCATTTTT
>JGI24539J26755_10001219_pt1 | contig 11939 bp, 8 predicted proteins | sample NorSeaMetagenome_2_FD_26755 | JGI IMG/M metagenome (IMG submission 26755) | reverse complement strand
CGACCGAAGTGCCGCCGGTACGCGCATCGCGTGCAGTCACCGATACACCGCAGAGGCACCGCGGCCGCGATGTTCTCGTCCGGCAGGAGCCGCCTGGCGCCGTCGACGGCCAACGCGCTGTTGGGCAAGCGCGATAATTCCCTCGGCGACCTGGACCAGTTCCTGAAGGAGGAGGTGGAGGCGGCGCAGATGATGTTCGACGCGTTCAGGGCCATCAAGGGCGCCGATGGGTCGGTCATAGACACCCGCGACTGGTCCGAGGGTACCGCGATCAGGGTCAAGGTGCGCACTCCCACCTCGCGACCCCTCCAATTCCGCCGATTCGCCCGAGACTTGACGCGCGATTATCCGTGTTGTTACGATCCGACGCTCACCGCCGTCCCCCCTTCCCGTCCCTTCCCGTCACAGGAAATCGTCGCGAACGCGCGCGCCGAAGCTGCGCACACGAAGGACGAGGCTGGGCGCTCGTCCCTCCTCCTCCACGCCAAGCGCGACCTCTACCTCCTCGCGTTCGACGGCGTCGTGGACCATCTGCGTCGATCGCCGACTCCCGACGCGGGCGCCGTCGCCGAGGCGGTGCGCGACATATTCGACGACGTCTGCGACGATTGGCGCGAGCTCGTCGAGCACGGACGCCAAGAGGCGGTGGACCTGGCGAGGGCGGCGTCACACGCGAGGCAGGCGAGGGAGGCGGCCGAGGCGAGCGCCTCTGAGCTCTACGCCGTGGCCAAGCGGCTGGAGGAGGACCTAGTCGCCGCCAAGGCTGAGAACGCGGCGCTGAAACAGGAGATGCAGGCGCTCGCCGAGGAGGAACGCGCCCCGAAGCCCAGTAGAAAGGACGAGAAGACCGTCCCGGCCAAGAAATCGGGCGGATGGTTCGGCGGCGGGGGAACCAAGACGGCTCCCAAGACGGCTAACGAAAACACCCAGACGAGCAACGCGCCATCCGGCCAGTCCACCCCCACGGTCAGGTCATCCAGCGTCAAGGGCCTGAGCGTGCGGTTCAACGAGCACGCGTTGGAAGAAGCCATCAAGTCCACACCAACCGCACCCTCCAGCGTGTCCCCNGGCGTAGCCCTCGGTCTGAGGGGNNGAACCGCCCCGGGGTCGCCGCTCAAGCCGACGCCGTTCGGATCCACGACGCCGCTCTCGCCCAAGGACTACGCCGACATGGTCGCGTCCGAGGCTGCGAGAAGGAACCCGGTCGCGAGCGAGGGTAAGGCTCCGCCGAGGTGGGCGATGGACACGGCGTCCGTCGCCGCCAAGTCCGCGGCGGCAAAGTCGGGAGGGCCGTGGAGTTCCGGCCAGTTCGGGCCGTCGACGCCGTCGAGCGTCTCGAAGCATCTCGCCAGAACGACGATATCGAGCGAGAAGACAAGGGGCGGGACACGGAAGTGGACGCTGAAACAGCTCAAGGAGGTCATCGACGACGTTTGCGGCGCCAAAGCGAGGAACGACGCGAGGCGGTCCAAGCACAGGCAGGCGAAGGAGACCATGCGCCAGCACCTGTACACCTACCTCAACCACAAGTTCGGGGTCAAATCCGTCATCAACGACTGGGCGGACTCCATCATCGCCGCGACGGACAAGTTCCAGGATGAAGATTGCGACGTCGCCGCGTTCGGCCGCGCGCTGCGGAACATGGTGGACGAGGAGTACCTCGTGCGGGGCAAGGCCATCGCCACNACNGTCCGGGACATGCTGAGGGCGTACCTGGCGTCTAAGCACCCCCACCTGAACGATCAGCAGCTGGCGCAGAGGCACAGGGAGAAGATGGACGGGGACCTCTTCGACGACGAGTGGCTCGACATGGTCCGGTTCATGTACGCGCCCGAGGAGCAGCCCGGCATCGTCGACGCCGTGCGGGCGCGAATGGATGAAATTCGCGGCGACGAGACGGAATCCCGGGAAGCGTCTTCGGAGGACAACGCGCCGGGCACGCGTCGCAGGACAAAGGCGGAGATCGAGGCGGCGAGGCGTCGACGCGAGCGTAAGCGCGTGCCTTTCTCGCAGTTTGTCCAGGTGTGCCTCTTCCACGGGCTCGACGCGAGGGAGGATGTCATCGCGCCGTTCTCGGAAGCCGTCGCCCGTCTGGGCGGCGACTCCCTCTCGTCCGGGACGGTCACCGAGGCGCAGTTCGTCACCGTCGCCAGGCGCACGCGCCCGGAGCTGAGCGAACGCGACGTGGAGCAGATGCTGCTCAAGTTGGATCCGTGGAACAACGACGGCGTGACGGTGTCGGACCTGTACCTGGCGTTGGTTCCCGGGCTGGCGGATGAAGACGGCGCCGCCGACGCCGTGACTGCGGAGTTGAAGAAGGGTTCCACGGTCTTCGCGCTGGGCGGGGTGGGGCACGGGGAGCTGTTCGTCGGGGATAACCGGCGTGGGACGTACGAGGGGAACAAGTTCAAGCCGATGTATCGTTAGGTCGTGTGTATTCGAAGCGAGCGTTCCTTTTCCGCGTAGGTCGTAAGTCTTATCTATTTGAAGCGCTATCAGTTCTTCTCCTTGCCCGCGACTCTCGTCGCCTCGAGCGTCGCCCTGTACATCGACCGGTGCGTTTCACTCGCCAACACCGGCCACTTCTCCTTGTGCACGTCGATGATCTTACCCAGCGTCTCCACCGTCGATCGCTTCGGCCTCCTGCGCGAGCTCAGCGGCGGCGTGGCGAACCCGAGCATGGCGCCCAAAGTCGAAGCAGCCGCGGATGCCGTAGCCGTCAGCCCGTACCCGCCCTCGAGCGCCGCCACGCACTTACCCCCCGCCAATTGAAGCAACCGCTCCGTCATCAACGCGTAGCCCTGGTCGCTCACCTTCATCCCGCCCAGCGGGTCACCCTCCGCGGCGTCGAACCCGGCGGCTATGATCACCAGGTCCGGGTCGAACGCCTGCGCGATTGGGTCGATGACGAGGTCAAACGCCGCGAGGTAATCGGCGTCGGTTAAACCCTTCTCCGTCCACGGCACGTTGACGTTGTACCCGGCACCCTGTCCGGTTCCAACTTCGTCCATGGCGCCAGTCCCGGGGTAGAAACCTTCGCCGTACCTGTGTAAAGACACGTACATGACCCGATCGTCTTCGTAAAGGACATCCTGGATCCTGTACGAGTTGAACAAAACACGCCGTCAGTCCAATTGCCCGTACAAGTATGAAGATAAAGTACAAAGAAACTCACCCGTTGCCGTGGTGCACGTCCCAGTCCAACAGCAGCACCCTGTTGACGTGCGAGTGCGCCGCGAGCGCGGCACGCGCGGCGACGGCGGTGTTGTTGTAGAAACAGAAGCCCATCGCGCGCGCACACTCCGCGTGGTGCCCGGGCGGCCTGACCACCGCGAAGGCCCGGTGGCAAGTTCCGGATGCCACCGCGGCCGCCGCCTCGCACGCGCTGCCCGCCGCCGTCCTCGCGCACCGCTCGGTGTGCTCGGTCCAGTAGATGTCCCCGACCCCTTGGACCGCCTCGTCGCTCGTGTGGTCGAACGCGTTGGCGACGTACGCGAGGTGTTCGCGTGAGTGGCACGTCAGCAGCTCCTCGTCCGTGGCTTCCCTCGCGGCGATGAGCGCGCACTTGTCCTCCAGCCCGTCTTTCTTCATCCTCGCCACCGTCGCCGCGTGCCTCGCCGGCCGTTCGAAGTGTTGGGCGGGTCCCTCGTGCAGCTCCATGACGTCGCTGTAGCACAGGCCGACGACGCCGACGTCCTCGCCCGAGCGTACCGCGCGCGCGGGTGCCTTTCGTCCCCCGCGTCTCGACGGTGTATCCAACTCCGCGATGGACACCTTCTTCTCAAGCATTGACGCCAGCTGATCCGCCTCCGTCTCCGCCTTGGTTTCCTCCCTGCGCATCTCCCTGAACGCCGCGAAGGAGCTCGGGTCCCTCGGCTTGGTCTTGACCTTGCTCCTGGGTTTGCGATGGACTTGATGGGACTTGATCGCGGGGCTGGGCGCCGAACTCGGTTGGTCCTTCTCGTCTTCAATGTCCTTCTCGGGCTTGACGATGTCAACTTCGGGCTTGACCACGACGTACCGCGACGCGAGGGTGGCGACGGACACGGGCGCGGGCGACGACGCCTCCTGCCCGCCTTCCTCCTCCTCCTTCACCTCCGAGAAGCTCTCCCTCGCGGTCTCGAAGCTCTCCTTCGGGGTTTCCTTCTCCGGAGTGTTCGCCGCGCTCGTCGCTGGCGTGGCATTCTCGCGCTTGTAACGCACCACCAGCTTGGGCTTGCGCCACTCCTCGCCGTCTCCCATCCCTCCGGTCCCCGCCGGGGTCTTGGGGAATGGCTTAAGCCTCGGGGACCGGCGCGGCATGTCCCCCTTCGTGGATGGGGGAGGCGTCGATGCGGCGTCCTCCGCGATGCCCGCGAGAGCTCTCGCGAGTATCGTATCGGGGTCTCCCGCGCTTCCCTCCCTGTTCTCGGGAGCCTTGGAGGCCAGCTCGATGCCGGAGAGCGCCGCCGCGAGGTCGTCGAGGTCGTCCATGGTGCCGGGGGCTACCGTCGGGGCGGAACCCTCGTCATCGTCGCTGTCGCCCCGCCGCATGGTGACGGTGCGCGCAGGTGTGCCTACGCATCTTCTAACGACTATTTTGCAAGAGAGTTTTGGCAGTTCCGATGTTTTCGCGGGCAAGATGGCAGTCTTGGGCTCGCCATGGCTCGCGCCCACTGGCTGAGTGGTGGCGCGCGAAGGTGGCTGGATGATCTGGCACACGCCTGGTGGAGGAGGGGTATGCTCGCCAGGCTGAGGAGCAACCATAGAACCAGCGGCGCTGGTAGGGAAGAGGCGCTCGTGGCTGACATCGAGTCCAGAACCAAACAGATGCGGGCCAAGTACCTCGGTGACCGAGCGTGGATGCGAGGCTCAACGAACGCCGGTGAGGACGCATCGGGCGGCGACGACAGGGACGCATCGCACGTCTCGCGCGCGTGCCGCGTCCTCGCCACGCACCAGGCCCTATCCCCGTACCTCACCGACCACGATAAGCTGGTGGGGCTCATCAGAGAGCACGAGGGAGCCGAGGCGCTCGCGAGCTCGATGCTGGGCACCGGCGTCGCGACCGCGATGATGATGACGAGGGACCCGCTCGCGCTGGCGGTGCGCATCGTGCGCGCGCTCGCGTACGACCACGGCGACCGGGGATGGGCGTGGAGGGTGGTAAACAACGACGCGAGCGGCGGCGATGGTAAAGTTTCGGCGGCGATGTCGCCCGATAGGTTCGGGAGGACGTACGCCCCTGCGTCCAGCCCCGACCTCGAACCCGGGTCAGCGGATCACGACGATGGCGATGCCGTGTACGTGATGGAGACGTCGCGGTGTTTGTACCACTCGCTGTTCGCGGCGGAGGGCGCGGCGGGTCTCGCGGCGGCTACGTGCTGCGCCGTGGACGGTGAGCCTTGGTTCCGTAAGGTACCACCGCGGCACGGCGTGTCCGTGAGACGGACGGAGTCGCTCGGGGCGGGGGATGGGCGGTGCGTGATCAGGGTGGAGCGTCGCGAGTAGTGACTCGTCGTTAGGTAGTGTGACACATGTAGTCGGAGGCGGCGCCGGCGCGGGTGAAAATATCCCCGTGTGCCAAATCTCCTGTTGTCAGCCACGTGTTCGATGACGTCGTCGACTACACTCATGACCGCGCCGATGAGGAGCGCAGCGCGGGCGCTCGGCGCGCTCGCGCACCGCGCCACCGCGTCGGGGGTCGCGCCGACTCCCGCGGGTGGCATCGCGACCTCCCTCGTGGTTCGAAACGCGTCCGTGTGGAGCACAGGGCAGGCGCGCGCGTCGAGTTTCAGGAACGTCATCGCGGACGTCGTCGGATCCGCCCAAGCGTCGCGATCGATCGCGGCTCGTCGGGTCGATCCGGTGGCCGGCGCCGGGCACAACGCGTGGCGCGCGTACCTCACGTCGACGAAGGCGGCGACGTCCAAGGCTCCGGCGGCGTCCAAGATTTCGATGCTGGCCACCGCCACGCGCCGCGCGTTCGGCTCCTCCGTCACCGCAGCCTCCGCACCACCAACCGCCCATCCGCTGGTCAACGGAGGACCCGCCGCGGAGCGAGCGGTCGGGTGGTGGCTCGTGGGCGGGTGCGCCTGGGTGTACAGCATGGTCGTCCTCGGAGGTGTCACGCGGCTCACGCGCTCTGGGCTGTCCATGACGGACTGGAAGTTCGTGGAGAAGCCCCCGATGACGCCGGAGGATTGGAACGCCGAGTTTGCAAAGTACAAAGAGTCGCCCGAGTACAAAAAGACCAACACGTGGATGAAATTGGACGACTTCAAGTTCATCTACTGGATGGAGTGGGGACACAGGCAGTGGGGCCGGCTGCTGGGCGGGTACTTCGTCCTGCCCTTGGCCTACTTCGGCGCCAGGAGTTGGGTCACGCGTAAGCTAGCCGGCCGACTCGCGACGTTCTTCGGCCTCGGCCTGGCTCAGGGCGCCATCGGCTGGTGGATGGTCAAATCAGGCCTGGTGGAGGATCCCGATAACCCGATGAACGCCCCGCGGGTGTCACCGTACAGGCTCGCCACGCACCTCACCGGCGCGTTCACCATATACGTCGCCATGCTGTGGACCACGTTCAACGTGTGGTTCCCGCATAACTCGGTTGCCAAGTACGCCGCGGAGTACGCCGGTGGGAGAGTGGATCTTGGCAACACCGTGATGTCCGCGGCGAGGAGCGCGAGGATGGCGACGCATCCCCTCGCGGCGCTCGTGGGTGTCACCGCGCTGAGCGGCGCGTACGTCGCGGGCATGGACGCGGGGCGAGCGTACAACACGTTCCCGCTGATGGATGGGAAATTCGTGCCGGACGAGTACTGGCGCTTGTGGGAGCGATTCGGGTGGAGGAACTTCTTCGAGAACACCGCCGCGGTTCAGTTCGATCACAGGGTCCTGGCGCTGTCCACGCTCGCGGCGGTGACGTACGTGTGGGGCGCGCACAGGTTTAACCCGCGGTTGCCGGCGAGCGCCAGGGCGCTGCTCGACGCTTCGATCCTGGTGACGCTGACGCAGGTCGGGCTGGGTATCTCCGCGCTGCTGAACCACGTGCCGGTGAGCCTCGGGAGTTTGCACCAGGCGAACGCGCTGAACCTGTTCACGGTGGTCGTGGGTCTGATGCACGTGCTCAGGCGCCCACGGGGTGGTCTNCCCATCCCCGCCCTCGTCGAGGCGACGACGAAAGTCGCGACGACGGCGGCTCGAAAGCGGGTCAAGGTCAAGCGCAAATAGGACGCAAACACGATTCTTTCTACACATAAATATGATATGATACATCACGGAGACTCCATTGTCACTACAGCCTGGCTCGTGTGAACCCCCGCGACTTGTACGCGTTCGGTCTCTTCTTTTTGCCCTCCACGTCGCCGTACCCAACCTTGGCTCTGTCCCAGTCTATGCCGTGTTTGATCCTCGCGAGCGACGATAGCTCCTCGCTGTCCAGCGTGCGGCTCAGGGCTTCGTACATGGACAGCTCCTTCTCGGCGGTTCCGTTCGTGGACGCCGTGGACGACGCCGCGGCTTGGCTCGCGTCCCGCGTCGCCACGCCGTCGTCCCCGAGCCTGAACCCCAGCAGCGACGCTTTGTTGAGCGCCAGGGAAATCTCCTTTCGCACCGGCAACGGGGTTTCGTCCCTGAGCACCACCGCGCGTAGCCCGTTCTTCACGCCGTCCCGCAGCCGTTCCGACCGCTCGAGCGCGTCCGCGTAGTGAATCTCCTGGCCAAACACGCTCGGCGTGTCGGTCTCCACCAGGCGCAGGGCTAAGTTGAGGTGACTGCTACCGAGGGTGGTGAACGCGACCCTACTCCGCGCCCAGGACCGCTTGCTCCGCAGCGGAGGCATCACCGCCGCGTTCTCCCGCACGAACCTTCTCCATCGCCCGTACGCGTCCCCCCGCAGCGTCGCGAACGCCTCACCCCGCACCACCACCGGCACCTCGTGGCCGTCGCTGAACCCGTCTTTGAGGATGCTGAGCGCGATGCCGTGCGCGTGCTCGATGGACACCAGGGTCCCTTCCCTGTTGGTGCTGTCGGGTATGACGTCCTTCGGTCTGACTTTCAGTGGACTGTGCGGGTCCGACCATCGCCGTATGAGGTCGTTCAGGCGGGAGACCACCGCGCCGACCTCGTCGTCGCCCGCCATTACGCGTGACTCAGCAATGAACTTTTTGGGAACGACCTAATCATTATGACCCGCGCAGCGTCCACGTCGCCGCTCGTCCTCGTCGTCTTTCTGGTGACCATGGGCAACGTCGCCGGCCGCGTCGCGGCGGATCTCGGCATCCCCGGTAAATCCTGGCCCACCAAACGGACCACCGACACGGAGTTCGCGGCGCTCGCCGAGTCCGAGCCCAACCTGCAGCGCGCAACCTTCGGCGCGGGTTGCTACTGGGGCACCGAGAAGTACTTCGCCGATAACATGGAGACGAAGTGCCCCGGGTGCGTCCGCGCCACGTCGGTGGGCTTCATGGGTCCAACACAACCCAAGGAGGGCGAGTACCCCACGTACAACGAGGTATGCACCGGGCGCACGGGCCACGTCGAGGTGGTGCAGATCGTGTACGATAAATCGGTGTGCACGTTCGAGCAACTCAACGAGCACCTCTACACCTTCCACGATCCGACCACGAAGAACCGCCAAGGGAACGATCACGGCCCGCAGTACGCCAGCGTGGTGTTCGCCCACGACGCGGCGCAGAGACGCACCGCGGAGAAGGTCAAGGCTAAGGTACAAAAGGCGCTAGACGCGGGGGAGATCAAAGACTTTGCGGGGAAACTAGTCAACACCGCGGTGGAGGACGCCACCGTGTTCTTCCCCGCGCACGAGGACCACCAGCGTTACCTGGAGAAACGACCGCAAGGGTACTGCAACCACAGGCAGCGGTTCAGCTGGGAAGGGGTGAAACTCGGGAAGATGTAGACGCGATTGTTCGTTCAAACACGGGACAGAGCGTTAGAATATCGTTTCCCAAAAAAAGAATATCATAGCTTTGATGACGTCTCCGGCTCGGGCTCCCAGAACTGGCTGTCAACGTACTTTCTCCAGTCCGTCACCCCCGCCGGCTTCGTACCCACACCGTCCCGCTCCATCAGCTCGCACACCCTCGCCGTCAGGTCGTGGCTCACGGCGCGGATGGAGTCAAAGTCGGGGAAGAGCTTGCCGTCCGCCAGCTCGCTCTCCGTCGTCATCGTCCCGAGCGACTCCGCCGCGGCTAAAAAAGCGTCGTCGGTCACCTCCTTCGCACCCGCGAGCACCGCCGCGTGCCCCAACGCCGGGAACACGTACGCGTTGTTAGCCTGCGCCGGATACAAGGTCCGTCCACCGTACTTCATGGGCGGGAACGGGCTCCCCGACGCGAAGACCACCTGTCCGTCGGACCACCGCACCGCCTGTTCAAACGTGCACTCAGCTTTGGACGTGGGGTTACTCAGGGGCATGATGATCGGGCGTTCGTTCAGCGCGGACATCTTCCGCACGATCGTCTCGTCGAACGCGCCGTGGATGGTGGAGACGCCGATGAGCACCGTGGGTTTGATCGCGTCGATCGCGGCGGCGAGGTTTGGTTGGTACGGGACGTCGTGCGCGAATGCGACTTTGTGCGGCTGCAGCGCGTGCTTGGGCGTCTGCGGCGCATCCAGCCGCTGCTTGCACACCAGCCCTTTGCTGTCCATGAAGTAGCACCTGTTCATGGCGTCGTGGTGGGACATCCCCTCTTTTCGAGCGCCATGGCGATGAGCTCGCCGATGCCCACGCCCGCCTCGCCGGCGCCGTAGAATAGGATGCGTTGATCCGATAGATCCGACCCGGTGGCTCTCAAGCCGCTGAGCACCCCCGCGAGTGCGATGCACGCGGTGCCCTGGATGTCGTCGTTGAAGCACGGCTGCTGGCGCCTGTACCTCTCCAGGATCCTGAACGCGTTGGTGTTGCCGAAGTCCTCGAACTGCACGAGGCACCGCGGCTGCCACGAGCGCATCTCCGCCATGAATTCCTCGACCACCTCGTCGTACTCCGATCCCCTCAGCCGTTCCCTTCGCAGGCCTTTGTACGTCGGGTCCTCCAGGAGCGACTTGTTGTCGGTGCCCACGTCGATGCACACGGGCAGGCACTGGTTCGGCCGGATCCCCGCGCACACGCTGTACAGTAAGATCTTACCCTCGGCGATGCCCATGCCTCCCGCGCCGAGGTCGCCGAGGCCCAAGATCCGCTCGCCGTCCGTCACCACCGCCACCTTGAGGTCGTCCGCCAGCGACGGCGGCGCCCGTGACCTCAGCGCCTCGCCCACCCTGCCCTTATCATCCGCGGTGATGTACACGCCCTGCTGAGCGATGGGGAGCTTGTGGTACGTCTGGCACGCCTCGCCCACCGTGGGGGTGTACACGTACGGCATGATCTCCATGGCGTTGTTCACGAGCAGCCGGTAGAACACCGCGGCGTCCGTGTGCTGCAGCTGCCTGAGGAAGACGTACTTGTCGATGGCTCGCGATGCGGCGCGGAAGCCGTTGAGGGCGCTGAGCGTGGCGGACATCGATCTCCTCAGTGTAGGGTCCCTCTGTGTGTGCCCTGCGCTGTCCAATGCCTGCGCTGGAGTGAGTGACGAGTTGTTGGAAGGCACCCTCGTCGCTGGAGCAGTTCTTTAACGCGTTGCAGAAGCGATTGAAAAAGCGATTCGACCGGCGGGTTTGAAAGCGAAGCGCGGTCGACGTTGATCGATGTCCGGACGCTTCTCATCGACATTGCAACCTAAAACCTGAAAATCTCACTGGTAAATATCCCGTTTGATCGAGAGGTTCAGAGCACAGGATCGTGCTCCCGCCATGCTGTCATGATCGAAAAATGTTACATTCAACTGCCCATTTATGAACCCGTGTTTGATAGACTCCCCCACATTAGACCAAGATTAACTCAACAAATACCACCCAGTTCGCGATGAACTGACTCCCGGGTGAAAAGCCGTGCTCGCCACACGCCGTTCCGAACACGTTTCGTGACTCTGATTGGTCGCGTCATCGGATAAGCAATTGCTCGAGAGCCAAAGAGCCACTTCTCCGGCTTTTCCTGGCTAATCGCGGAAAAAATAAGCGAGGCCGGACCTCCGGCGAGCGCCATAACCGCACGCCTCACTCGCACGCTCGCGTCAGTGTCCATCGCACCGACCAAAGCACAATGGCTGCCGTCACCATGAACATGGCCGCCGTCAAGGCGCCCGTCGCCTTCGGCGCCAAGAAGTCCGCCTTCTCCGGCTCCCGCGTCTCTGCCGTGGCCCCCAAGACTGTTGCCGGCGGCCGCGCTTCCCTCCAGGTGCGTGACGATTCCTAGCTCGCGTCGCGCGAAGATGCGATCCGACGGCGGTACCGACATCCCGAGGATGTGAAGCCACTCCCGGGCACCGTACTTGACGATCGCACGGCGCCCCGTGGCGTCTGCCGGGCGCGTCCGGCAGGCCCACACCACGGGTTTTGAGGGTCTTTCGAAGCGGTATATCCGGATGCGGTCTCTCCCGACCGTGGGTCCGGGCGAAAGGCGCGCGATCTGGGCGACGCGCGACCGCGACTCGCGCGCATCGACCTGGGATACTACCTACGTGGTGTTCACACGTCAACGCGCCGCGTCGTGGGTCGTCGCATCGCTCGGGTCACCCCGCGCGACGCCCCGTCCGACCCGGTCCCTCCGCCGGACGGAGTGGATAGGGCCTGAGATACCACCCTTGCGCGAAAAAAAAACCACGATCCGTCGCTCACCTTTTCCCCCCCTCCACTCCCTTCCGACGCACCAGGTACGGAACGCGTCCGGCAAGGAAATGCGTGACCGCATCGCCTCCGTCAACGGAACCAAGAAGATCACCGAGGCGATGAAGCTCGTCGCGGCTGCCAAGGTGCGCCGCGCGCAGGATGCCGTGATCAACGCGCGCCCATTCTCCGAGAGCCTCGTCAAGGTGCTCTTCGCCATCAACACCCGCCTC